>OGXX01003682.1_pt1 | contig 12513 bp, 9 predicted proteins | sample 1576301 | NCBI WGS metagenome assembly OGXX01 (sample SAMEA3541469, study PRJEB24748) | human gut metagenome | biome: human gut; feature: human-associated habitat; material: faeces | place: China | collected 2012
ACCATATCCTTCATATCATTTTATTCACTTGTCCAATATGTATTGTAGTCCTACATATCCATAATTTTTTCATATAGTGATCTGCTTGAAAACAGATATAGCGTTGAATTAAAATTAACTTTTTGGATATCTGACGGTAAAGAAGACAAAGTGCATTGGAATGTCGGTATACCTGACATTATAAAGGGGAATAACCATGCCTGAACAAACATCATCTATCATCTCCAAAGTCTGGGGTATGTGCAACCCGCTCCGTGATGATGGATTATCCTATGGAGATTATCTGGAGCAGCTTACCTATCTCATTTTCCTCAAGATGTCGGACGAGTATGCCAAGCCGCCGTATAAGAAAGAGTCCGGTATTCCTGCCGGCTATACATGGCAGGATATGAACACCCTCACGGGCTCTGAATTGGAAGAACAGTATAAAAAGACGCTGGAAAAGCTGGGGGAGCAGGGCGGAATCCTCGGTCAGATCTTCCAGGGCGCGATCAACAAAGTCAGCAATGCGGCAATCCTTTACCGGATCGTGCAGATGATCGACCGGGAGAAATGGGTCTCCATGTCTTCGGACGTGAAGGGCGAGATCTATGAAGGTTTGCTGCAGAAAAACGCAGAAGACGTAAAATCCGGCGCAGGCCAGTATTTCACACCGCGCGCGCTGATCCAGGCGATGGTCGCCTGCATCCGCCCAGAGCCGATGAAAACGATTGCGGACCCCTGCTGCGGCAGCGGGGGATTTTTCCTCGCGGCGCAGGCATTTCTTGCCGACCCGGAGAACTATACGCTCGATCGGGAGCAGAAGGAATTCCTGAAAAACGGGACTTTCTACGGAAATGAGCTGGTGGCGTCCACCTTCAAGCTGTGCCTGATGAATCTTTACCTGCACAACATCGGGGATATTTATGGCAGTGTTCCTGTCGCCCACGGCGATTCGCTGCTCACCGATCCCGGCTACCGTGTGGACTACGTTCTCACCAACCCGCCCTTCGGCAAAAAATCCTCCCTCACCTTCACCAATGAGGAAGGCGAACAGGAGGAAGAAGACCTCGTATATAACCGTCAGGATTTCTGGACCACCAGCAGCAACAAGCAGCTCAATTTCGTCCAGCACATCAATACCATCCTGAAAGCCACGGGCAAGGCTGCGGTGGTCGTGCCGGACAACGTCCTCTTTGAGGGCGGCGCTGGCGAGATCGTGCGCAAGAAGTTGCTTGCTACCTGTGATCTGCATACAATCCTGCGTCTACCCACGGGCATCTTCTATAAGCCGGGTGTCAAAGCGAACGTCATTTTCTTCGATAAGCGTCCGGCCAGCGCCGAAACCCAGACGAAGGCCGTCTGGATCTATGATTTCCGCACCAACGTTCACTTTACGCTGAAACAGCATCCGATGCAGTATTCCGATCTGCTGGACTTCATCGCCTGTTATCATCCGGAGAAACGGTACGAACGCACCGAAACATGGAGCGAAGATGACCCGGATGGCCGCTGGCGCAAATTCGATATTGTCGACATCCTTGCGCGGGACAAGACCAGCCTCGATATCTTCTGGATCAAGGACAAGTCCCTTGCCGATCTGGACAACCTGCCCTCGCCCGACGTGCTGGCCGATGATATCATCGAAAACCTCCAGAGCGCACTGGAGAGCTTTCAGGAACTGAAGGCGCAGTTGAAATAAGGAATGGACTTTATGAGCGAAATCCGTATAGCAATTCCTGACTTGGATTTGAACAATGCATTGCGATTAGATGGCAATCTGCGCAACTATGAGATTGGGCCATTTGATGATGTCGTTTTGGATTTTTCCAGAATGACAAATTTTGACCCACTTCCCATGTTGATGGCAGGGGCGATTATCAAACGTTTTCGGTATCAATACCATGATAACACTTTCTCTATTTCTGGCATCAACGGGAAAAGTTATGCCGGGACGATGGGCTTCTTCAAATATATATCCGAATCCATAAGCGTTGGAAAAAGCCCCGGTGAAGCCATTGGTAGTTCAAATTATATTCCGATTACACCTATTTCGATACGCTCTTTGCAGGAACGCGCATTTCGTGATGGTGGGTCAATAGAAATCGGTGATATGATAGAAAGAGCGTCTGCTCGACTTTCTCATGTCATTGATAGGGGAAATAAGGAATTACATAAGCTGCTTACATATTTAGTCCGCGAAATACTGAGAAATACCCCTGAACACGCTCAAGCAGACGAGATGTGGATATGTGGGCAGTACTGGCCCACTTACCAATTGGCTGAAATTGCAATCATTGACGAAGGAATCGGGGTATTCCAAAGTATAACGCGTAACGCTGCACATGCAAAATATATTCATGATAACCGCTCTGCTTTAAAATGGGCTATTCGTGCAGGTATTTCAGAATCATTCCGACCCGCCTATGAGTTTAAGCCGCATGATTACGATGTATGGAAAAACAGCGGATTTGGGCTTTATATGGTTAGTCAGATATGTCAAAAGCTGAACGGCAGTTTTTGCATAATCAGTTATGGTGACGCGTTGCTCATTGATAACCACGGTGTTGCAGAAAAAAGCACCTCATTTCACGGAACTGCAATTCGCATAAGAGTACCGACGAACAACATCTCAGCTGCGCAAGCCATAATTGATGAAATAGCCGCACAGGGTGAGGTTGAAGCGCGAACGATTAAAAATGCCTTTAAAACCGCCTCTATGCCTTCAAAAGGCTTGATGACGCAGCTAAACATATAATTTGTAAATTATGAGGAATCTCAGTATGAATATTATTCGGTGGTGCAATGAGAATAATGGTTTTCTTACGGCTATCCTGTCTTTGATTGGACTTGTTCTGAGTGTTACAGCCATTGTGGTTTCTATTCGTACAGCAAGATTGCCTTATAAAAAGAAACTGATGTTAGGGTCATATATGTCTGTTGGTGCAAGTATGATTCCGGGAGTTGGTGCGGAAACACAGATTCTGGGTATGTCTGCTTCGGCAACGAACGTCGGAAATCGGACAATAAATATTACATATTTGGGATATGCGATCAAAAAAGATGGTCGGTATAATATGATATATCCTGTCAATCGAGACTTTGATGGAAAGGCATCCCTTAACCCTTCAGAAATGGCAGAAACCCAGTTTTATAAGGATGAGTTATTGAAGTGCTTTTCGAAGGAAAACCGTAAAACAAAGCTGTTTGTTTACGCTAAGAATAACGAGGGTGCAGAGCACAAAAGGAAAGCTGGTACAGTCGGCAAGTTGATTGACAACCTGTCGAAATAAAAATGCACCCAGTAAAACCGGGCGTATTCTATCAAAATGGTGGTACTTTTCCAACGTAAGTTGACGGGCTGCCAGAAACGGCGGCTCGTCGTTTTTGTTAATCATTCAACTAATAATAAGAGATGAGCAAAACGGACGGAAAAAACTGCCCGCAAACAGGCAAATGGGAATCAAAAGAGCTTGGGGCGTCTCAAGAGCGCAAAAACCGTAGCGCGGTAAACTCCGCGCCTGAAAAAGGTATGGAAAAGACAGATCAGGCGGAACGCCGAAGCTGTTTGGCAGAACGGTAGGAGTGAGAGCCGTGCAGAACGGCGGCCAGCGCAACCGCTAAAGCGGAGATGTGGGCCAGTGTGTTGAGGTTCGCCGCGCTTGCGCCATTGCGCACCCACAGGCGTTCCTGACCTGTGGATTTGAAGCGAGAATTGTAACGCTCGCACTCTGTACGCAAGGCGTATGTCCTCTTGAAACAGAGGCAGCTGCGGTCAATGGAAAGTCTGTAGTCATCGGGAACGGTTTTATATTTCGTGCAGCCCCGGTTTTTCTTCCCGTTATTCCAGTTCTTGTGGTTGCAGGGACATTCGCCGGTTTTGGATTGACGGAACGGGCAGCAGTATTTCTGCCGGGTACGATTATTGTCGGTGGTCTTGCCATCCTTGTGCATAGCCAGCCCGGCCTCGCAGACCGGATTACCGGCAGGAAGTGCCTTTAAATCTTTCGTACCGCGTGGATTGAGGGGAATAAAAGCCTCGCCCTCATAGACCGATTTCACGGTGTTGTAGATGATTTTCGCATCGTAGCCCTTATCGGCAAGGAAGGCGCATTCCTTCAAAGAGATCGCCTGATCCGCGGCCGCGAGGATCTCAGCGGCGACGGCGGAATCGGCGATATTGCCCGGCGTGGTGAGCTCGTAGAGCGGCAGGCCGGAGATGCAGTCCACCAGCACATGGCTCTTGTAGCCCCAGTAGAACTCATACCGCCGCTCATTGTGCTGGTTGGAGGCCGAGTGGACACCCAAGGCGCAGTCCGGGTCGCTTTTGGGGTGGTTTTCCTTGGAGAACTTGCTTTTTGCAAAGGATTTTGGGTTGTTCTGCTTCGTGTTCGCCATGACGGGTGTGGAATCCAGGCCAACGAAGGAGGCGTCCACGATGCCCAATTCGTACAGCTGCCGCACCAGATCCGCCATAACAGACTTTAACTCAGTGTTATCCAACTGCCGCAGGAAGCGGTCATACGTCCAGTAGGACGGCAGCGGCTCCATGATATTGAACCCGCAGTAGTGGGCAATGAGCCGGTTGTTGTCCAGATAATCCATCAAATCTGTGATTTGTGAGAATCCCTCACATTTCATAACGATAAAAGCACAGACCACGGCTTCCTTCGGGAAGCCCCGCCGCCCGGTTGCCGCTCTGGGCAGCGTGAAGTCCAAGCTGCTGAAAAGCTTGTCATAGAATGCAGCGGCTCGTTGGGATGTGAACAATGTGACATCCTGAATGATTTCCTGTCGGTAGATAGCGGTCAGCCCCTTTCTGGTTGGTTTTCTCTCAAGTCAATTTTACCAAAAAAGGCTCCGCTTTCTATACCATATGAGTGATTTTCGGTTTCAGCCATGGCCGGAAACCATTGCAATTACTACTCTTTTGGAGTTTTGCTCATGGCTGCTAATAATAAGTTTGGAGGTGTTAAAATGTTAGATACGATAGGTGCTTTCGGGAGTGGTATTGGAACCAACCTTTTATCTGATTCTTTGAGCAAGAAACTTGAGGCTTTCAAAGACAAAAAAGCAATTGCCTCTTTCACCCAAAGTCTGCGAGATTGGGAAATTGAATTTGAAAAACAGAATGACGGCACTATCATCACAAACGGCGCATTTTATTCACATGTGAAGTATCATAATGTAATTGAAAATATTGTGGCTTATGTCCTTGAGCCGAGTATGAATGCCGTGACTGAGGATGAATTTCTAAATTGTCTCCATGAAAAAATGGTAAACAGGATCGAAGAAACGACCGAAAAGAAATTATCTTGGAACGACTCAAGACTTATTCGGAATTTCCTTACACACTTACTTACAACAACAAGAGCCTTTCTTTTTCAAAAAATATCTTTGGAAGATCGTGGCCTATTCTATTTGATTTGCCAAAATAATGCCAAACTTGAGCACTTAGAACGGATTGTAAAAGAGAAATTCCAAATGCAGGATCAGAATGTCCAGCAAATTGTAGAACAACTTTCGATGGCTATTCAGAAGTCCGAAACTGAGGAACGCATCAAAGCAAAAATGGCTTCATGGAATTCCAGACAAATAAAGAACCTTGGTAACCGGTATACGCCAGATTTGAACATCCCTGTTGAAATAATGGACTCTCTCCACGGAGCATCTGTCGATCAACAATTTCAGAATATATTCTATGACAAAGTAGATAAATTTTTGATTGCGATGAGACACACAGAGCTTAGTGAAATCAACGCATTGTGTGATGCCATAGAGAAATATGCAATAGAATTGAATTTCTTCAATATTACATCAAGCGACATCGATGTAATAATTTCTACAGTTAACGCTATCAGAGATTTTCTAACCAGCAAAATAGAAGAATATTACGAAAACCCCGAAGGGAAGAAAAACTTTGACAGTAAGGCATACCAGTTATACGAGAAACTGGGCATTGCCAACGAATTTAACGACTATCTAACTAATACAACTGTTAGGGTAGCCGTTTCCCCGTACATTATTTTGGCTGGAGATGGTGGTGTTGGAAAATCACATCTTATTGCCGATTACATTGATAACTGTGATTCTTTGGGGCAGACATCTTTACTTCTGTTAGGCCAGCAGTTTTCTGCGGGAATGGATGTTTTGGCTATTCTCCCAACTCTACTCGGTTGTGATATTACTTATCACGAACTTTTTGATATATTCGAAGCGATTGCCTGTACTCAGAAAAGTCGTGTCCTGATCTGTATTGATGCTCTTAATGAAGGTGCTGGGGTAACTTTTTGGAACAGTGTTCTTGGTGGACTCGTTGATTTCCTGGAAGAGTTTCCTCACATTGGCCTCCTCGTGTCTGTGCGTACACAATATGAGGATTCTCTTTTCGACGGACAAGATACGCTTAGAGCACAAATGCAACGAATTGAACACTTCGGTTTCACTACAGTTGAACACGATGCCATGCATCAGTACTTCTCTTTCTATGGAATAACCATTGACCCTGTAGTATTCCCAATTTCAGAATTCAGAAATCCGCTGTTTTTGCGGCTGTTTTGCACCGCAAATAGAAATACGCACATTAGTCTGGGCGATATTTCATTGCCGTTTGTTTATTCGCAGTACATTAGTGTGATGGAGCAGAAAGTCGCTAAAAGATGTAACTATAACAAATCTTATAAATTAATTTCAAAAATTATTGACGAAATGGTTTCCAAACGTATCAATGAACATAGTGGAACCGTTTCACTTTCGCTTGATGATACCCTTGCACTAATAGTTGATATCTGTAAGAAATGGAATGTTAACACCGATGTGTATAGTGCACTTCTTGCGGAAGGAGTTCTTACACAAGGCATTACATATAACGGTGATGAGTATGTTTATATTACCTACGAACGACTGGAAGACTACTTTTTAGCACAGAAAATAGTTTCAGCGTATGCACAGTTAAGTGAGGAGCAGTTTTTTGAGAAGTATTCTTGGATGTTAAACAAGCCGGATCTCCTTCAATTCTTTGGTATTGTCCTTGCTGAAGACTGGGAATATGAACTGAGTGATGTATTTTCCTCTGAAAACGCGAAGAATACATATCGTGTTCGCAATGCATTTCTTTATGGCTTATTATGGCGAAAAACAACCAGTATTACGGAGCATACTATAGATTACATTAACTCGGAAATCCTGCAATATGAGTATAGTTTCAACCAGTTTGTAGATGTTCTCTTCGCATTATCAGCACGCCCAAACCATCCTTTGAATGCCAAAAATGCATTTAACTTTTTTCATGGGGTAAAAATGTCAGACAGAGATGCTACATTTATTCCTATATTTGACGAATTATATAGTAATCACGATTCAGCGCTTTATCGACTCGTTGAGTGGGGACTTGTTCACGCCTCAAAGCAAGCTATTACCGACGATATTGCGGAAAGTTGTGCAATCATCCTTTCTTGGCTCCTAATTTCGCCTAACAACGAACTTCGGGACAAGGCAACAAAAGCTATCATTTACATCCTGAACTCACACATGCCGGCATTGTTATTCTTGATGCGGATATTTGAAGAAATTGACGACCCATACATTTCTGAAAGAATATATGCTGTCGCATTTGGCTGTGTGGTAAATGAAGATTCACCGCAACAGGTCAGGGCACTGGCAGAGCATGTTTACAAAAACATATTTGATAAGGATGTTGTATATCCAAATATACTGTTGAGAACCTACGCCAAAAACATTATCGATTATGCACGCCACATAGGCTGTGTTGAGGACGGGTATTTCGACGCAGAAAAAATCACACCTCCATATAACAGCAGATTCCCAGAAATTCCTTCGGATGAAGAGATTAAAACATATAAGTTGGACTATAACAGCGAATCATTTAGAGATTATCATTGGTCACAATTAGCCATTTTGAATTCAATGAAGGTTGAATACAGTCGAAGTGGTCAACCTGGTGGCTATGGTGATTTTGGAAGGTATACCTTTCAATCGTATTTTTACGCTTGGAAACAACTACATCCTATAGATTTAAAAAACATAGCCATTAAGCGTATCTTTGAACTGGGTTATGATGTCGAAAAGCACGGAAAATATGATCGAAATTGTACTGATCGTGTTGGTTTGAGGTTTCAGCTTGGAAGGAAGGAGCGTATTGGGAAAAAGTATCAATGGATAGCACTTTATGAATTGGCGGCTCAAGTCTGTGACAATTATCAGATGAAAGTATACGACAATGACATAGGGGAACCACATCAGGAATACTGCAAGGGTTCTTTTGAGCCGGATATTCGGAACATCGATCCAACGGTACTTGTTACTCCTGGTTTTGATAATTTGCATATCGATATCGCAGCATTTTCATATGACATCCCAAACAATTCCTATGAGGAATGGCTTGCTGATTTTTCTAACACACCAGCTTTTGAGCAATGCGTAAAGCTACAGTCCGGAGCACATCAATATCTCTTACTTACGGGTGAATATGATTGGAAAGAAGCTAAGCGTTTAGGTTTCCGTTCATATGACCTTCCTCGCAAAGATATGTGGCATCAAATCAGAGGATATGTTGTAAAGAATGAATATGCTGAATCACTCATTTGCGCTCTTTCTGGTGTTGACTTTATGGGGCGTTGGATGGCTGAAGCTCAAAGTAACTCAGCAATGTACAACAAAGAATATTACTGGTCTGATGCGCATACTTTCTTTAATAACCCATATTATTGTGGTTTAGAATGGGTAAATATCGATTCTGGCCACCTTAATTGTGTCTTCCCTGAAAAAGTATTAATTCCTGTTAAACAGTATTATAGCGAACGAAAAGGCGAACTGAATAGTTTGAATTCAGAAATAGCTTCTATCTACTGGCACAAACCATGCGAGGAAATGTATACAAAATTGCAATTAAAGTATTTAAAAGGCAGTAATAGCGCGTTTGTTGATGGTGCTGGGGAATTAGTATGTTTTGAGAGTTCAGAGCTAATAGGTAATGATACAGGTTTCTATATCCGGTACGACAAGCTTCTTGAGTTTTTGAAAAGTAGCAGTTACACATTAGTGTGGACATCTTTGTGCGAGAAGCGCATATTGACTCCCTCGTTCGGAAGGTGGGATTTACCACCCAAGGCAATACACATGTCTTCTGTTTATTATTTGAAAGACGGTAAAATAGCAAAAGCCAGTGAAACACTATTCGAAGACAGACTATATTATTAACGAGGTCTTGGATTGGAAACGCCTCCTTTCAATTTCTCCATCACGATCCCATCAATTTCCAACTCCAGTTTCTGCATGTTCTCCTGTAACGACAAAATGTGGGCGTCGAGGATTGGTTTCCTCAACGCCCACATTTTTTGCAGCTGTGCCAGCTTCTTTAGTTCCACGGCACACTGCTCTCGCACAGTTTGGGCATACGCCTGCACCTCGGCATCCAGTACCTCCTCACGGATACGGTGGGAGGAGCAATAGGATTTTCCATTCCGGTGATACCCACGGCACGCATATTCCACACGGCTCTTGCCGTTCCAGCAGCGGATCATAGGAATGAACGTATTCCCACATTCCCGGCAGGTCAGCAGTCCCGCGTAACGGTGCTTGGCCTGATTGCTGTTTGCAGGACGGGCCTGTTGTTTGAGCAAGTGCTGTACCTGCTTCCATTCCTGTTTTCCTATGATTACGGGGAAGAATCCCTCATGACGATACCAGTCGGTTTTGTCTATATGCTTGGCTTTTCCATTGTTGTATTCTCTGCGGTGGTTATTCAACACACCGGTGTACGCTTCTTCCACCAGAATGTTTTTCACGCTGGCATATGTCCATAGGAACTGCCCATCACGGGTTTTGTGCGTATGCCGGACTTCTCTGCCGCACCGTTCAGCCCGGAGCTGCGCCGGTGTTTTTCGCCCCGCAGCATTAAGCCGCCGGGCGATCTCTTTCTGCCCACAACCCTGCAAGTACAGAGAATAGATGAGCTGCACCGTGACCGCCGCCTCTGCGTCTATTTTGATCTGCCCCGTATTTTTGTCTTTCCAGTAACCGAAGGGCGGTGTGATCACAATGCCCTCCCGCTGCTTCTGGCGGTATCCCGCCCGGATCTTTTTGCCAATATCCTTCGCATAATAATCATTCATCAGGCCGCGGACGCCGATGATCAAGTCATCTTCGTCGCGGAATGTATCAACGCCCTCCGTGGCAGAGATCACTCGCACCTGGTGTTCCCGCAGATAATCGATGAACAATGCGGTCTGGGTCCTATGGCGGCCAAGCCGGGATAAGTCTTTTACGATGACAGCGTCAATTTTATCAGCGTCCACAGCCGCCATGAGTTCGTCCAGCCCACGGCGGTCAAAACTCATGCCGCTTATGTTGTCATCGAAGGACTGTCCTACGATGATGTACCCGTGCTGCTCGGCAAACGCCTGGCAGATTTCCCGCTGATTTAGCAGGGAGTTCATCTCACGGTCATCATCGTTAGAAAGCCGCGCATAGAGCCATACCCGCACCTGTTATCACCTACCCCGCATAATAATCGCCGTAGATCGCCGCACCCAGCCTGTCATAGTCAAAATCTGCGGTGGGGAAGCAATCTGTCTGCGCTCCGTTTTCGAAGACGTCCAGATGGTCACGGAAGGTCGCTTTCAACCGGATCTCCAAATCCAGCCTGCCGTCCTCCTCATGAACGAGTATCTTCTCCACCAGCATCCTCAGATGTGCTTCTGACATTTTGCCCTCTCGCAGGATATCGTCGATCAGGCTGATGTCCCGCTTCAGCTTGGTCTGTCGGCTGCGGAGCATTTCTGAGATGTTTTGCAGATCTTCGATTTGCTTCTTGGCCTCCGCGATCTGCTCCTCGCGCTTGGCGATCATGCGGTCGTAGCGTTCCGCGTTGGCCTTATCCCGAATGCGTTCCATCAGGATCACCTCCACTTCCTCCTCCAGTAAGAGGATGTGTTCTTGCAGTTTACCTATTTTGGCACTGGCCGTAGAAGCCTTCGGCGTCCATCTCTCAATGAGCCATTCCATCCGCGACCAGTTTTCCTCATACATTTTCTTTGTTCGCAGGATCTCCGCGCCGATCAATCTGTCCAATGTTTCCTCGTCCACCATGTGAGAGGAGCAGTGTTCTTTGCCATACCGATGGTAGGTGTCGCAGACATAGGCGACCCGTTCTCCGCTTTTCAGCTTGATACGTTTCCCAATAAAGGTTCGGCCACAATCCTTGCAGCGGAGTAATCCACCGTACCGGAGGATGCCCCGGTTGGTGCCCGCACGGACATTTTTCTCTTTGCGCTCTGCAAGGAGCGCCTGCGCCTGTTCCCATATCTCACGAGTCACGATTATTGGCAGATAGTTTTCATGCCGGAACTGCTCCTCCGTATCTGTGAAGCGAAAGGTCTTATTGATCTTATTGCGCTCGCTCTTGTGGCAGATCAGAGTGCCGATGTAGCTTTCATCTCTCAAGATTCGCGCCACCATCGTTGCGTCCCACAAATACTTCTTGAGGATGCCATCCTGGGTGTTGGGCAGGCGCTTATTTAGCAGTTCCGCCTGCATAAGTGCCGGCGTTTTCCTCCTCTGTTCATTCAGTGTGCGGGCAATGGCTTTCATGCCGCTGCCGCCGACATAGGCGGAGAAAATCAGCCGGACCGTTTCGGCGGCTTCTTCTACGACAACGACCTTTTTTGTGTTCTTATCCTTGAAGTAGCCGAAGGGCGGGATGGTCACGATGCCTTCCTTTTGCTTTTGCCGGTAACCGGTCCGCACACGACGGCTGCCGTCGCGGGCATAGAAGTCGTTGACCAGCCCCTTGAAGCCGATGATGAGATCATCGTTCTCATTGAAGGTGTCGATATTTTCCGTTGCGGACAGAACCCGCACATCATGTTCTCGGAGGTAGTCGATAAAGAGTGCAGTCTGCGTCCGGTGACGGCCCAGGCGGGACAGGTCTTTAACGATGATCGCTTCGATCTTGCCCGTTTCGACCACCTCATAGATTTTGTCGATTCCCTCACGGTTGAAGTGCATACCGCTGACATTGTCATCGAAGGATTCGCCCACCACCTCGTGGCCGTTGCTGACGGCAAAGTTATATATGATTTTCCGCTGGTTATTCAGAGAATTCAGTTCTTCATCCTCATCTCTGGACAGCCGGTAATAGAGCCAGACTTTCATAACCGTTCCTTTCCGCTATGGTGTGCCGATCATGCACGACACACCATAGCACACAAGTTTCGCAATAGCTATCAAAACAAATCAGGCGACTTCTGTTTCTACCTTAGCAACAAAATCGGCGGTTCGATTTGTATATGGATGATCCACAGACAGATAGTCGTGGATCATCATTTTCAGGAAATCATCAAACTGATCGTCCGTACCCACATAGGAGTACATGACGCTTGCAATATTGGATTCTTTTCTCTTTCTACCCATAGCGTTCCTTTCTCCCGAAACCAATTCGGGCAACAAAAATAGCAGACCGTCACATGGTCTGCTGCCAGTCATAACTCACCTCGTCCTCGTGGTCATCAGCCT
>OGXX01003684.1_pt1 | contig 12509 bp, 10 predicted proteins | sample 1576301 | NCBI WGS metagenome assembly OGXX01 (sample SAMEA3541469, study PRJEB24748) | human gut metagenome | biome: human gut; feature: human-associated habitat; material: faeces | place: China | collected 2012
AAGTTTTTATTTTATGTCTACGATGGATAAAACTATTAGTAATCTAATAATATTTAGTATTATATATGGAATAGGTAGTTATAGTTATCATAGTTTAAGACATTACTTTGCTATTAAGACTATGGATAAAGAAAGAAAAAAAGAAATAGGAAGTATTTTAATTTTTAGTAATATTGGTTTAATTGTAGCTCCTATTATAGTTAGTTATGTTACTAAGAAATTATCTTTAATAGTACTTGCTATAATAGTTATTGTATTATCAGTAGTAGCAATAATACCTTTATTTAAGTTAGATATTAAAGAAAATAATAAGATAATTAAATATCAAAAAATAGAGAAGAATAAACTACTATTCTTTATCTTGGAGCAGGCTAAAGTAATTAATTTATCTCTTCAGCCATTATATCTATATTTATTTATAAATAATAAGATTGAATATATTGGTATTTTTAATGCTATAATGGGTGTTAGTGCTTGTATATTTATTTACTTCTTTGTTAGAAAGATAGATGATAATAAATATTTTAAATACTTAAATATATTGTTTTGTATAATATTATTATTAAAATTAAATATTACTAGTAATTGTTTGATATTAGTAATAGGTTTTTTTGAAGGTCTTGGTATTAAGATGTTTGAAATTGTATCGGCGGAAAATATTTATAATATTAAGAAAGACACTAATATAAAAGGGTATATAGTATTAGTAGAAATAATCTTTTGTTTTACTAGAAGTATCTTCTGTTTAATTGGTTATTTTATTAATGATATTAAGATAATATTATATATATCGATAGTATTAATATTTATAATTAGTTTTATAAAAAGAAAAGAGGTAAAAGATGTATCTTAATATTTTATACATTTTCGGAATTGAATTCTGAATTTGTTGATATTTTAATGTGATAATATTATTAAAAAAGATAAAAAATTATGAAAAAATGGCAGTTATCGACCGCTTTTGGGGTATAGATGATTATAAGTGGTCGATAACTAATGGTTTAAAGGTAATTAGCATAGGATAACTTTTTTATAAGAAAAGAGAGAATTTACAAAAAATGTAAACTCTCTTTTAATCGTTGACCTAAATAAATATTTAATATATAATTATGTTAGGAAAGATGTGATTAAATGAAGAAAAAAATATTAGTAATATTTCTAATAATGATTATAATGTTTATTCCTAGTTATAAGGTAGAAGCTAAGACTCTTCAAGATTTAAAAAATGAGTTAGCAGATTTAAAAGCTAAAAAGGCTGCTACTGAGAATAATAAGAATTTAACTGATAGTCAAATTAAGTCTTTAAGAGTAGATATTGATAATACACAAATTGAAATAGAAAATACGAAGAAAGAGATTATTGCTGCTACTGAGAAAATTAGTAGTTCTGAGAAAGAGATAGAGGAGAAAGATAAAGAGACTAGTGAACTACTTAAGTTTCTTCAAGTATCTAATGGGGAAAATGTTTACTTAGAATATTTATTTGAAGCAGATTCTTATACTGATTTTATATATAGATATTCAGTTGTATCACAACTTACTGAGTATAATAGTAATTTAATGGAAAGTTTAAAGAAATTAGTTAAAGAATTAGAAGATAGTAAAGTAACTCTTGCTAGTAAGCAAAAAGAACTTGAAGTGCAGAGTAATAACTTAGCTTCTAAACTTGCTACTTTGAAGGCTAATTTATCTAAATTAGAAGAAGAGGGAACTACTATTGATGAAGATATTGATGCTAAAGAAAAAGATATTAAATATTATGAATCAAAAGGATGTAAATTAAATCAAGATATTAATTCTTGTGTTACTATTCCTAACTCTAGTGGTTGGAAATTACCTCTTACTAGTGCTTGGGTAACTAGTGAATATCAAGTAGTTAGAACTGATTGTATTGGTTGTGGTGGTGTTTCACACCGCGGTATAGATTTAGGGGCAAGTGAAGGTACTTATGCATATGCAGCTGCTAAAGGAAGAGTTGCTTATATTGTAAGAAGAGGTTCGTGTGGTGGTAATATGGTTTATATTTATCATACTATTAATGGGGTTCCATATACTACTGTTTATATGCATTTATTAGAAATTAAGGTTAATGTTGATGATATAGTTGATACTAATACTGTTGTTGGTTTAACTGGTGGATTAACTACTGGTGCTATGAATCCTAGTCAGTGTTCTGTATCTTATGCTGGTAAGGGGGGCTATGATTATTGTACTTGTGGTGGTCACTTACATTTTGGAGTAGCTACCGGTAATGATGTTAGTAGATTTAATGCTAATTCCTTTAATCCAAGAAATTTAGTACCATTTGCTTCAGGTGGTTATTTAAAGAGATATTAATATAGAATTAAATTATTGACTAAAACATTCATTTAATATATAATTATTCTAGGAAGATGTGATAAGATGAAGAAAAAAATATTATTTATATTTATATTAATGACTATGGTATTTATTCCTAGTTATAAAGTAGAAGCTAAAACACTTGGGCAGTTAAAGAATGAGTTAGCGGCTTTGGAAAAGAAATACTCGGATAATCAAAATAAGAAAGAGTTGAATGCTAATGAAATTAAAGCTGTAAATGATGAAATAGCTTCAATTATATCTAGTATATCAAAGATAAAAAGTGATATAAAGAAATCAGAAGATGATATTATAAGTAGTCAAAAGCAAATAGAAGAAAAGAGTAAAGAAACTGATGAGTTACTTAAGTTTCTTCAAGTATCTAATGGAGAAAATGTTTACTTAGAATATTTATTTGAGGCTGATTCTTATACTGATTTTATATATAGGTATTCGGTAGTATCACAACTTACTGATTATAATACTAAGTTAATGGATGAATTAAAAGAGTTAATTACTACTTTGGAAAATAAAAAGAAAGAACTTGCTAGTAAACAGGGTACTCTTGAGGCTAAGAGTAGTGAGTTAAATAGTAAGATGATTACTTTAAAATCAAATGCTGAATCTTATGATAAAGAAGGATCTACGATAGAAGAAGATATTCGTGATTATAAGAAAGAGATTGCCTACTATGAAAAAATGGGTTGTAAGTTAAATCAAGATGTTAGTTCTTGTTTAGCAACTCCTGTATCTTTTGGATGGAGATATCCACTTAGTTATTTTACTGTTAGTGATAATTATACTGGTTATGCTTTTGAGAGACCTAATATTGGTGGTTATCATCATGGTATAGATTTATGGCATCCTAATATATATGGTGCTCCTATATATCCCGTTGCTAAAGGAACTATTGCTCGTATTGGTTGGATATCTGGAGGAGGTAATGCTATTTATATTTATCATAATGTTAATGGAGTAGATTATACTACTGTTTATATGCATATGAGTAGTTTTGCTTCTGGTATGTATCAAGGTAAGGCAGTAACAACTGATGATGTTATTGGTTATGTTGGAAATACTGGTGTAAGTTTTGGAGCTCATTTACATTTAGGAATGGCTAGTGGTCATCATGCTACTTTCTTTAATAACTATTCATTTAATCCGAGAAATGTTATGGCTTTTCCTGGTATGGATAGTGGAGTTTATTATTATAGAAAATAAGGGCATTATTAAGCCCTTTTTAACTAGGAGGAATTATGGAAGGATTAAATAGACAAGAAGTAGAATATAGAGAGAATAATGGTTTAAGTAATGAAGAGAAGGTTAAGTATACTAGAACAGCTAAACAAATAATTTTATCTAATACTATAACCTTGTTTAATATATTAAATATTTCTTTATTAGTGTTAGTATTAACAACTGGATCACTTCAAAATTGTTTGTTTGTTGGTACGGTAATATTTAATACGGTTATTGCTATATATCAAGAGTTTAAGTCAAAGAAAATATTAGAAAAATTAAAGGTAACAGATCAAGATACTGTAACAGTAGTAAGAGAAGGTAAAAAGATAGAGATACCTAAAGAAAAGATTGTTATGGATGATATTATTTATCTTACTAGTGGTGAATCAGCATTAGTAGATATGGTTGTTATGAAGTCTAGTAGTTTAGAAGTAGATGAATCTGTTATTACTGGGGAATCTGATGCTATTATTAAGAGAAAAGATGATAAAATTATGTCTGGTTCAATAATTACTAGTGGTAGTGCTTATGCTAAAGTAATTAGTGTTGGTAAGAATAATTATGCTAATAACTTGATTAAAGAGGCTACTTCTATTAAAGATAATTCTTCATATTTACAAAATACTATTAATAAGATATTAAAGATAATTACTTTTTTAATAGTACCAGTGGGAATACTATTATTTGTTAGTCAATATTTTTATAGTGGGCAATCTTATAATGAAGCTATTTTATCTACAGTAGCGGGTATTATTGGTATGATACCAGAGGGATTAGTACTTCTTACTTCAATTGCTTTAACGGCAGGTGTTGTTAAGATGGCTAAAAAGAATGTTATTATAGAGAAGTTACATGGTATAGAGATATTATCATGTGTTGATGTATTATGTTTAGATAAGACTGGTACTATTACTGATGGTACTATGGAAGTAGTAGAATTAATTAAATTAAATGATAAAGATAATATTGAAGATATTATTGCTAATATTAATACTAATGATGCTAATAATTCTACTGATAAGGCTTTAAAGAATAAATATGGTGTTAAAGATAATTTAAAAGTAGAAGATAGAATGCCATTTAGTTCTGCTAAAAAGTGTAGTATTACTATAATTGAGGGAGTTAAATATTATTTGGGAGCCTTAGAATATATTACTGATAAGAGTATTAGTGATTATCCGGAATTAGATAAGTATGTAAAGAAAGGTTATAGAATAATTACTTTAGCTAAAGAAAAGAATAAATTAGATGTAATTGGTTTTATTGTAATAAAAGATAATATTAGAAGTAATGCTGGAGATACTTTACGTTATTTTAAAGAACAACAAGTAGAAATTAAAATAATATCTGGAGATAATCCTAGTACTGTATCTAATATATTAAGACAATTAGATTTTGAAGGCTATGATAGATATATTGAAGGAAAAGATTTACCTAAAGATTATAATGAGTTAGTAGAAGTAGTAAAAGAGAAAACAATCTTTGGTAGAATGACTCCTATGCAGAAACAAATGGTTATTAAGGCTTTGAAAGAAAATAATACTGTTGGTATGATAGGAGATGGTGTTAATGATATTCTTGCTTTAAAAGAGGCTGACTGTGGTATTGCTCTTGGTAGTGGAGTGAGTGCTGCTAGAAGTGTTGCTGATGTTGTTTTAAAAACTGATGACTTTAGTGTACTTCCTAGTATTGTTAATGAAGGTAGAAGGGTAGTAAATAATATTGAGAGAGTAGCTTCAATGTATTTAATTAAGACAACATATTCATTTTTGTTATGTCTTTTATCAATTGGATTATCTCATGAATATCCTTTTTATCCAATTCAATTATCCTTAATTAGTTCAGTATGTGTAGGTATACCGTCGTTCTTTTTAGCTTTAGAACCTAATTATAATAAAGTAGATAAAGATTTTATTGCTAAAGTATTTAGAAATGCTGTGCCTAATGGAATAACTGTTGTGTTAAATATTTTTATTATAATAATGTTTTGTACAATATTTAATAAAAACTTTGAGAATTATCGTTTAGTGGTAGTAACATTAACTGGTTTTATTACGTTAAGACTTTTATATACAATATGTAAACCACTTAATTTATGGCGTAAAATATTACTAATATTTTGTACAATTTCCTTTTTTGAACTATTAATTTTGCTTCCTGACTTGTTTTTAGTTTCAAAATTTGGTATAGTAAGTATTGTTTTTATTTTGTTACTTGCCTTTGTTGATACTTATATAATTGATTTTTTAAGTGAATTATTTGATAAAATAATAATAAAGATAAAAGAGGTAAAAAATGAAAAAAGAAAAAAAGAAAATAAATTATCTTAGAATATTATGGGTAAGTGGTATTTATATAGCTTTAATGATTATATTAGTACTTGTAGTAATATTCAAAGTTAAGTATGAAGGAAGATGATAATATGTTTGTAGATGAGGTATTAATTAATGTTCAAGCTGGTAATGGTGGTAATGGTTGTATGGCTTATAGAAGAGAAGCTTGTGTACCAATGGGAGGACCATTTGGTGGTAATGGTGGTAAAGGAGCAGATATTATCTTTAAAGCTGATGAAGGATTAAAAACATTAATAGATTTAAGATATCAGAAGAAAATTAAAGGAAATAATGGGGAAAATGGTGAAGGTAAAAATAAATATGGTAGTAATAGTGAAGATTTAATAGTAAAAGTACCGGTTGGGACTACGGTTAAAGATGCTGATACTGGTGTTGTAATAGCGGATCTTACTAGAAATGGTGAAATGGCTACGATTGCTTATGGTGGTAGAGGAGGTAGAGGTAATGTAAGTTTATCTTCTCGGAATAATCCTTGTCCATCGTATGCCGAGAATGGAGAACCTGGTGAAGTTAGAAATATTAAAGTTGAGCTTCGTATGATTGCAGATGTTGGACTAGTTGGTATGCCTTCGGTTGGTAAGAGTACTATTCTTTCTATGATATCTAATGCTAATCCTAAAATAGCAGATTATCATTTTACTACTTTATCTCCTAATCTAGGAGTAGTTAAGACTAAAGATAATACTTTCGTAGTAGCGGATCTTCCTGGTTTAATTGAAGGAGCTAGTGAAGGAGTAGGTTTAGGACATAAATTTTTAAAACATGTTGAGAGAACTAAGATAATTGCTCATGTTATAGATATGGCTGGTACTGAAGGTAGAGATCCTTATGATGATTATGTTGCTATTAGAAAAGAATTAGAATCTTTTAGTCCTAAACTTTTAACTAAAGAGGAGATTATTATAGCTAATAAGATGGATGGAGATAAGGCTAAAGAGAATTTAGAAGAATTTAAAAAGAAGATTAAAAATAAAAATATCTTTGAAGTTACTGCTTTAATTAATGAAGGTTTAGATGAAGTTATTAATAAATTATCTGAACTTACTAAATCAATTGAAGATACTAATTTATATGATGATGAAGTAGTAGAAAGTCATGTTTTATATAAATTTAAGAAAGAAAAACCTTTTACTATTGTTAAAGATAAAGATGTTTATGTTATTAAAGGTGATGCTGTTGAAAAGCTATTTAGAATGACTAACTTTAATACTGAAGAAGCATATGAGAGATTTTCTAATAAACTTAGAAGAATGGGGATTGATGAAGAACTAGAAAAAATGGGTATTCAGGATGGGGATACTGTTAAAATATTTGATTTTGAATTTGAATGGACAAGATAACCTAAGGTTTATCTTGCTTTTTGTTATAAATTCTTATAGGTTTTTTATATCATAAGAAAGTCTAATGTCTTTCTTATGATAGTAATATATACAATTGTATGTATGTATGAAATAAAAATAATAGTCATTAGTATATTGACTATTTATAACTATTATAGTACAATTATTTAGGTAACACTTATAAGGTGCGTCTCTCTATTTTTCCCGAGTATCTCTGGGAGGAAGGAGTGATTCTGTATGAAAAAGTTTTCTTTCATCCTCAGGGGGTTAGGAGATTTGAGTAATGGATTACGTTGTAGCTCTTGCTATGATAATCTTTTTCTTTTTTATCTATATAGATAATAGAAAAAACAGGAGATAAAAAAAAGATGGCACCCAGGGGGTGCCTTCATAAATCTTTTTATGGAGAGAATACCTTTTGAGACTAGGTGTTACCCATTTTTATTATGGATAAATTTCTCTTCCTGTATACATTATACTAAAAAGTTATAAAAATATCAATATTTATATTTGATTTTTATATACACTTTTTAAAAAAAAATATTTTTATTACAAAAACAATTTTAAAATATAAAAAAATGTGGTAGAATATATTATGAGTAGGAAAGGTGATATTAATGAATAGTGTTCTTTTAATTACAATATCTGCCTTTATATTGGCTGTAATACTTATTATAGTTACGATTGTTATTATAAAAAGAAATCAGAATAAGAAGTATAAAAAGGAAATAGAAGAACTAGATATAAGAAAAAATAATTTAATAGGGGTACCTGTACTTAGTGAAATAACTAAAGTTAAAGAACTTATAAAAACAGATAATTTAAAAAATAAATTAGATGATTGGGATAATACTTTTACTACAATTAGAGATGAAAAGATACCTGAACTTACTGATTTAATATCAGAAGCTGATTTTTTGATTGATAGAAAAGATTATAAACAAGCAGTTAAAAAGATTACAAATATTGAAATAGAAATAAATTCTTTGAAAAAGAAAACAGATCATTTACTTGAAGAAGTTAAATTAATTACTAATTCAGAAGAAAGAAATAGAGCTCTTATTACTAAATTAAAAATAGTATATCGTGAAGATCAAAATAAATTTGAAAGATCAAAAAAAGAATATGGTGTAATAGCGGATTATTTAGAAAAAGAAATAGATAATATTGATGATTTATTTGCTAAGTTTGAGAAAGCTATGGATAATAATGATTATGTATCAGTGGAGAAGAAAATAAATTTACTTGATGATAAAATAACTAAATTAGGTAAATTACTTGAAGATATTCCTACAATAGTATTAATGGCTACTGTATTAGTACCAAATAAAATTGATGAAGCTATAACCTACTATTATCGTATGAAAAGAGATGGTTATCCACTTGATTATTTAAATGTTGAATATAATATTAAAGAAATAAAAAATAAGATAGATAATATTATTGAAAATTTAAAGAAATTAGAATTAGGAGAATCTATAATAGAATTAAAAACTTTTATTGAATATTTTAATGAATTATATAATGATTTTGATAAAGAAAAAGAATGTAAGGATTTATTTAGACAAAATATTAAAGATTTTAGTTATAAGATAGATAATATTAATAAAGTTGTTAGAGATATTTATCTTCAGATAGATGATATTAAATATAATTATAATTTATCTGATGAAGATATTAATAAATTTAGTATTCTTAATAAGAATTTAGAAAAAATTAATCAAGATTATAAAATATTAGTTGATCAGGGTAAAATGAAAACATTTGCTTATTCTAAATTAGTAGATGAATTAAATGGTTTATCACTTAAGTTATCTAGATTACAAGATGATTTGGATTTTCAACTTAGATCAATTACTAGTATGAAAGATGATGAAACAAGAGCAAGAGAACAGCTTGCTACGATTGAAAACTTACTTAAGAAAGCTAAATATAGACTAAAAGATTATAAAATACCAGTAATACCTAGTAGTTATTATATTGAACTTACTGAGGCACAAGATGCTATTAGAGAAATTATTAAGGAATTAGATAGGAAACCAATTGTTATTAAGATACTTAATATAAGGGTAGATACTGCTAGAGATTTGGTTTTTAAAATATATAATAAGACTAATGATATGATTAAGATTGCTAGTATGTCTGAAAAAATTATAATTTATGGTAATCGTTATAGAAGTAGTTATGAGGAAATAGATATAGCTCTTACTAAGGCAGAGGAGTTATTTAAAAGAGGAAAATATAAGGAATCTTTGGATTTATCAATGAAGAGTCTTAGTTTTATTGATAAAAATGTTGCAGAAAAATTTTAAAATTATTGATTTTTAGAGTAAATTATGTTATTCTATGTATAGAGTAAATAGGGAGGAAATAAATAATGGAAATAGTAGTTGATTTTTTACTTGAATATTGGGTGTGGTTTGTGGTTGTTATTGTAATATTACTTATTACTGTTGTTGGCTTTTTAGTAGATACTAAAAAGAAAAAGAAACTTAGAGATAGTGTTAATAATAATAATAATGAACATATTGATAATGGAATGAATATGAATATGATGGAAAATATTAATGATATTAATTCTATGGGTATGAATAATAGTTTTAATGTTAATGCTTCAAATAATATGAATAATATAAATAATGTTAATGATATGAATAGTGTTAATAATGGATTCTTTAATCCTTCTATGGAACAAACAAATAATTTTGAACCTAGACCTGTAGAGAGTACTCCTATTATGAATAATAATATGAATAATAATGTTCAAAGTATTCCTACTCCAGTAGTAGAACCTACTGTTGCTAGTGTTAATCCTATACCTGAAGTTAATATTCCCGATAATAATATAAATGTAGGAAATGTTATTCCTAACTTTGTAGATGGTATACCTAATCAAAATGTTGGTAATATTCCTTCATATAATCAGGAGCCTGTTAATAATTTTGATGTTAATAATATACCAGTTCAAAATCAAGTTCCTAATATACAGAGTGAAGTACAACCGGTTATGCAAAATGTTAGTTCTGTAAATAATATTCCTACTGGTAATATGATGGTTGGTAATGTACCAATAGATAATATACAACCAAATAATGTTGTTCCTAATATGGAAGTTCCAACTCCTAGTGTTAATCCTAATATTAATGTTCAACCTCAGGTTATGCCTACTATGAATAATCAAGTTAATGTTCAAAATGATATTCCTAATACAGTTAATACTAATATTCTTAATGTACCTGAGTTTAATCCTAATTCTAGTATAAATCCTGGAATGTCTAATCAAATGAATACTACTAATAACATACCTTATGGTAATCAAGTTAATAGTAATCAAAATATTCAAATGCAAAATGGTAATTGGAAATTATAAAATTTAGGATTTTCCTAAATTTTTTATCTAAATGGAGAGTGATTTTATGAATAATCAAGATTCACCTAATGGTGGTAGTTATAGAGCAGCACAAGGAAATTTGAATGCGGTTATTAGTAATCCGAGTGTTAATATTAATGATACTATGAATATGAATATTCAAAATATGAATAGTACTTCTAATAATAATCAGGTTAATTTGAATACTATTAGTAACAATGATGTTTCTAAAATAAATAATAATGTTCAGGTTTCAAATACTAGTACTAATAATAATATACAATATTCTAATACAAATAATAATATACAAAATAATAGTAATACTACTAATAATTTTGTTAATAATAATGTTAATAATAATTATGTTGCTACTAGTGGTAATGTTAATAGAACTTATGTTGATAATAATAAACCAAAGAAAAAGACCGTATCTATTAAGATAGGGCCTGAGTTTAAAATTGCTTTTTTAATTGTGGTTATTTTGTTGGTATTTATATTCTTATTACCAATGATTAGTGATTTACTTCGTTAGATAGTTTTATTATTATATTGAAATCATCATCAGTTGCCATAATATTTTTATGTTTTTGATGGCATTTTGTACAGTTATAAATTATTTTATAACTGTTTTTATATTTTTCAATACCAATTGGTTTCATTAATCCATGGCAAGTACATTCTCTGTCACCAGGATTTATATCTAAGTGTTTAGAATATAAACAATATGGGCAGTGATCACGAGCAGTATAACCTAATTTAGTTACTTTTTTACCACAATTTTCGCAAATAAAACTTTCATCAATCATATTAAATTTCTTCATAATCTTATTTTATCATATATTTAAGTAAAAAAACACCCTTTTTGGTGTTTTAGTAGTAAGGATATGGTCCATATGGTGGTCTTGGTCCATAATATACAGGATATGGATATGGTCTAGGATAAAAGGCAGGAGCTAATAATCCTCCAGTTATACCTCCTAATATAAATGGAGCTGCAAATCCACCAGCAAAACGATTATCTTGATAAGGATATACCATTTTTCTATTATACATATATATAATCTCCTCTCTAATATATTATATAGAAAAATGGTATATAGGTGAAAAATACTTTATTTATTTATAAATATTTAGTATAATATATACTGTGGAGGTAATTATGGAAGATATTGTGTTTAAAAGTGATGATTTAGTAGTTATGAGTTTAATTAACTATTTTATTACTGAAAAGAATTATAATCCAATGATTATACATGGATTAAATGATGAAATATGGTTAGAAAATTTAAATGAAGATTATAAGATAGTTAGAATAGTATCTCATCATATTCATAATAAGGAACAATTAGATTTTGATAAATTTAAACTTAGTAGAATAGTGAAACAAGTTAAAAAGAAAACTTTATCTTTTAAAGTTAAAGTACTTAGTATATATACTGATTTAGAAGATGATAAGATACTTAATAATGATGATATTTATATAAATAAAGAAGAAGATATTAATAATCCTAAGCTTACTAACGTTTTTCCTAATATAGTAGAAAAGACTAAAGTAGATGAGAATGGGCTTGAATATTTTATTAAAGTAACTGATAATATTAATCAAAAAAATGAAAGTAAAAGTAAAATTGCTGAGAAAATATTTTCTTTTAAGAAACCTATTGTTACATATAGTTTAATATTTATATGTATATTAGTATTTATATTAATGTATGTATTAGGTAATGGTTCTACAGATAATTATACTTTATTAGTATTTGGAGCTAATGTTGATACTCTTACTAAGAATGGTGATTATTATAGATTATTTACTTCAATGTTTTTACATATAGGAATATTACATTTATTATGTAATATGTATTC
>OGXX01003691.1_pt1 | contig 12486 bp, 8 predicted proteins | sample 1576301 | NCBI WGS metagenome assembly OGXX01 (sample SAMEA3541469, study PRJEB24748) | human gut metagenome | biome: human gut; feature: human-associated habitat; material: faeces | place: China | collected 2012
ATCTATATTCTTCTGCAGATATATTGTAACCGATTTTTTCGTCTTTTGCAAGAGGGAAGAAAGCGGAAAATGAATATATTTCTTCATGCTTTGCGCTGTTTGCGCGCTGTTTTCCGCATGTGCCGTGAGCGCGGCGCCTTCGGGGATCCTTCCGCAAATGTACAAAATCCGCGCGGGGACGGGCAAAGGGAGGACGGGAGAGGGGATACGCCGGCAGAGCGAGGCGGTTGTGCGGCGAAAACGGGAGCAAGATCGGGAGAGGCGGTGGGGCGGAATCAGCCGCCGGATCGGGAAAACAGCCGCCGCGCGGGCGCGATCTGCACTTTTCCCGCGAATTACGTTGTTAAAACAACGTAATTCAAAATCGATTCCGCCGAAATATACCCCTGCGGCGAGGCAGTCCGGTTTTACCCGGTGCAGACGGGATTTCGGATCCTCCCCGCTGCAGGACAAGCGGAATCACAGAATGAAGCGAAAAACGGCACGCACGGACATCCGGTAAAACAAGCGCCGTGCGGAAGGGGAAAGCCGAACACGGTACGAAACGGGGTGCGGCACGCAAGATGCGTGGTATAGGACGAAAGCATCTTTGCGTGAGCGCACGGAAAAACGGAAAACGGTGCAGGAACGCAGGCGGAGCGGCGGGCAGCATCCGGCGGTGCGCGACGGGGCGCAGCACAAGACTTTCCGGTTCTCCTCGCCGTTCAGCCTGCAGGATTTCCGAATCGCCGCACTCAGCCGAGCGCGGCTGCAAGCACCGACACGTTTTCCGTCATAAGGGATATATATGTGGCTCCGGCGGCAAACTGCTCCGCCGTGGTGTCGGTGCCCTCCACAAAGACAGCGTAGTCATTATGCTTGGCGTTAGAGAACTGATGGTAGGCATAGCCATCGCGCACAAAGGCATCGCCGGCCGTCTGGCGGACGGTAGCTACGCCCTCGCGCACCTCGCCGATCTGCCCCAGTTCGGAGCAGGAAATCACGGTGCCTGTCTCGTCGATAACGCCGACAACACGGTCCACTGCGTCCTTCATCTGGTACACCACATTCTGGAATACCCTGTTAGCCATAATATGTGACTCCCCTTTTGCTGTTATTTAGACAGTCTGCACCGGCGTGCAGTGCGGGCTATACATGTTCGACAAAAATGCCGTTTGGTAATCTGCCCGAAAACCAAATCTTTATAATGTATATTTTACACAATTCACTTGGCTTTTGCAACATATTTTCACGAAAATCGCAATATTTTCTTGTACATTTTTCAAATCGAACTAAAAAATGTACCCGCCGCAGGGTTTGCGGCAGGTACAGCGTCCGTCATTTTGACGATTTTCTGGTTTTTGTCTGGTCAAGCGCGCCTGTGCCGCCCTCGACAACACCGCGGTGCTGGAACACATAGGTGATGCTGCGGAAGAAAATCTTCAGATCCACCCAGAAGGTCAGGTGCGCGGCGTACTCGCCGTCATAGCGCGCCTTCACATCAATGGGCAGTTCATCCCGTCCGTTGACCTGTGCAAGGCCCGTCAGGCCGGGGCGGATGTCATTAGCGTGTACCTTGTCGCGTGCTTCAATCAGGTCATACTGGTTGTAGAGCGCCGGGCGCGGGCCGATGACGCTCATCTGCCCAGCCAGAATATTGTAGATCTGGGGCAGCTCATCGAGGCTCGTCTTGCGCAGAAATGCACCGCTGCGGGTTATGTAGCTGTCGGCATTCTTCAACAGATGGGTAGGCACATCGTGGGGGGTATCCCCGCGCATCGTGCGGAATTTAAGAATGTTAAAATGAGTTTTGCCCTTGCCGACGCGGCGCTGCCTGAAAAAGACCGGCCCCGGGGAATCCGCCTTGATCCACAGCGCAATGATCCCCATTGGAATTGCCAGAAGGATCGTGGCGGCCAGTGACAGAATAATATCGAGCAGGCGCTTTACATAACGCTGATACATAGGTCAGTCCTCCTTACTAGCGGGCTTGTCCCCCTGCAGCTTGCGGTTGACTTCTTCCTTGGAGAAGATGGCCGTGTTGCCGGTGGCGGCTACAACGGTGTGGTCTGCACGCACACGGCGGTTGGGGTGATAGGTAGGCACCATCTCCCGCAGAATGTCAACAACATCGTTATCATTGTGCCGGGCGGCCGTTTTGAGCGTCTGCAGATCGGTGTAGAATTTTTCAAGGTCGATCTGCATCGGCGGCGCAATGAAGATCTTGTTGTGGGCCGTCTTGGCCATCTTGTCCTGCTCGGTGTCCATGAGCAGCTCCTCATACAGCTTTTCGCCGGGACGCAGGCCGGTGATCTTGACCTGCATGTTGACGCCCGGCTCGTAGCCGTAAAAGCGGATCAGCCGGTTGGCAAGGTCCATGATCTTGACCGGTTCCCCCATATCCAGCACATAAATACTGCCGCCCTTGGCAAGTCCCCCCGCCTGCAGCACCAGCTGCGCAGCCTCGGTGATGGTCATAAAGTAGCGCACAATATCCGGGTGTGTGATCGTCACAGGGCCGCCGCGCTTGATCTGCTCCTCAAACAGCGGAATCACACTGCCGTGGCTGCCCAGCACATTGCCGAAGCGCACAGCCACGCAGGTCATGGTTGTGCCGCGGGAGAAGGTCTGGATCAGCATTTCACACAGGCGCTTGGTACAGCCCATGACATTGGTGGGGTTGACAGCCTTATCGGTGGAGAGCTGGACAAAACGCTCCACACCGTGTTCTGCCGCAGAGGTCAGCAGATTCTTGGTGCCGAACACATTGTTCTTGACGGCCTCGGCGGGGCTGATCTCCATAAGCGGCACATGCTTGTGGGCCGCAGCGTGAAAGACAACGGACGGATGGTAGGTGTCAAACACCTCGTCAAGGCGGGCTTTGTCGCGGATCGAGCCGATCAGTGTGATGACGGGAGCCTCAGGGCCGTACTTGTTTTTCAGCTCAGTCTCAAGCTCGTAGGCACAGTTTTCATAGATGTCGAAGATCAGCAGCCGACGCGGCTGGTAGCGCATGATCTGGCGGCAAAGCTCGCTGCCGATGGAGCCGCCGCCGCCCGTAACCAGCACGACCTTGTCATGCAGATACTCCGAAATCTGGGCATTGTTCAGCTGGATCTCATCGCGGGAGAGAAAGTCGGCTGTGTTCAATTCACGGAAGCCTGCTGCGACAGGATTGCCGTTTTCATCGACAGCCTGCGGGTCGCTGAGCATCCGCACACGGCAGTGGGTAGAGTTGCAGAGGTTGATGATCTCGCTGAGGCGGTCACCCTTGACGGTGGTGATGGCAATGACGATCTCGAGGATATGATATTTGCGCACAAGCTCCGGTATGTCAGAGATCGTGCCGCGCACGGGCACGCCCTGCACGCGCAGACCCTTTTTGGTCAGGTCATCGTCCACCAGGCAGACCGGGTTGCCGAAGCTCTGGTTTTTGTTTTTGCAGAGGTTGACCGCCCATGCACCGGCATTGCCAGCGCCGACGATCAGCAGCGGCGTATCATCCTCCGGCTTGTTGGCCTTGGTATCCTGCACGGTGCGAAGCAGACGCCACAGGAAGCGCACGCCTGCGATTGCCGCCGTATTGAACACCGCGCCAAAGATCAGCACGGCACCGGAGATTGGGCGGTTGTGGTAGATGAGGTCAAACAGCATGATCAGGCCGGTAGCCAGACCTGACAGGCAGGTCAGGCGGGCAAGGTCCCGCATACCGGCATATTCCCACATGATCTCATACAGGCCGCCGAACCAGAATACGATCATATAGATCGGCAGCACATACAGCAGCATGGGAGCCATGGCGCGCACGATCTCTACGCGGCGGTAGGCATCGCCGCTGTCAAAGCGGAGCATTACGGCCAGCCAGTAGCATACTACGATAAGCCCGCAGTCCAGCAGCATCAAGGCGATGCGGCGCGGCAGACCCTTAATGATTTGTTTGGAATCCTGTTGCATCTGTTTCGTCCTTTACCAAAGTTCTATTCTCTATACCAAAGGGGGGCCGGTTGAACGGTACCCCTGCTAAATGCAGCCATATAAAAGTATTATAACACACAAATGCCCCGTTTGTCCTACTTTTGCAGTGACAAACGGGGCTAATTTTATATAAAATTTACCAGTAATTTTTGGTAAAACAGACGAAGCTTTTACTCGACCGTCACACTCTTGGCAAGGTTGCGGGGCTTATCGACATCCAGACCCTTGGCGCAGCTGACATAGTAGGCCAGAAGCTGCAGCGGAATGACAGACAGGCTGGTGGCAAAATGCGGGTCGGTTTTGGGGACATAGACCGTGAAGCCGGCTGTGTCCTCGATGCTGTAGTTGCCGTAGGTGGTCAGACCCATCAGGAAGGCGCCGCGGCTCTTGACTTCAACCATGTTGGAAACACTCTTTTCAAATAAGTCGGGCTGTGTCAGGATGCCGACCACAAGGGTGCCGTTCTCGACCAACGAGATCGGGCCATGCTTCATCTCGCCTGCGGCGAAGGCCTCAGAGTGGATGTAGCTGATCTCCTTGAATTTCAGGCTGCCCTCCAGCGCAACGGCGTAGTCAAGGCCACGGCCGATGAAGAAGGCGTCCTTGGCGTTGGCATATTTGCTGGCAAACCACTGGATGCGTTCCTTATCCGCCAGCGTCTTTTCAATCTTCTCCGGCAGGGCCTCCAGTTCTGCGACCAGCTGCTCATACTGGCCGTCAGCCAGTGTGCCGCGCACCCGGGCAAACTCAGTAGCCAACAGGTAGCAGGCTGCCAGCTGGGTGCTGTAAGCCTTGGTGGTGGCCACCGAGATCTCCGGTCCGGCCCAGGTATACATGGTTGCGTCTGCCTCGCGGGCGATGCTGGAGCCGACTACATTCACGATGCCAACGGTGCGCACGCCGCGCTCCTTGCACAGACGCAGTGCCGCCAGCGTATCGGCGGTCTCACCGCTCTGGCTGATGACCATGGCAAGAGAGTCCTGCTCAAGCACGGGGTCACGGTAGCGGAACTCGCTGGCGACATCGACCTCGACCGGGATGCGGGCCAGACTTTCAAACACATAGCGCGCTGCCATGCCCACATGATAGGCCGAGCCGCAGCCGATGATATACAGACGGCGCACATTCTTGATTGCTTCCTCGTCCAGTGCCAGCTCAGACAGGTCGATTTTGCCGTCCTTCAGGCGCGGAGAGATCGTGTCGCGCACGGCCGCAGGCTGTTCATTGATCTCCTTCATCATGAAATGCTCATAGCCGCCCTTTTCGGCAGCCTCGGCATCCCATTCGATGGTTGTGGACTCGCGGGTGATGGGCTCCTTGTCGATGTTGAAGAATTCGATGGAGTCCGGGGTTAGGCGTGCGATCTCGAGATTGTCAATGTAGTAGACCGTGCGGGTGTACTTGAGCAGTGCAGGCACATCGGAGGCGATGATGGCACCGTCCTCACATTGGCCAACGATGAGCGGGCTGTCCTTGCGCACGGCATAGATGACACCGGGCTCATCGGCAAAAAGCACGCCCAGCGCATAGGAGCCGCGTACATGCAGCATCATGCGGGTGATGGCATCCAGCGCGTTGCCTGCAGATTCGCCGGTGTAGTAGTAGTCCAGCAGCTGTGCCACGACCTCGGTGTCGGTCTGAGAGACAAAGGTAAAGCCTTTGTTGAGCAGACGGTCCTTGATCTCCTGATAGTTTTCAATGATGCCGTTGTGCACCACGGCGATCTTCTGGTCACGGGAATAATGCGGGTGCGCGTTGACCACAGACGGCTCCCCGTGGGTGGCCCAACGGGTGTGGCCGATGCCGCAGCTGCCGTGTACAGCATTGCCGCCGTCCGTCATCTCGCTTAAAACCTTCAGGCGGCCCTTTGCCTTTACGACCTCGATTTTGCCTGCGGCGTTCTGCACCGCGATGCCGGCCGAGTCATAACCGCGGTATTCAAGCTTGGACAGACCGTCCAGCAGAATAGGTGCAGCCTGTGCTGCACCGGTAAAGCCTACGATTCCGCACATAACAGGTATCCTCCTTTATGCAGTTGTTCAATAAGACCTTCCCACTTTAACGGGCAAAAGTAAAAAATACTTGTATAGTATATTCCTTTTTGCACAAAATGTCTACTGTTTGGCCTAAATTTGCTATACTGTATGCCACACAAAAACAATGCGGGCGGCCGTCAAGGGCTACGGCCGCCCGCTGCGCGGATTCTCCTTTTCCCGTTTCTTACACCATATAAGACCGAATCAAAAGTATCGCGCATTGGATAGCGTACCATATCCGGCGAAGAATAGCAAGTATAAAACGGAATTTTTCCTGCTTTTTGTGCTGCTTACAAAAGATTATTAAGTTTGTGCTGTCATTGCTTTGATAAATTAGGGCGTATCGTCCCTGCTGCCATTCGTGCGATATCCCCCTTTCAGGAGACCCGGCGCGCCACAACCACATAGCGCCCATTAGCGGACGAATACTCACAGGTTGAAAGGGTCAGCAGCTGCTCCCCGTAAGTCGGGCGGATGCCGCTGTCCACATCACTGCGGGACAGAACCTCCTCCACATAGGCATCGTAGGTCTGCGCGTCCATATCAATATACTGGTTATAGACAAACGAGGTGTCGTTTACAACATCAATGGCGAACGCGCCGAATACCTCGTATTTTGCATCTCCGTACACGGTGTCAAACTCAATGAAGGGATGCTCCTGATAGTAGCTGGCCTTTTTATACTCGGTCAGGCAGCCAAAGATCGCGCCGGTCTTCATATTGTGGCCGTAGATGACAAGGTTATCACTCTCAGCATTGGCACCGAGCGTTGTGTTTTCGTCAAGGTACGGCACGCCGTAGATGCTGTAGCTCTTGTCAAAGTCGTGACGAAGATAGAAATCCTTATTGTTTGGCGCGTACATAACCGGGAAATCCAACTCTGTGCCATCAATCGAGAGCCACCCGATGAAATCGCTGTTCTTATCGCGCAGGGCGGCAAACTTGGCTCCGTTGGGGTTGACGCTCTCCCCGGACGGCTGTGGTTCGGCAGATGTATCGATCATAGACTGCAGCTCGGCAAACTCGTTTTCTGTCCTGCGGTCATCCGCAAAGCGCTTGACAAGCAGCCCGGCACTGACCAGAAAAACAACGCCGAAAAAGAGCATGGCCAGCGTGTAGGCAAGGCTGCCGCGCTTTTTCTCGGGGCCAGCAGGTGCAGTCGGGGCAAAGTCTATATCGTTGTCCTGATCGTAAAGGGCTGCATGGGGCGCGGCGGGCGGCTCTTGCGGCGCAAGGTCGCTGCGATGGATTTTTGCCATAGTGATTCTCCCTGTCTGAATGTCAAGTCTAGGTTTACTATACGATGCTGCAGAAGAAAATGCAAGAGGATACGGGCGAAAAATCGGCCTCAGAATTGTAAAGCCAGATGAAGATAGCGCTTCCACAGAAAACGCTGCAAAAAAAGTGCTGCTGCACCAGAATCAGATGCAGCAGCACTTTATTTACACAAAAGGATCACTCGCGGATCTCAATGCCCAGCTTGAATTTAAGGTTGCCGAGAATCTTCTTGACGAAGCGGTCAATCTCATCGGGCGTCAGGGGCTTGGCGTCCGGCTGGAAGGAGAGGCTGAACGCCATGCTCTTTTTGCCCGCACCCAGCTTTTCACCGCGGTAGATGTCAAACAGTTCGACCTTGACAAGCTGCTTGCAGGCGCGCTGCATCTCGCTTACGAGGGTGCCGCACTCCATGCTTTCGGGGGCTACAAGCGCCAGATCGCGCTGTACCGGGGCCAGCGCAGGGATGGGCTGGTAGTGGATGGCTGCGGGCACCAGCGCGTGGAAGGCCACCCAGTCGATCTCGCCCAGATAGATGTTCAGGTTGCCGCGGCTATCCTTGGGCAGCTTAAGCTCGGCGGTGACATCGTTGGCCAGCTTGCCGAAAACGCCGATACGCTCCCCCTTGCAGAGGATATAGGCGGCGATGCCGGGATGCAGCCATGCAACATCGGCCGCACGCGCAACGGTCAGCTCGACACCGAATGCTGCGCCGAAGCTTTCGACCGCGCCCTTAACGGCAAAGAAGTCCTCCTCGCTGCCCCATGCGGCAAAGCCAAGATGCAGGCGCTCCTCCGGCAGCTCGGTGATGGGCTGCTGCTTCGGAATGTAGATGTTGGACATCTCGAAAAGGCGGCCCTCGGCATTGCCCTTGCGCAGGTTGTCAACGACCACATTCAGCAGGGACGGTGCCAGCAGCGGGCGCATGATGGTCAGATGAGAGGAGATCGGGTTCAAAATGCGGATGACATTGCGCTCGGGGGCATCAGCGGCAATGTGTAGCATATCCAGATCTGCATCAGCGTAGAAGGCCAGTGTTTCTGCCTCATAGAAGCCCTGCGCACACATGGTACGCTTGGCCTTGGCCTGTGCCTTCTGCTCCGCCGTCAGACCGCCGGTGGTGACAGTGGCAGCCTTCAGGAAGGTAGGCACGATATGCTCATAGCCGTACTCGCGGATGACCTCCTCGGCAAGGTCGGGCTCGCCGACCTCGATGTCCTCGCGCCAGCGGGGCGCAACGACCTGCATCATGTCGCCGTCCGCCGCAAGCTTGACCTCAAACTGCAGGCGGTTCAGAATGTCGAGAATGGCGTCAGTCGGAACGGTGATGCCCAAAATCGCGTTGATGCCGCTGACCTTGGCAGTGAAATGCTTACCCTCACGCGGGGCACCGGCCGAGCAGTCGAAATGGGTGGCGGTGACCTCGCCGCAGCCCAGCTCCTGAATCAGATGCAGGGCGCGGGCCATGCCCAGCTCGGTTGTATACTCCGAGATGCCCTTTTCGTAGTGGCTGGAGGCATCGGTGCTCTGGCCCAGGCCGCGGGCAGTCTTGCGGATGTTGTCGCGGGCGAACTTGGCGCTCTCAAACAGCAGCTGGGTCGTGGTGCTCTTGATCTCGCTGTTCAGCCCGCCCATGACGCCGGCCAGCGCGACCGGCTTGGAGCCGTCGCAGATGACGAGGTTGTTGGGCGTCAGGGTGAACTCCTTCTCATCGAGCGTTGTGATCTTCTCGCCGTCCTTGGCGCGGCGGACGAGGATCTGGCAGCTATCCAGCGTGTCCATGTCAAAGGCGTGCATCGGCTGGCCGATCTCCAGCATGACATAGTTGGTAATATCGACTACATTGTCGATGCTGCGCAGGCCGCACAGGGCCAGCTGACGGCGCATCCAGCGCGGGGACTCGCCCGGTGTGATGTTGCGTACATAGTGGCCGATATAGCGCGGGCAGAGATCCTCCGCCTCAACGCGGATGGAGAGGCGCGGCTCGGTGTAATCGCTGACGGTGTAGTCGGTGGCGGGCATTTTGAGAGGCTTTTTCAGCACGGCTGCAACCTCGCGGGCAATGCCCAGCACGCTCTGGCAGTCGGCGCGGTTGGCGGTGATGGAGATGTCAAAGATATAATCGTTGAGTCCCACGACCTCCTGAATCGGCGTGCCGGGAACGGTGTCCTTCGGCAGGTCGAGCAGACCGTAGACCTCAGAGCCGGGATAAAGATCATCGTTCAGCCCCAGTTCCTCGCCGCTGCAGAGCATGCCGTTGGACTCAATGCCCATTAAGGGCTTGGCCTTGATGGTGATGCCGCCGGGCAGCGTGGAGCCGTCCAGCGCGGCGGCGGTGTGCATACCGGCATAGACATTGGCTGCGCCGGTAGAGATCTGGATGTCGTGGCCATAGTCACCGCAGTCCACCTTGCAGATGTGCAGATGCGTTCCCTCCTGCGGGACGCACTCTGTCACAACACCGACAACGACCTTGGAGATCTCACCGCCGAGGTCGATCAGCTCCTCGACCTCAAAGCCGCAGCCGAAGAGTTTATCCTCCAGCTCCTGCGCGGTGACATCAATGTCAACATATTGCTTTAACCAGCTGAATGGTACTTTCATACTCTGTACTCCTCCCCTGTCAATCCTCGAACTGCTTCAAGAAGCGCAGATCGTTTTCAAACATCAGACCGATGTTGTTGATGCCGTATTTCAGCATGGCGATACGCTCGATACCGATGCCAAAGGCAAAGCCGGAGTAGACATTGGGGTCGATGCCGCAGTTTTCCAGCACGCTGTGATGCACAACACCGGCGCCCAGGACCTCGATCCAGCCGGTATGCTTGCAGAGCGGGCAGCCCTTGCCGCCGCACTCAAAGCAGGAAACATCGACCTCAACGCTTGGCTCGGTAAACGGGAAGTAGGACGGGCGCAGACGGGTCTTGACCTCGGCACCGAACAGGGCCTGCACGAACTTATCCAGCATGCCCTGCAGGTCGCAGAGGGTGATGCCCTTGTCAACGACCAGACCTTCCATCTGGTGGAACATCGGGGAGTGGGTCGCGTCCGAGTCGGAGCGGAACACACGGCCGGGTACCAGCACCTTGATAGGGGGCTTTTCACGATCCATTACACGGATCTGGCCGCCGCTGGTCTGGGTGCGCAGCACAATGTCATCCGCGACATAGAAGGTATCCTGCATATCGCGGGCGGGATGGTTCTTCGGCACATTCAGGCGGGTGAAGTTGTGGTCATCGTCCTCGATCTCGGGGCCTTCATAAATTTCAAAGCCCATGCCGGAGAATACATCAATGATCTCGTTCTTGACGAGGGTGATGGGGTGCAGGTTGCCGGTCGTGCGGATCTTGGCAGGCATCGTAATGTCCACCGTCTCGGCAGCGTTGCGGGCAGCCAGCGCCGCCTTCTCGACCTGCTCAGACAGGGTCTGGTACTGAGCCTCGACCCACTGCTTGAATTCATTGATGGTCTTGCCGACGGCGGGGCGATCCTCCTTGGGGACATCGCGCAGGCTCTTGGTCAGGCCTGCGACCTCGCCGTTTTTGCTCAGGTATTTCTGCCAGAAGTCAGAAAGCTGGGCTTTGTCAGTGACGGCTGCGCCGGCCTGCTCAATAGCGGCGCGCAGCTCCTTGATTTTTTCTTCCATAGTACACCTCTGCTTGGCTTTTGGGCCGGAGCCAAATAAAAAGGCCCCGTCCCTGTGTGAAATCAGGGACGAAGCCTTGTAAATACAATTCTCCGCGGTACCACCCGTGTTCCGTATTATGCAATACGGCACTCTTTGCTGCGGGTAACGGTGCAGGGCCGTTGCGCACTACCGGGCCGTTGGGCCTTTCCCGCGCACCACTCGGGAGGGAACTTCCGCGCATAGTCCCTGCAGGCAGCTTACAGCCGGTGACCGCCCTCTCTTACCCAAGGCGCATTGCGCGTACTTACTCCGTCATTGTGTTTTGCGAATACTTGTTTAGTATAGCGCGAAATTTGCGGCCTGTCAAGCCTGCGGCATGGGATACTTCTGCTTATCCTCCACGCTGATGGCCTTGCCAAGCTGCACCTCGATCACCTTCAGCTCGGTATCAGCCAGGATCGTGTGCTTGCAGCCGGCTTTCATCGTCAGGATATCCCCTGCCTTGACGGGCTGTGCCCTGCCGTCCAGAATTGCGCGGCCGGTGCCCGAGATAACGGTCCAGACCTCATCGCGGTTCTCGTGGCTGTGGTAGTTCATGCCGTGACCGGCGTTCAGCGTGATCTTGATGGTCAGGCTTTCATCCTCGACATCCAGCACACGGAAGGAGCCCCACGACTTTTCAGCAAACATGATCTGCTGGTGGATGCTGTCCACATAGGGCTTGATATAGCTGGACTGCTCCTTATCGGAGACAAGGATGCCCTCCGGGCTGGCAGAGACAACAACATCCTTCAGTCCCATGCAAAGCACCGGTACATCCAGTTCATTGAGAACATGCACATTCTCACAAGTCTCATTCAGCATGGCCTTGCCGATGCTCGGCTCCTGCATGGCTTCGGTCAGGGTGTTCCAGGTGCCCATATCCTTCCACTGGCCTGCAAAGCGCATGACCTGAATCTTCGATTCATTCTCAACGACCGCATAATCGAAGCTGATCTTCTTCAGCGTCTCATATTTACGGAAAAGGTCCTGATAATCGGTAAAGTCGATCAGTTCATGTGCTTTGTCCAGCACATAACGCAGTTTGTAGGCAAATACGCCGCCGTTCCAAAGCGCCCCCTGCGCAATGTACCTTTCCGCTGTGGCGGCATCGGGCTTTTCCTTAAAGGTCTTGACCGGGCTGACAGCATCGGCGCTCTCCGGGATGATGTAGCCGTACTTTTCGCTGGGATAGGTCGGCTCAATGCCCATGAGCGAGAGGTTGGCGCTGCCCTTTTCCGCAAGATCGGAGAGATCCTTTAACGCGGCAAAATAGTCATTGTTGACATACGGGTCCACCGGGCAGACGACCACAGCCTCATCGAGGCCCACGCCCTTTACATCGTGCAGAAAGGCCGTGGCCAGTGCGATTGCCGGGAAGGTATCGCGGCGGCAGGGCTCAACGCAGACGCCGACCGAATTGCCAAGCTGGTTGTGGATGGACGACACCTGCGTCTTGCTGGTGGCAATCGTCACGCTGGCATCAGTGTCCACCTCTTTGATCTGGCGGTAGACGCGCTGGACCATCGACTCGTAGCCGTCGGCGGTCTTGAA
>OGXX01003696.1_pt1 | contig 12471 bp, 10 predicted proteins | sample 1576301 | NCBI WGS metagenome assembly OGXX01 (sample SAMEA3541469, study PRJEB24748) | human gut metagenome | biome: human gut; feature: human-associated habitat; material: faeces | place: China | collected 2012
TATGCAGGACAATGGAATTAATTGAAAAAAGTCACCTGCCGCAACTGCTTTGCGCGCACGCCGGAACTCCGGCGTGCGCCCTTTTGTAACGCCGGTCAAGGACGTTTGCTTTTGCTGTATGAACACTTTTTTATGTTTCTGTTACAAAAATTCGCGAATTTATCGAGACATATCATGAAATCTGCTACTTTACTTGAGACGGAAAATGTGATAAACTATTACCATTCTTTTAAATTTTGAATTTTCCAGTTTTGGAACTTTCATTTTGAGGCAAATACCCCCACCGTCTCCTGTAATATGGCGTCTGCCATTTTATAGGCTGTCTCCCGGTGCTGTTTTAGACCGACGCTATGGAAGAAGCATCGGAGAAAATCGCTTCGGGGATCGCCCGTACCGACTGCTTTTCAAAGCAGAAATTAAGAAAGGAATGATCACTATGCAAACCATGAAACGACTTCTCGCCTTCGCCCTGGCTCTGACCATGGTCTTCGCGCTGGCAGCCTGCGGCGGCAAATCCGGCACCACCGACAGCACAGCGACAGCCGGCACCACCCCCACTGCGGCCGCCGTGACCGAGAACGCGGTTTACAGAACGCTGTACGCTTCCGAAGTCACTACGCTGAACTATCTGATCACCGGCCAGACCAACGAGCTGACCATCGCCGCCAACGTGGTGGATTGCCTGGTGGAATACGACTCCTACGGCAATGTAGAGCCTGCTCTGGCTACCAGCTGGGAGCAGAATGAGGACGCCACCGTCTGGACCTTCCACATCCGTGAGGGTGTGAACTGGGTCGATAAGGACGGCAAGGTTGTTGCCCCCGTCACCGCCAATGACTGGGTTTCTTCCGCCCACTACGCCTGTGATGCCAACAACGACTCCGACACCTTCTATACCATGGGCGGCGTCATCGCGGGCGCCGATGCCTACTACGACTGGACCGCCTACCAGATGGCTCTGCCCGATGCCACCGATGGCACCAATGAAGATGGCAACGCCGTGAAGTTCATCACCAACGAGGACGGCGAGCAGGAAATTCTGGAAGAAGTCCCCGAGGCTTCCATTGACGATATCGGCGTCAAGGCGCTGGACGAATATACTCTGGAGTTCACCCTGGAGTCCTCCCGCCCCTACTTCCTGTCCATGGTTTCCTTCGGCCCCTATATGCCCGTGTACGGCCCCTTCCTTGCTGAGTGCGGCAGCAAGTTCGGCACCGACAACAGCACCCTGCTGTACTGCGGCGCATTCATCCTGTCCACCTATCAGCCCCAGCAGCAGCGTGTTCTGACCAAGAACGCCACCTATTGGGATAAGAACAACGTATTCCTGGATGCCATCCAGATGACCTACAACGCGGAAGCCACCTCCATCGCCACCACCATGTACCAGTCCGGCGAGGTCGATCAGGCGGATATTTCCTCCGACCTGCTGTCCGCCATGATGGCTGACCCCAACACCAAGGATCTGATCCATCCCTCCCGTGCCAATACCTCCTACGCTTACTGGTATCTGTTCAACTTCGACCCCAACTTCGACGCCGAGTACGAACCCGAAAACTGGAAGCTGGCCGTGAACAATGAGAACTTCCGGAAGTCCATCGTCCACGCCTTCAACCGGATGCCCGCTCTGGCGACCAGCGACCGCATCGACCCCGAATCCCTGAAGAACAACACCATCACCCCCAACGCCTTTGCCTCCGCTTCCAAGGACTACACCTACTACGAAGGTCTGGCCGCCTACACCGATGGCGACAACTTCGACGAGGCTCTTGCCGAGGAATACAAGACGACCGCCATTGAGGAGCTGACCGCCGCCGGAGCCACCTTCCCCATCAAGATGCTCATGTGCTACAACCCCACCTCCGCCAACTGGGCGCAGGAGTGTCAGGTCGTGGAGCAGCAGATCGAGAACGTTCTGGGCGCCGACTACGTGGACATTATCATTCAGGCAGGTCCTGAGACCGGTTTCCTTGGCGCCATCCGCCGCACCGGCAATTACGCCTTCATGAAGTGCAACTGGGGTGCCGACTACGCCGACCCCGAGACCTGGACCGATCCCTTCTCCACGGATTCCAGCTACAGCTTCATCTTCAAGAGCACCGACCCCGAAACCCAGGCTCTGTATGCCGAGTACACCGAGCTGGTAGCTGCCGCCAAGGCCATCACCGACGACATGGACGCCCGGTATACCGCCTTTGCCAAGGCCGAGGCGTTCCTGCTGGATCACGCCTTTGCCGTCCCCTTCTCCATCAGCAACCGCAGCTATCAGATGTGCAATCTGAACGTCTTTGAAGGACAGTACGCCTCCTTCGGCTTGGCCAACCAGCGCTACAAGGATCAGCACCTGTATGACACCTCCATGGGTCTGGAGGAATATCAGGCCGCTTACGCCGAGTGGCAGTCCAAGAAGGCCGGTTAAGATTTAAGTTTTCATTTTGGCAGTTTATCACGAGAGAAGCCCTCATTTGGGGGCTTCTCTCAAAGCCGCATATATACGGTATTGCTCCACAGGCAATTTTTCGGAGCCTGTACCGGTGCTGCTACGGCGAAAGCAGCAGCGGTATCGGCTCTGATGCCAGTTTCGTTAAAACGGTTAAAAACTGTTTTAGCAGGCCGTTTTCCAAACGGCCTGCGGCGCAGCCACAGAAAAGAAAGTCCATACATTTTCTGCCGCCTATGGCGGCCATCCACATCAGTGGATAAATAAAATGGTTTTACCATTTTATTGGGAAATCGTATGAAGGGAGAAAACCCCAGGAGGACATCATATGGCCAGATATATAACCAAGCGCGTTCTGCGCTCCCTCATCACCATGTTTATCATTATCACGATCCTCTTTGCCCTGCTGCGGCTGATGCCCGTGGAAGGGTATTTCGAGAATTACGATAAAATGAGCTCCACCCAGATTCAGGTCAAGCTTCAGGCTCTTGGCGTGACTGCTCCCCTGCCCACCCAGCTGGTGCGCTTTTACAAGCAGGTGCTCCACGGGGACTTGGGAGAATCCAACGTCTACCGCAAGGGCGTCGCCATTACCGAGATCATTGCCGAGAAGATCCCCATCTCTCTGGAGCTGGGACTGATCTCCCTGTGCATTGCTCTCGCGCTGGGTCTTCCTCTGGGTGTCATCATGGCGCGAAGCACCCGTACCCGCTTCAAGATCGGCGACCGGCTGGGCACGGTGTTCATCGTGCTGGTGCAGGCCATGCCCTCGGCGGTGTATCACATTCTGATCCAGTTCCTCGGTTCCCAGACCTATGTCGGCAAGGACGTGCTTGGGCTTCCCATGCTGTTTGACGCAGCCAACCCCAAGAGCTATATCCTGCCTGTCATCTCCCTGTCCATCGGCAACATTGCCTACTATGCCATGTGGCTGCGGCGGTACATGGTGGACGAGTCCAACAAAGACTATATCCGTCTAGCCCGGGCGAAGGGCGTGCCAAACGGCAAAATCTCCTTCCGGCACGTGTTCCGCAATGCCTTTGTGCCGCTGGTACAGTACATCCCCAACTCCATTCTGTTTACCCTGATGGGTTCACTCTATGTGGAATCCCTGTACTCCGTCCCCGGCATGGGCGGCCTGCTGGTCACGGCCATCAAGCGTCAGGATAATACCTTGGTACAGGCGCTGGTGCTGATTTACGCAGTAATTTCCATTCTGGGTCTGCTTTTCGGCGACATTCTCATGGGAATCGTCGATCCCCGGATCAGCTTTGCCAAGAAGGAGGGTTCCCGCTGATGAAACGTCTTGGATTTCACACCCTGCGCGACAAGGCCACCGACACGCTGGGCGACAAGCTCTCCCGGCAGCTTCAGGAGGATGTCGCGCCCAAAATGAGCGACGAGGAGGCCTTCTCCTTCGCCGAATTCAACGCCGAGGACGCGGAGCGGGGCGGCTATTCCGATTATTCCTACTGGAAATCCACCCTCCGGGCGTTTTTCCAGAATAAGATCGCGGTCTTTTTCCTTTTCGTCATGGTTGCGGTGCTGCTGTTCACCTTTATCCAGCCCTACCTCCCCGGTCAGAAGGATCCCATTCTCATTCACAACGACCAGTGGGGTCTGCCTCTGAACAATATTCCCCCCAGCAAAGAATTCTGGTTCGGAACAAACTCTATCGGCCAGGATCTCTGGGCGCGTATCTGGGCGGGCACCCGCACTTCCCTGTTCATCGGCTTCTCTGTCGCTTTTGTGGAGGCCGTGGTCGGCATCCTCGTGGGCGTGCTGTGGGGCTATGTCCGCAAGCTGGACTTCTTTTTTACCGAGCTGTATAACGTTCTGGACAACATTCCCCAGACGCTGCTGCTGATTCTGATATCTTACGTCTTAAAGCCCGGCGTTTCCACCATCATTTTTGCCCTGTCCTTAACGGGCTGGCTGGGCATGGCGCGGTTCATCCGCAACCAGATCATCATCATCCGCGACCGGGACTACAATCTGGCCTCCCGGTGTCTGGGCATTTCCACCGGGCGTATCATCGTCAAGAACCTGCTGCCCTATATGGTGTCCGTCATCACCATGCGCATGGCGCTTGCCATTCCCTCCGCCATCGGCAATGAGGTGTTCGTCACCTACATCGGCATCGGCCTTCCCGTGGACACGCCGTCTCTGGGCAATCTGATTCAGACCGGACGGTCGCTGATGACCGTGGCGTCCCTGCGCTACCAGCTGTTCTTCCCCGTGGCCGTGCTGGTGGTCATCACCGTTTCCTTCTACATCATCGGCAACGCCTTCGCCGACGCCGCCGACCCCAAGAATCACGTCAGATAAGGAGAGATCACAATGGAAGATAAAAAAGTTGTTCTCTCCGTCAAAGATCTGAATGTGAAATTCACCCTCCGCGGTCAGATTCTCCACGCCATCCGGGGCATTTCTCTGGACGTGTATCAGGGCGAAAGCCTTGCCATCGTGGGCGAGTCCGGCTCCGGGAAATCCGTATTCGTCAAATGCGCCATGGGTCTTCTGGATGCCAACGGCTACATCGACGGCGGCTCCATCCTCTATAACGGCATGGACCTGACCAAATTCCAGACTGACAAGGACTGGCTGAAGATCCGGGGCAAAGAGATCGCCATGGTGTTTCAGGACCCCATGACCTCCCTGAACCCTCTGAAAACCATCGGCAAACAGATTCAGGAGGCCGTGGAGCTGCATCAGGGTCTGAAAGGCAAGGATGCCTACAAGGCTGTGCTGGAAGTGCTGAGCGACGTGGGCATTGACGACCCCGAGCGGCGCTACAAGCAGTACCCCCACGAATTTTCCGGCGGTATGCGCCAGCGGGTGGTCATCGCCATCGCCGTCGCCTGCCGGCCGAAAATCCTCATCTGCGACGAGCCGACCACCGCTCTGGACGTGACCATTCAGGCGCAGATTCTGGAGCTGATCAAGGCCATGCAGAAAAAGTATGACCTCACTACCATCTACATCACCCATGACCTTGGCGTGGTGGCCAACGTGGCCGACCGCATTGCCGTCATGTATGCGGGCGACATCGTGGAGCTTGGCACCTGTGACGAGGTGTTCTACGACCCCCGCCATCCCTACACTTGGGCGCTGCTGTCCAGCCTTCCCCAGCTGGGAACCAAGGATGAGCCGCTGTACTCCATTCAGGGTACGCCGCCCAATCTGTTCCACGAGGTCAAGGGCGACGCCTTTGCCCCCCGAAACCCCAAAGCACTGAAAATCGACTTTGTAGAGCGTCCTCCCTTCTTCGAGGTCACGCCTACCCACTATGCCCGCACATGGCTGATGGACCCCCGCGCTCCCAAGGTGGAGCCGCCGGAGCACGTCCGCATCCTGCGGGAGAAGGGAGTGAACCGCGTTGGCTGAAGACAGAAAGAAGCTGATCGAGGTTCAGGATCTTGTCGTCCGGTTTGGCTCCCGGCGGCACGCCTTTACCGCGGTGGATAACGTATCCTTCCATATTTATCAGGGTGAGACCTTCGGTCTGGTCGGCGAATCCGGCTCCGGAAAAACCACCATCGGCCGCGCCATCATCCGCATTCACCCCACTGCCGGCGGCAAAATCCTCTTTGACGGCAAGCAGATCAACGGGCGCATCTCCAAGGCTCTTGACCGGGAGGTCACACAGCGTATCCAGATGATCTTTCAGGATCCTATGTCCTCGCTGAACGAACGGGCAAAGGTGGATTATATTGTCAGCGAAGGACTTTACGCTGGCGGACACCATCTGTCCGAAAGCGAGCGTCAGGCCAAGGTGGCAAGCGCCCTGTCCGACGTGGGTCTGCTGCCGGAATTTGCCAGCCGCTTCCCCCATGAGTTCTCCGGTGGCCAGCGTCAGCGAATCGGCATTGCCCGGGCACTGATTATGGAACCGGACTTCATCATTGCCGACGAACCGATCTCCGCGCTGGACGTTTCCATCCGCGCCCAGGTTCTGAACCTGCTGTCCAAGCTCCAAAAGGAGCGGAATCTGACCTACCTGTTCATCGCCCACGACCTGTCGGTGGTTCGCTTTATCTGCGACCGCATCGCCGTCATTCACAAGGGCAAGATCGTGGAGCTGGCGCAGAGCGAGGAGCTGTTCGCCCATCCCCTGCACCCCTACACCCGTGCGCTGCTGTCCGCCATCCCCCAGCCCGACCCCATCGCGGAGCGGCAGAAAAAGCTCATTGTCTATGACCCCAGCTGCCATCACTACAGCGAGACGAACCAGCCGGACTGGTGTGAGATCGTCCCCGGCCACTTTGTTCTGGCAAGTGAGCCTGAGCTGGAAGAATACCGCAAACAGTTTTGACATTCTGCAAGCAGAGCACGGGTATGTGTTCTGCTTGCGCCATATTTCTTTTCGAGGTGCCTGCCATGATCGATCCCAAGCCCCTTTTCCCCGGCGCCAGAGTGGCGCTGGTCGCCCCCGCCTCCGCCGTGCCGGAGGAAAAACTGCCCGGCGCTCTTGACCTCGTCCGTCGGCTGGGCATGGAGCCGGTGCTGTACCCCTCCTGCTATTTTGCCAACCGGGACGGCTATCTGGCCGCAACGGACGCCCAGCGGGCGGAGGACATCAACCGCGCCTTTGCCGACAAAACCATTGACGGCGTCTGGTGCATCCGCGGCGGCTACGGCGGCCACCGCATTCTTCCCCTGCTGGACGCGGACGCTATCCGGAAGAACCCCAAGTGGTTCGGCGGCTATTCCGACGTCACCGCCCTGCACCTGTTTCTGAATCAGGTCTGCGGTCTCGCCACCTTCCACTGCACCATGCCCTCCACGGAGCCGCACCCGGATACATACACACTCGACTATCTGAAAAAGGCCCTGTTCGGCGGTCTGAACGGCGCACTTTCCAATCCGGAAGGTCAGAGCATCCGCACGTTGGTTCCGGGTAAAGCGGAAGGCATCCTCTGCGGCGGCAATCTGTCCCTGCTGGCGGCGTCTCTCGGCACGCCTTGGGAGGTCGATACCAAGGGCAAAATCCTGTTTCTGGAGGACATTGGGGAAAAGACCTATCGTCTGGACAGTATGCTCACCCAGCTGCGCAATGCCGGGAAATTCCGGGACTGCGCCGGCATCATTCTGGGCGCGTGGACGGACTGCGTGCCGGAAATGCCGGAGCGCACCCTGACGCTGGACGAGATCTTCACCCAGCTCATCGTCCCCGCCGGAAAGCCCGCCGTCATGGATTTGGCCTGCGGCCACTGCGCCACCACCCTGGCGCTGCCCATGGGCCGCAAGTGCCGTCTGAACGCGGACGCGGGCAGCATCACATTGGAGGCATGACCATGAACGATCTGGCTTCCCGGCTGAATGCCGTCATGGATGCGTTTCCCGCCAAAACCGCGTTATACTGCGTGGACTTGACCACCGGCACCCCCATCGCCGCCATTCGGGAGAACACCCGCGTGGTCTCCGCCTCCACCATCAAGGTATCCATTCTGTGCTGCGCTCTTCAGGACGTGATGGACGGGAAGCTGTCTCTTGACCAGCCCCTTGCCATTGCCCCGGCGGACTTTTGCAGCGACACCGAGGTTTTCGAACCTGGCTACCGGCAGGACGGCGCTTCCCTCTGGGAAATGCTGTACTGGATGATCGTTTCCAGTGACAATACCGCCACCAACACCGTCATTTCCCTGCTGGGCTACGACCACGTCAATCAGTATTGCCGGGCAATCGGCCTGACCCAGACCTCTCTCCAGCGGAAAATGCTGGACTTTCAGGCCATCGCCGAGGGGCGGAACAACTATACCTCCCCCGCCGACCTGTACCGGGTATTTTCCCGGCTGTACCATGGGGAAATCCTGAATAAGCCCCTGCGGGAGGTTGCCTTCGACTTTCTTTCCCGCTGCCGCAGTACCGACGCATTGCAGCGGTACATCCCCGACGCCGTGACCGTGCTCCACAAGCCCGGCGGGCTGGATCACCTGAACCACGACGTGGGCATTTTCCTGACGGACGACCGCCCCTATTATCTTGGCATTTTTACATGGGACGGCCCCGCGCTGGACGGTCAGCCCCAGCAAAACCGGCTCATCGGGCAGCTGTCCCGGATGATCTACGACGCTATGAAGGGAGAGAAATAAATGAAAGCCATTGTAAACGTCCCCATCTGCGCCCTGCTGGCCGCCCCCACCCGGGAAAGCACGCTGGAAGACGAGGCGCTGTACGGCATGGTGGTGGACATTCTGGCGGAGCCGGCCCCCGGCTGGTACCGTGTCCGCACCCATTACCGCTATGAGGGCATCGTCTGTGCCGATGATCTGATCGTCGGCGACGCGGCTGCCGACGCCTGGGCGGCGCTGCCCAAGAAAATCGTCCGCAACAAGAATTTCTGCGACGTCCTCTCCGCCCCAAAGGTTCAGGGCTGGATCATGGCTACCCTTCCCCGGGGCGGCATTCTCTCCCCGGTGGGTCAGCCGGAAAAGGGCTGGCAGCAGGTGCGTCTGGCGGATGGCCGAACGGGCTTCGTCCCGGAAAGCATCCTCGGAGAGTACTATACCGCGCCCCTGTCTCAGGACGAGGAAACCCTTCGTCAGGCGCTGGTGGACGCCGCCATGCTCTATCAGGGCACCCATTACCGCTGGGGCGGCAAGTCCCCCATGGGCATTGACTGCTCCGGTCTGGTGTCCACGGCCTATATGCTCTGTGGCATTCTTATTTACCGGGACGCCCATATCATGGAGGACTTTCCCATTCACGAAATTTCTCTGGAAAATGTGAAACCCGGCGATCTGCTGTTCTTCCCCGGCCATGTGGCCATGTACATCGGAGAAGGACGCTACTGCCACAGCACCGGGCGCAGCGGGGACAACGGCTTTGCCGTTAATTCCCTGAACCCCGACGATCCCGACTACCGGGCAGATCTGAAAGAAGCCATCACCCAGGTTGGCTCCTATTTTTAAGGAAAGTGAGAAATAAGCGATGAAAGTATTTTTAAGTGCAGACATGGAAGGCACCTGCGGCATCGTCTCGTGGCCGGAGACGGAGCGCACCACCCCCTTTGACTACAGCCCCGCCCAGAAGCAGATGACCCGTGAGGTCGCCGCCGCCTGTCAGGGCGCGCTTTCCGCCGGTGCGGCGGAGGTTCTGGTGAAGGACGCCCACGACTCCGCCCGGAACATCGACCCCGCCGGACTTCCCCGGGGCATCCGCATGAACCGCAGCTGGTCCGGCGACCCCCTGAGCATGATGAGCGGTCTGAATCAGGAAAAATTTGACGCCGTGTTCTTCACCGGCTACCACGCCTGGGCAGGCTGCCCCGGCAATCCCCTGAGCCACACCATGAACGGCCGGAACAACCACGTTTTCCTCAACGGCACGCTGTGCAGTGAATTTCTCATCAATTCCTACACCGCCGGATATTACGGCGTCCCCGTGGCGCTGCTCACCGGCGACAAGGCGCTGTGCGACTTTGCCAAAACCCTGATCCCCGCCATCACCACCGTACCCGTGAACGAGGGTCGGGGCGGCAGCGTCACCTCCCTGCACCCCGACGAGGCGGTGGAACGCATCGAAGCGGCAGCAAAGGAAGCGGTCGCCAGGGCGGCGCAGTGCGTCGTCCCCATGCCGGAGCATTTCCACATGGAGATCGATTTCGTCAAGCACCATGTGGCCTACTCCAAGAGCTTCTACCCCGGTGCGACCCTGAAAGATGACAAATTCGTCTGCTTCGACTCCGACGACTGGTACGAGGTTCTGCGCTTCTGCCACTTCGTTCTCAGCGACGGTTAATTCCAAAAGCACGGCTCGAAAGCCGTGCTTTTGCCTTGCAAATTGCATTTTTTGTGCTATAGTAAAAGAAAAAGGAGAAAGACAGATGAGCAAAGAATTCCTTTACACCCTGCTTGACAGCATGTCCGTTTCCGGCCACGAAATTCCGCTGCAAAAGAAGGTCATCGCCGAGATGACCCCCCACTGTGACAAGATCATCACGGATTATACCGGCAACGTCGTCTGCGTGCTGAACCCCGACGCGCCCTTCAAGGTGATGCTGGCCGCTCACATTGACGAGATCGGTCTGATCGTCACCCACATCCAGCCCGACGGCCTGCTTCGTGTGTCCAAGTCCGGCGGCATTTTCCCCGGCGTTTACCCCGGCCATCAGGTGGCCGTCCACGGCTATGCCCAGACCGTCTACGGCGCGGTCGTCCGCAGCAAGGACATGGACAAGGCCGACCTGAAAGCGGACGAGCTGTACATCGACATCGGCGCAAAGGACGCCGCTGACGCCCGGAAATACGTGCAGGAGGGCGACCCCGTCCACATGAACACCTACCATCAGGAAATGCTCAACGGCTTTCTCTCCGCCCGGGGCATTGACGACCGGGGCTGCGCCTACATCATTCTGGAAGCCCTGAAACGGGCAAAGGCCATGGGCTGCTCTGTAGGCGTTTACGCCGCCACCACCGTGGGCGAAGAAACCACCGGCCGGGGCTCCCACTGGGTCGGCTCTGCCATCCGTCCCGACGTTGCCATCGTCACCGACGTCACTTTTGCCTCCGATTATCCCGGCGTGGATGCCAAGCAGTCCGGCGAGGTGAAGCTGGGCTGCGGCGGCGTGCTCTGCAACAGCTCCATCGGCAGCCGGAAGGTCAACGACCTGCTGAAAGCCGTGGCGAAGGAGCATAACATCCCCTACCAAATCGAGTCCTACATGGGCAGAACCTACACCGACGCGGACAACCTCCACGTCACCGGCACCGGCGTGGTCACAGCGCTGCTGTCCCTGCCCCTGCGGTACATGCACTGCCCCTGCGAGGTGTGCCACATGGACGACATCGAAAACTGTATCGAGCTGCTGGCGCAGTTCCTGTGCCGCATCGATGAGCATATTGATCTTGACCCCTTTCACTGATCTCAAAATCTAAAACAGGGAGGAAACCATCATGACTTATCAGGAAGTTCTTGAAAACGCACGTGCGGTTCTCAGCAAAAACTGCAAGGCCTGCCCCGTCTGCAATGGCAAAGCCTGCGGCAACCACATTCCCGGCCCCGGTGCCAAGGGCGTTGGCGACACCGCCATCCGCAACTATGAAAAGTGGCAGGACATCCGCGTCAATATGGACACCATTCACCCCTGTGTGACGCCGGATACCTCTCTGAATCTGTTCGGCAAAACCTTCCGCTATCCCTTCTTCGCAGGCCCCGTGGGCGCCGTCACCGTCCACTACAGCGACAAATATGACGATATGGCTTACAACAACATTCTCGTAAAAGCCTGTGCCGACAATGGCATTGCCGCCTTCACCGGCGACGGTCTGAACGGCGAGGTCATGAAGGTCGCCTGCAAGGCCATCGCCGCCTCCGGCGGCACCGCCATCCCCACGGTGAAGCCCTGGAACCTGGAGACCATTCAGGAAAAGCTGGGCTATTGCCGGGAATCCGGCTGCTTCGCCGTGGCTATGGACATTGACGCGGCGGGTCTGCCCTTCCTGAAAAACATGAATCCCCCGGCGGGCAGCAAGACCGTGGAGCAGCTGGCCGAGATCGCCGGAATGGTCGGAAAGCCCTTCATCGTCAAGGGCATCATGACCGTGGCAGGCGCACTGAAAGCCAAAGAGGCCGGCGCTTCCGCCATCGTGGTCAGCAACCACGGCGGCCGCGTTCTGGATCAATGCGCCGCCACCGCCGAAGTTCTGGCGGACATCGTGGACGCCATGAAGGGCAGCGGCGTAAAGATCTTCGTGGACGGCGGCATCCGCAGCGGTGTGGACGTATTCAAGGCGCTGGCGCTGGGCGCCGACGCGGTTCTTATCTGCCGTCCCTTCGTCTACGGCGGCGCCGAGGAAGGCGTGAAGCTTTACATTGAGAAGATCGGCGCGGAGCTGAGCGACACCATGGCCATGTGCGGCGCGGAGAATCTGGCGTCCATCAATCGGGATATGGTGCTTGTGAAGTAACATCGTCTGCGTTCCCTCTCCCGGATACCGGAATACGGTATCCGGGAGATTTTTCGCTGGATTCAAAGAAAAAATGCCCTTTCTTTTTTCTGAAATCTATGGTAAAATATATGGACTTTC
>OGXX01003699.1_pt1 | contig 12464 bp, 9 predicted proteins | sample 1576301 | NCBI WGS metagenome assembly OGXX01 (sample SAMEA3541469, study PRJEB24748) | human gut metagenome | biome: human gut; feature: human-associated habitat; material: faeces | place: China | collected 2012
GTCGTACTGGAAGTACGCCTGCACATACTTGTCGGTGTGGTCGCCGATGATCTTGGAGGTGTTCTTGGAGGCGCCCACCAGACCGTCCGAGCCGATGCCCCAGAACTTGACGGAAGCCTGGGTGGGATCGTCCGGCAGGGCAAACTCGCACCGGTCAATGGACAGGTTGGTCACGTCGTCCAGGATGCTGACGGTAAAGTGGTTGTGGCCGCCCTTGGCCAGATGCTGGAAGACAGAATACATGTCGGCGGGGGTGGTGTCCTTGGAGGACAGGCCATAGCGGCCGCCGATCACCCGGATGTCCGTGCGGCCGGCGTCGCTGAGCACCGCCGCCACATCCAGGTACAGGGGCTCGCCAAAGGCACCGGGTTCCTTGGTGCGGTCCAGAACCGCCAGACGCTGAACGGTCTCCGGCAGTTCAGAGAGCATGTGCTTGGCGGAGAAGGGGCGGAAGAGGTGGACCTCCAGCACGCCTACCTTCTTGCCCTGGGCGGTCATGACATCCACAACCTCCTCCAGGGTACCGCAGACAGAGCCCATGGCTACAATCACATCGGTGGCGTCCGGGGCGCCGTAATAGTTGAAGGGCTTATAATTGGTGCCGATGGCGGCATTGACTTTGTTCATGTTCTCCACCACCACGTCCACCAGGTGGTTGTAGGCGGTGTTGGAGGCCTCTCTGTGCTGGAAGAAGGTCTCCGGGGGCTCATTGGAGCCGCGGTGGTAGGGATGATGGGGCAGGTTCGCCTGGGCATGGAAGCGGTCAATGGCATCCCAGTCCACCATCCCCTTCAGGGTCTCATAGTCCCAGGTCCGCAGCTTCTGAATCTCGTGGGAAGTGCGGAAGCCGTCGAAGAAGTTGATAAAGCCCATGCTGGCCTGGATGGCGGACAGGTGCGCCACCGGCGCCAGGTCCATCACCTCCTGGGGGGTGCCGGAGGCCAGCATCGCCATGCCGGTGCCCCGGCAGGCCATGACATCCTGGTGATCCCCGAAGATGGACAGGGCGTGGGTGGTCAGGGTCCGCGCCGCCACATGGAAGACTCCGGGCAGCCCCTCGCCTGCAATCTTATACAGATTGGGGATCATGAGCAGCAGGCCCTGGGAGGCGGTAAAGGTGGTGGTCAGCGCGCCGGTGGACAGGGAACCATGGACCGCGCCTGCGGCGCCGGCCTCGGACTCCATTTCCACGATATTGACGCGGTGTCCAAAAATATTTCTACGGTCTTGGTTGGCCCATTCGTCCACATGCTCCGCCATGGGAGAGGAGGGCGTGATGGGGTAAATGGCAGCGACTTCTGTAAACGCATACGCCACGTGGCCGGCGGCCGCGTTGGCGTCCATACTCTTAAAGGGTCTGGTATCTCTCATTTCGCTGCGCCTCCTTTCTGTGCTGCCATGGCACGAACCTGAACATAGGTAAACTCCGGCATCTCCCGGGCGGTGATGACACCGTTGGGGCAGACATAGGAGCAGATGTTGCAGTCTTCACACCGGTCGGGTTCAATAACAGCACGGCCGTCCTCCAAGTGGATCAGCCCATCCGGGCAGTTGTCCACGCAGTCGCCGCAACCGATACAGCCCACCCAGCACAGCTGTTTGCGGACCTCGGGGTCGTCTTTGGAGGCGCAGGGCACCATCTTGGCGCCCTTGTAGGGCACGATGACGGGCAGTTCCTGGGGGCAGACATGGACGCAGGCAGTACAGCCCACGCATTTGTCGGGGTTGACCTTGGCCGTACCCTGGACAATCTCCAGTGCGTCAAAGCGGCAGGCCTTCACGCAGTCGCCAAAGCCGGCGCAGCCATAGTTGCAGTGGCCATCCAGGGCCATCTTCACCGCCTCACGGCAGGAGGTGGCCCCCGCCTTGGCATAGACCTCATGGTTATGCCAGCCGCCGCGGCAGCGGACAAAGGAGACCGTGGACTTCAGCTTGGTCAGGTCATGATAGGTGTCCACAATGATCTTCTTCCGGCAGGAGACGGTGCAGGCCGCGCAGCCTACACACTTGTCGTAGTCGATCTGGGCGCAGTTGTCCACCACGGAGATGGCGCCCTCGGGACAGGCCTCCACGCAGTCGCCACAGCCAATGCAGCTGTAACCGCACAGGCGGATGGCACGCGCCTCCTCGTCCTGATTGGAACAGGGGACGAAGTTGGAGGCATCGGACGGCACCATGTGGATCAGGTTCTGTACACAGGCGTTGGCGCAGGCGCCGCAGCCGTTGCACTTTTCCTTGTCCACCTGGACATTGCCATCCACAATAGACAGGGCCCCAAAGGTACAGGCGGCCACACAGGAACCGGCGCCTACGCATCCATAGACGCACTCATGCTCGGCAAAGCCGCTCTTCACCGCCTCCTCGCAGGAGCCGTATACCTTCAGTCTGGACTTCCCGGCCGCGCAACCGGAACATTTGATAAACGCGGTTTCCTGCCTGGCGGGGACGAGCTCGCCGCCTGTCAAAGCGACAATGGCAGCAATGTCCTCCTCTTTGCACGCAGGACATAGGTTTGCCGGACCACCTTCCGCGATGGCAGCGGCGCATTCGTCACAGGTGGCAAATCCGCATCCGCCTCGGCCAGTGCAGTCCGTGCCCGGAAGCAGCTTCCGGACTTCTTTTGCAAGATTGTTTGGCTGCATACATATTCACATCCTTCAATAATGCTTTGCAGGGGTCATAAAAATCCATGGACATTATGGCGCGATTGAAACAGAATGTCAACAGAAATCGAGAGATTTTTTCTGGTTTTTTTGGATTTTTCGTGATTTCTTCGACCGGGTGTTCACAACATTTTGTTATCTTTCGCTAACTCCACTTTTCTTGCCCCCTTTCAGCTGCTCCTACCCTTATATTGACATCCCAGACTGCCTGTGATAGAGTAAAGTCCATAAAAAAGGAAGGGGAAATGACCGTGCCCAAGGTTTTTCTCTCTGGTTATGCCAAGCTGCCGGACAACACCACGGCGCAAAAACTGTACAACCACTTGGTCCTGGTGGTCACCGCAGAGTCCTCCACGGGGACCATCCTGGATGCCGACTGCACTATGGCCACCGAGTTGGGGCGACGGTTCATCCGGGAGCTTCTGGTGGGCTACGCGCTGACCCGAGGGCCAGACCCTCTGGTGGAACGGCTGAATCAAAGCTACTACGGACATCTGCGTAAGGCACTGCAGACCTGTATCAAGGGGATCTGCCTTCAGTATGGGGAACTCTCCCGGAGCAGTACCGCCGCCCAATAGACCGCCTTTACGCTCTCGTTTCCCCATTGTCATTGCCCTATAATAAAATAAGGAGGGACCCACATGCTGCTGTCCGGTGAGGAAATCCAGAAGAATCTGGGTGGGAACATTATCATCGAACCCTATCACCCCTCTCAGCTCAACCCCAACAGCTACAATCTACGCCTGTCCAACGAGCTGCTGGTCTACGACACCGACACCCTGGACATGAAGGCCAACAATCCTGTCCGACACCTAACCATCCCGGACAGCGGCCTACTGCTGGAGACCAATAAGCTCTACCTGGGCCGCACCCTGGAGTACACCAAGACAGAGCAGTTTGTCCCCATGCTGGAGGGGCGCTCCTCTGTGGGGCGGCTGGGCCTATTTATCCATGTCACCGCTGGGTTTGGCGATGTGGGCTTTGCAGGGTACTGGACCCTGGAGATGTTCTGCATCCACCCCATTGTGATCTATCCCAATGTAGAGATCTGCCAGATTTATTACCACACCATACAGGGCGAGTATCAAAAGTACGACTCTGGGAAATACCAGAACAACACCGGCGTTCAGCCCAGCATGCTGTATAAAGATTTTCTGCGGGAGGACGGCAGCGGCAAGTGATCCTCCCCTGCCCTGCCCCCCTTTTCACCGTTCCCCTCTGCCCGTCGGCAGAGGGGATTTTTCATCCCTTTCCCCTGGAAACAAAGCCCGGCTCTTTGCCTTTGACAAAGAGCCGGGACGATGCCTAAAAAGAACGAGATCGATTGATTGGATTTTGGAAAACAATGATTTGACGCGATCGACCCGATGGACTCTGCTCAAGCCTTCTTGCTCAGCTTGGCAGCTGCCTTAGCATCCTGTTCATCCAGCTCAGCACGGGTGTTCTTCAGATAAATCTCAATGCCCTCTTCCACATTGGCACGGCGCTCCTTCTTGGACATCCCAATGATCTCCATGACGATACACAGCGCAATGCCCACAAAAAGGCCATAGGACGGGTTGGCACAGGTGGCGATGGCGCCGGCGGTGATGCCCGCCACGCCGCGCTCCACATTGGTGCGGCACATGTTGATGCCCACGTAGAAGGAACCGAAGGCCTGAATAATCAGGGTCTGCGCCATGGCCAGAGGCAGGATGGGCTGGATCAGCGCCATCAAGGGGACAATCAGCTGGCAGATCCATTTGGTGGTATTAAACGTACAGGCACCGCCGAAAATGGAGTACATGTTCTCTTTGCCTGTCTTATAACGCTCGGCCACGGACACCGTCATGGCGGACCACAGAGGACCCGACATGGTGCAGGTGGGGCTGAAGAAAGCCTCGATCAGGTTCCGGAATCCGCAGCACATATTGGTGCGGTCGGGGTTGACGTCGATGTACTCATCCTCCCGGTACCGTTTGGTATCCTCCAGGAAGGCCGTGCCGCCCACGATATCTCCGAATGCAATGACGTAGCACATAATCGCCATGGGCAGGTCCTGCAGCAAAATATGGGCGGGCGGAATCCCAATGCCCAGAATAGAGAAGTTGTTCCATACCCATTGCAGGCCCGGGAAGGGGTTAAACCAGAAACTGGTTACCGTAGAGAAGTCCGGCAGATCGCACTCCCCAATGATCATAGCGATCACACCCGCTACAATAATGGCAGGGACAAAGCCAGCCTTGGTAATGAGTTTAATGAGTTTGCTTTTACTGCCAAATTTCACCTTGCCAAACCCATTGGAAAACAGCAGGAACAGACCCAGCGCACAGCCAATGGACCAGGAAATGGGATATTTGAAGAAGCCGGCCCCGCCGTCTTCCAACGCCTTAAAGCCGTATTGGCCACAACAGGCGGCAAAGCCGGAGCCTATGAGAATCCCCGCTTTCAAACTCTGCGGACAAATGTCAATGATCTTTGTGGCAATGCCGGTGACGCCCAAGATAACATACATCAGGCCCAGGATCAGTTCCAGCCCCACCAGGGCGTACATCCGGTCCGGTCCCTCAAAATTCAATAGGAACGCGGTGATGAGCGGCACAGCCGGCGTAATCCACCCGCCGATCAGGGGGTCGCCCAAAGTGTTGTTGACCATGTACAGCAGCTCATGGACAAACACAATGGACAAAGCCATCTCAAAAGTAAAGCCAAACAGGTCCTGCAGATACGCAGTGGCCGCAGAGCCGGTCATAAAGACGACGCAGGCCTGAATCATCTCCGGAATTTCCCATTCGTAATGGACAAAGGGAATACGAAGGTCGAACTTCCAGATTTTGATGCAGGGCTGCTTCTCACCGTCTTTCCGCCGGGCGGTTGGAAGCATGAGATTCATTTACGGTCCCTCCTCATAAAAATACACATTGCTTTGACTTGCAATTTTTCTGTCGGAAAAACGCATGAGCGCATTTCCTTTTCTTCTTTTCCACATCTTTTCAATCGATACAACGTCATTATAGCACGTTTTCACCAAAACGCAACAGATATCCCTTCGTCATTTTCCACGAACGTGTACTATTTGCACAAGAAATCATTCCTTTTCAGGCGCTTCCTGATCGTTTTCTTTAATTTATTTGGCTGAAATCAGAATTTTTTGTGTACAATTTGTGAAGCAACTGAATAATAATTCAACATTTTCTCAATTTTTTTACGAAATACCCCCTGCGTTCCCTACAAAACACATCGTTTCGTAATCCTGTCCAATTTCATTTTGCAAGCCACTATTTTATATCCGTCAATTCTCTCCCTTGCCGCAAAAAAAGACGAGGCCGAAGCCTCGTCTGCTCTTCGCGTTTCCGCTGGATCAGTCATATTCCGGGTCCCGGACAGAGGTGTCCGCGCTGCCCGTGCCCGCCGATCCGTCTTCGGTCTCTGCGGTCTTAAACATACTGGCGTCTGCCCGCATACCCCTGCCGTTGGCGTCGTTGACCTGGAAGAAGTTGACATCCTCCGGGGTCAGGGAGGTGGTATAGGGGTTGACCAGCTGGTTGATCATAGTCAGGCTCTCCGCCGGCTCCAGCTCATAACAGTAGCTTGTCCCCCGATAGGTGGTATTGCCATCTCCCGGCAGCGCCCCACCGGTCACGCCGGTGCTCAAATTCACCCCAATGGCCTTGGTAACAAACCAGGTGATGTCCGTCCCAGAGAGATTGGTCTCAATGTTCCGCTGGAAAATATCCACGAACTGATCCAGCTTCCCGATGTTGGAGACCAGCTTCTTGGCCACAGTGACCATCAGGTTGCGCACTGTCTCGCTGCGCTGGATATCCCCCAAGGGATACCCTGTGCCATCCCCGTTCTTTCGGAACCGGCAGACCTCCATGGCCGCCTGGCCATCCAGGTGCTGCATGCCCGGCTGGAAGAAGATGTTCAGATCCTGGGTGGGATCACTGTAATACATCTCCACGGGAACATCAAATTCCACGCCGCCCACTGCGTCCACCAGTTCCACAAACCCATCCAGGTCGATGGTGATATAGAAGTCAATGGGATACCCCACCAGGTCGGACACCACATCCTGGAGGTTCTCTATCCCTCCATGGAGCGAGGAATTGATCTTCGGGCTGGACTCATCCACCAGCGTGTCTCTGGGCACCGAGAGCATTCCGATCTTCTGGTTGGGCACATCGTAGGTGACCAGCATGATGGCATCGGCATTGCCGCTGACCTGGTCCGGGCAGGCCAGCAAGAAGGTGTAGGTCTGCTCTCTCCTGGTGTGGCTGCCCTGTTCCATCCCCGGCGCCACTTCCTCCTCTTGGGTGGCATTCGCTGCGGCGGGCTTCATCTCAGGGGCTGGAACGGCTACTTTATAAACACCATATCCAATCACAATGACAGCTGCAACTGCCACCACAGCGGCATAAATGCCCCGCAGGACACGGTACTTTTTTTTCAATCGACGTTTCTTCTGTTTGGCCAAGGCTCTGGCCTCCTTTTGTTGTGTTTTCCAAGGGGTCAAAAAAGCATGTATAAATGTAGTATACATAATTTGCCCATTTTCGGCAAGTCTTTGTCCTTAACTTTCGTATTATTCATAATTCCTACCCACTTTTGTATCTTTTTTTCGTTTGTACAAACAAATACACAGGCGCCCTTCCTGCTCTCCCCGGCGATGGGTCCGGCCGGGGTTTTTCCAAGGAATTGCCGGAAACCCCTTGCAACCCTTTCATTCATGTGTTATAATAAGCACGATTTTAAGATGTAAGTTAGGTAGAGTGGGGCTTGCCCCGCTCTTTCTTTTATGAACTGGACCGGGCCCGCTCCCTTTTCCGGCGGGGGGGACCGGTCCGGTGTCTGAACCACTTCGATTTGGATTGCAGCGCCCATGGGGCGCGGGGAGGTTATGATGTCCAAAATCACCGATTTAACGGCCCAGCTGGCCCGCCCTGTGGTGGAGGCCAACGGCTGTTCCCCCTGGGACGTGGAGGCTGTCAAGGAGGCGGGCAGCTGGTATCTGCGGGTATACATTGACAAGGAGACCGGCGTCTCCATCGACGACTGCGAGGCGGTCAGCCGGGTCCTGTCCGACTTGCTGGACGAGGCCGACCCCATTCAGGACCCCTACACCTTTGAAGTCTCTTCCGCCGGCGCGGACCGGGCCCTGAAAAAGCCCGAGCATTTCCAGGCCTACCTGGGCGCCCAGGTAGACGTGAAGTTTTACCAGGCAAAAAACGGGCAGAAGACCTGCACAGGCATCCTGGCCGGCTATGAGGATGGCGCGGTCACCTTAACCATGGGGGAGGACACCGTCACTTTCCCCAAGCAGGAGATCGCTTTCGTCCGTTTGCACGTTGGCTTTTAACATTCTATTGAGGAGAATCTAAGTCATGGCTAAGAAAACATCGAAAACCGCAAAAAGCAACGAGCTGGACGGCAAGGAATTCTTTGCCGCCATCGCCCTGATTGAAAAGGAAAAGGGGATCCCCAAAAGCTATATGCTGGAAAAGATCACCCAGGCCCTGGTCTCCGCCTATAAACGGGACCACGAGGGCATCACCGACAACGTCTTTGTGGAGGCCAACGAGATCACCGAGACCGTCCGCATGTTTGTAAAAAAAGAGATCGTGGAGGAGGTCACCAACCCCTTCACCGAGATCGCCCTGGACGAGGCCCGCAAGAGCCTCCCCTCCGCCCAGACAGGGGATGTGGTCCGCATTGAGATCAAGCCCCGCAACTTCGGCCGCATCGCCGCCCAGACCGCCCGCCAGGTGATCATCCAGGGCATGCGGGAGGCGGAGCACAGCATGATCTATGACATGTTCAGCTCCAAAGAGCACGAGATGCTTCTGGGCACTGTTACCCGGGTAGACCCCCGCAACGGCGCGGTCTCCCTGCGCATCACCAGCAACGGGGAGTCCACCGACGCCTATCTCTCCCCCTCGGAGCAGGTCCGGGGCGAAGTGGTGCGGGAAGGCGACCGGCTGAAGGTCTATGTGGTGGAGGTCCGCCGCTCCAGCCGGGGGCCCCAGGTCCTCATCTCCCGGACCCATCCCGGCCTGGTCAAGCGTCTGTTTGAGCTGGAGGTCCCTGAAATCTACGACGGCACTGTGGAAATCCGCTCCATCGCCCGGGAGGCCGGCAGCCGCTCCAAGCTGGCTGTCTGGTCCGCCGACGAAAACGTGGACCCCATCGGCGCCTGCGTGGGCCCCAAGGGCCAGCGGGTGGCCGCCGTGGTCAACGAGCTGCGGGGCGAGAAGATCGACATCATCAAGTACTCTGAGGATCCCGCCGAGTTCATCGCCGCCGCGCTGGCGCCCGCCGACGTGGTCAGCGTACAGCTGGCCGCCGAGGGCAAGAGCTGCCGCGTGGTCGTCCCCGACGACCAGCTGAGCCTCGCCATCGGCAAGGAGGGCCAGAACGCCCGTCTGGCGGCACGGCTCACCGGCTATAAGATCGACATCAAGCCCGCCAGCTACACCGGCGAGTAAGATCGGATAGAAAGGAGCGGCAGAGATGCAGAAGCCCCGGAAGATACCCCAGCGGCAGTGTGTCGGCTGCCGCGAGATGAAGGAAAAGAAAGCGCTGCTGCGCATCGTCCGGACGCCGGAGGGCGAGATCCTGCTGGACAGCACCGGCAAGAAGTCCGGACGCGGCGCCTATGTATGCCCCGACCCGGCGTGCCTGAAGAAGGCGCGGAAGAGCCGGGCGCTGGAGCGGGCCTTCGAGACGGCCATCCCGCCGGAGGTCTACGACGCGCTGGAAGCGCAGATGGAGGGCGGCCTATGACGGAACACATTCTCTCCATGCTGGGTCTCGCCTTGAAGGCGGGCCGCGTGGAGGTGGGCGAGGAGCCGGTAGGCGCCGCCGCCCGTGCCAAGAAAGCCCGCGTCATCTTTGTGGCGCAGGATGCCGCGCCGTCGTCGGTGCGGCGGGCCCAGTCCTTTGCCCGTACCGGCAGCACGCTGTGCGTGACGCTGCCCGCCGGAAAGGATACGCTGGGCCGCAGTCTGGGCCGCACCAGCGTAGCCATGTGCGCCGTCACGGATATCGGCTTTGCCGAATCGCTGGTGAAGAAGCTGGCGGCGCTGGACAGCGAGACCTATCAGGATGCCGCCGATACGCTGGCGGTCAAGGCCAAGCGGGCCCGGGAACGGAAGGAAGAACAGCTCCGCCACGAGAAGAACCTGCGGCAGGGCAAGAAGCGCGTCCATGCCGAGGCTGCGCCGCAGCCGGAGGCTCCGACGGCAACGCCGCCCGCCAGACCGGAGAAGCGTCCCTCGCGTCCCAACAGCGCCAAGCGGCGGCAGGAGCGTCCCAAGAGACGGACGGAGCCGCCCGGCCAGCGGTTCGCCGGTTCCCTGCCGGTGAAGAAGGGCAAGGGCAGCCGGAAAAAGGCCGGCAAGTAAACAGCAACAAACGGAACTTTCGCGGCCCGCCGAGGGGCGGACCGATCACTAAGATGGAGGTGGCTTTATTTGGGTAGTATCGTCAACAAATACAGAGTGCATGAGGTGGCCAAGGATTTCGGAGTTTCCACCAAGGAGATCACGGAGATCCTGACCAAGTACGCCGAAACACCCAAGAATCATATGCAGGTGCTGGAGGACCGGGAGCTGAGCCTCATCTTTGAGTATCTGACCCAGCACAATCCGGTCTCCAATATCGCGGTCATCTTCGCCGAGGGCGCCAAGCCCGCGGAGAAGAAGGCGGAGCCTGCCCAGAACGGGCAGCACGCCAAGCCCGCCGCATCTCAGCAGGGCGGCAGCAAGCCCGCCCAGCACGCCGCGCCCGCCGGTAAGGCCCCCGAAAAGGCTGCCGAGCCGGTGGTGAAGCAGCCCATGTCCCGCGTGCCCCAGAAGCAGGTGGTGGATACCCGCAAGGCCACCAACGTGAATCTGGACAAGTACGACGAGAAGCTGCAGGATATGGCCGACGCCCGCAGCCATGGCGGCAAGCGGGATCAGCAGGCGCCTCAGGGCAAGGAGAAATTCCGCAATAACCGGCAGCGCCGCGACAACAGCTTTGCCAGCAACAAGCGCAAGCAGGAGGAGGCCGACCGTCTCCGCAAGCTGCGTCTGGAGGTCATCAAGAAGACCCCCGTCACCGTGCAGATCCCCGATGAGATCTCCGTGGGCGAGCTGGCCAGCCGTATGAAAAAGACCGGCGCAGAGGTGGTCAAGTGCCTGATGAAGAACGGTGTCATGGCCTCCCTGAGCCAGATGATCGACTTTGACACCGCCGCCATCATCGCCGAGGAGCTGGGCTGCAAGGTGGAGAAGGAGGTCGTCGTCACCATTGAGGAGCGTCTGATCGACGACCATCAGGACAAGGACGAGGATCTGGTGCCCCGCGCCCCCGTGGTGGTGGTCATGGGCCACGTCGACCACGGTAAGACCAGCCTGCTGGACTATATCCGCAACGCCCATGTGGCCTCCGGCGAGGCCGGCGGCATCACCCAGCACATCGGCGCCTATCAGGTGCAGATCAACGGCAAGCCCATCACGTTTTTGGATACCCCCGGCCACGAGGCCTTTACCTCCATGCGCGCCCGCGGCGCCATGGTCACGGACATCGCCATTCTGGTGGTAGCCGCCGACGACGGCATCATGCCCCAGACCATCGAGTCCATCAACCACGCCAAGGCCGCGGAGATCCCCATCATCGTGGCCATCAACAAGATGGATAAGCCCGAGGCCAACCCCGAGCGCATCAAGCAGCAGCTCACCGAGCACGGTCTGGTGTGCGAGGAGTGGGGCGGCGACACCATCGTGTGTCCCATCTCCGCCAAGACCGGCATGGGCGTGGACAACCTGCTGGAGATGCTGACCCTCACCGCCGAGGTGGGCGAGCTGAAGGCCAACCCCAACCGCGCCGCGCAGGGTACGGTCATCGAGGCCCGTCTGGACAAGGGCCGCGGCCCCGTGGCCACGCTGCTGGTACAGAACGGTACCCTCCATCAGGGCGATATCATCATCGCCGGTACCTCCGTGGGCCGCGTCCGCGCCATGCTCAGCGACAAGGGCCAGCGCATCACCGATGCCGGCCCCAGCGTCCCCGTGGAGATCACCGGTCTGAGCGAGGCTCCCTCCGCCGGCGCTACGTTCAATGCCGTGGCCGACGAGAAGCTGGCCCGTGAGCTGGTGGAGCAGCGCAAGGCCGAGGAGAAGGCCAAGGCCAACGCCCCTGTGACCAAGGTGTCGCTGGAGGATCTGTTCAGCCAGATCCAGGCCGGTGAGATGAAGAACCTGAACCTGATCGTCAAGGCCGACGTACAGGGCAGCGTAGAGGCGGTGAAGGCCTCTCTGGAGAAGCTGAGCAACGAGGAGGTCCGCGTCCGCGTGATCCACGGCGGCGTCGGCGCCATCAACGAGTCCGACGTGATGCTGGCCTCCACCTCGCAGGCCATCATCGTGGGCTTCAATGTCCGTCCCGATGCCGCTGCCCGCGACAGCGCCGCCCGTGCCAATGTGGATATGCGGATGTACCGTGTGATCTACGACGCTATCAACGAGATCGAGGCCGCCATGAAGGGTATGCTGGCGCCCAAGTTCCGGGAGGTCCTGCTGGGTCACGCCGAGGTGCGCCAGACCTACAAGGTGTCCGGCGTGGGCACGGTGGCCGGCTGCTACGTGCAGGACGGCAAGCTGCAGCGCAAGGACTGCCAGGTGCGTCTCGTCCGCGACGGCATCGTCATCCACGAGGGCGTGCTGGCCTCCCTCCAGCGGTTCAAGGACTCCGTCAAGGAGGTGGCCGCCGGCTACGAGTGCGGCCTGAGCATCGAGAAATTCAACGACATCAAGGAAGGCGACATCGTGGAGGCCTTCA
>OGXX01003704.1_pt1 | contig 12457 bp, 9 predicted proteins | sample 1576301 | NCBI WGS metagenome assembly OGXX01 (sample SAMEA3541469, study PRJEB24748) | human gut metagenome | biome: human gut; feature: human-associated habitat; material: faeces | place: China | collected 2012
CAGTTGCATACCACGAGTTTGCCACCCCATTCCAATGGAATTTCCTGAGTATCGCGCACGTTCATCTTGAACTCCTGATTGCCGAAACGGTAAGTGTCCGGAGCGGGCATGCCCTCTGTGTAAGGTTCAACGATCAGATGCACTTCACCAAACTGTCCGGCGCCTCCCGACTGTTTTTTATGACGGTAGTCGGCACGTGCGGCTTTGGTTATTGTCTCACGGTAGGGTATTCTCGGCTCCTCGAAAAGGATGGGGAGTTTGTCGTTGTTCTCCACACGCCATTTGAGTGTGCGCAGATGGAATTCACCCTGACCCGACAGAATGGTCTGTTTAAGCTCCTTGCTTTGTTCAACTACCCACGTGGGATCCTCCTCATGCATGCGGGTGAGGATCGCGGACAGTTTTTCGGCATCGCTTTCTGTAACGGGACGTATGGCACGTTGATATTTAGGAGCAGGATATTTGATGAAATCAAACTGATATTCGCAACCTTTGGCGTCAAGGGTATTGCCTGTGCGTGCATCTTTGAGTTTCACGGCTGCGCCTATGTCGCCTGCGCAAATAGCGTCCACCTGGGTCTTGATCTGGCCGCACACGCAGAATATCTGGGCAAAACGCTCTTTGCCGCCGCGGGTCACGTTGTCGAGGTCATCGCCTGAGCGCAGAGTGCCCGACATCACTTTGAAGTAGCTTACTTCGCCGATATGCGGCTCCACGGTGGTTTTGAACATGAATATCGAGAGGGGGCCGTCGCTGTCGGGTTTCACTTCTTCGCCTGTTACGGTGACAGGGGCGGGCATGTCGTTTACAAACGGCACCACATTGCCGAGGAACTCCATCATTCGGCGCACACCCATATCCTTGGCTGCACTTACACAGAACACGGGATATATGGACCGTGTGACAAGCCCTTTGCGGATACCTTCGCGCATTTCATCTTCGCTAAGATGGCCCTGATCGAAGAATTTCTCCATGAGGCCTTCGTCGTTTTCGGCTGCCGCTTCCACGAGTGCCTGATGCAGCTCCATGGCGCGGTCCATTTCTTCGGCCGGAATGTCCTCTATCACGGGTACTCCGCCATCAGGCCCCCATGAGTATTTTTTCATGAGGAGCACATCGATCATGGCGTTGAAACCGGCTCCTGTGGCAAGAGGATACTGCACTGCCACAATTTTGTTGCCGAAATGCTCGCGCATCTGCTCCATTACATTGTCGTAATCGGCTTTATCGCCGTCAAGCTGATTGAGGGCGAACATTACAGGCTTGTTGAGCGAGGCTGCGGTGCGGAATATATTCTGGGTACCTACTTCCACTCCGTATTGGGCGTTGACCACAATCACTCCAGTGTCGGTGACATTAAGTGCGGTTATTGCGTTGCCTACAAAGTCATCGCCACCGGGGCAGTCTATGACATTGAGTTTTTTGTTGAGGAATTCAGCATAGAAAACAGTGGAGAACACTGAGTAGCCGTATTCTTTCTCCACAGGAAAATAGTCACTTACCGTATTTTTGGCTTCGATTGTGCCGCGGCGTTTTATAACTCCACACTCATAGAGCATAGCCTCAGTGAGTGTGGTTTTTCCCGATCCCTTGCTGCCGAGCAGGGCGATGTTTTTGATTTCGTTGGTTTTGTAGACCTTCATGTTATTAGCTTTTAGAGATAAGTGTTATAATATGTCAGGTTATGTCAAGCTGTGAATCTTAACGAGGCGCAAAGTAGTAATTTTTTTTCATTCGCCAAGATATCGGCTATATGTTTCACAACATATTTTTTATATGGAGTATTTTTGTTAAATTTGTTGATAGACTTTCTGCGTGTGGTATGCAGATGCTCTGACAATCGATTTTATAAATTAATATATTATGTATTATGGTGATTAATGACACAATGCCGCACCGCGGCGAATATGAATATCGTGGCATGATTCTCAACGGATTCGTGATGTTGGCACTGATGTTTGTGGCGGTTCCCGCACTTCTGGTGTTATTGTGGACAATGAGCGGTTCAGAGGATCTGAATGTAGTGTTGTCGGTTGTCCTCGGGGCTATTGATCTGGTGTGCCTTAACGGATTTTTCGTACAGGAACCCAATGAGGCCCGTGTTCTGATATTTTTCGGAAACTATAAGGGTACATGCCGGCTGGCCGGATTTTACTGGCTTAATCCGTTTATGACTAACCGTAAACTGTCGTTGCGCCTCCGTAATATGGATATCGCTCCGATCAAGGTTAACGACAAGGTGGGCAATCCGGTGCTTATAGGCATGGTGCTGGTATGGAAGATCCGTGACACATATCGTGCCGTATTTGACATTGACAGCCGTTCACTTGGCCTTTCCGGGGCAGTGAACAATGGGGCGCTGGAAAAGTTTGTGCGCATTCAGAGCGATGCGGCCTTGCGTGAGGTGGCCGGCCATTATGCTTATGATGAGGACGGCTCCACCGTCAATGAACTGACTCTGCGCAGCTCAGGCAATGAAATAAACCGTCTTCTTGAGGATAAACTCAATGAACGCCTGTCGATGGCCGGCATAGAGGTGGCAGAGGCCCGTTTGAATTATCTTGCGTATGCGCCTGAAATCGCAGCCGTGATGCTGCGCCGTCAGCAGGCCACGGCTATAATCTCGGCAAGGGAGAAAATTGTGGAAGGTGCTGTGTCGATGGTGCGTATGGCATTGGACCGCCTCGAAGCCGAGCACGTTGTGGAACTTGACGATAACCGCAAAGCGGCCATGGTCAGCAACCTTCTGGTGGTGCTTTGTGCCGATGAGCCGGCACAACCTATTGTCAGCGCCGGACAGAACGACTGACCATCTCGATCTGACGTTTTACCGAATCCTCGTGGATGGCAGTGAATATGGCATCCGCGAGGGTTTCGTTTATTCCGAGTGTATCGGCCCATTTGTGGCGGATCTCCATCATGGCCCGGTAGCGTTCGCGCTGCACCACGCTGAGATTGTCAGCAGCTTTTATCCTGCCGATCTCGTCAGTAAGATTCATGCGCCTTGCTATAAGTTCGAGTATGTCGCGGTCAACACCGTCTATTTTACTGCGCAGTGTCGCTATGCGGTCGTCGGAGCTGCATGGGTTGCGGGGCGACAACGTGGCTATGAGCTCTTCCAGCATGTCAGGGGTAAGCTGCTGTTGTGCATCGCTCAGGGCTTTGGCCGGATCGGGATGGCATTCTATTATCAATCCGTCGAAACCCATGTCGATGGCCTGATGTGCCAGCGGAGCCACATACTCTCTGCTGCCTCCTATATGTGATGGATCACAGATAACGGGAAGTGCCGGTATGCGTCGTTTCAGTTCAAACGGGATTGACCAGCAGGGTTTGTTGCGGTAGATATGCGGTCCGTACACTGAAAATCCCCGGTGTATTGCTCCAAGGCATGTCACGCCGGCTTTGAATAGCCGTTCTATAGCTCCTATCCATAATTCAAGATCCGGATTTACGGGATTTTTGACAAATACGGGTAGTCCGGGATTCAATTTGCCTATGGCATCAGCTATATCCTGTACGGCAAAGGGGTTTGCTGTGGTGCGTGCCCCTATCCACACCATGTCGATACCTGCATCCGACACCGCCCTTACATGATCAGGCGTGGCCACTTCTGTGGCTATAGGCAGCCCGGTGGTCTCTTTGGCTTTTATAAGCCATTTTAGCCCTGTGGCTCCTACGCCTTCAAAGCATCCCGGTTTGGTGCGTGGTTTCCATAATCCGGCGCGGAACACACTTATGCGTCCCGATCGGGCAAGATCCTTGGCTGCGGAAATTATCTGGGCCTCACTCTCCGCGCTGCAAGGGCCTGCTATTATAAGAGGGTGGGTAAGTGATGGTAACGGCGAAAGATCCATATAATCTATATGATCAATCTTTTATACCTTAGGCTATGAGGATATAGAACAACACAGTTACAGGGACAACAAGCAGCAATGAGTCGATGCGATCAAGAATGCCGCCGTGGCCGGGAATGATATGTCCCGAGTCTTTTATGCCGGCTGTGCGTTTCAGCTGTGATTCGGCAAGATCGCCGAATGTGGAAGCCGCGCTTATCACTGCTCCGAGAATCAATGCCTCAATAAGGCTTATGTTTCCGAGCAGTCCGTCGAAACATGATTGCATCACAACTGCCGCACCTATGGTGAATGCCATTCCTCCTGCAAAGCCCTCCCAGGTTTTCTTCGGTGATATGCGTGGAAACAGATGATGACGGCCCAACATGGAACCTACAACATAGGCGCCGGTATCATTTATCCATATCATGATGAAAACACACAGCACAAGCCATTTGCTTCCGAGCACAAAATAAAGCACGCTCATGAGAGCAAGAGGGAGTACTATGTAGAGCTGGGTAGCTGCCGATACAGCCAATGATTCGAATGGATTCGGATTGCGTAGGTATAGTTCGGCAATTGTGCGCGCGGTCATATATACGGCATAAGGGCCGAACAGCATAACCATAGTTTCCTGCATATTCATCTCGCGGAGCACACAGCAGGCATATATTGTCGACACTATGGTTATGGCGCCCAACACGTCAAGGATGGCTGCTGCTAAGGAATTCTGATGTTCCATACGTCGGAATTCAACAACAGCCGTTACAGCGAAAAGAGCTATAAGGAAAAGAAACCACCATGAACCGGCAATAATGGCACCGACTATTACAGCCATATATATGATGCCGCTAAATGATCTCAGAACTACATTTTTCATGATCCGGCGTTTAAGTAAACTATGCAAATAAGCGCAAATATAGGCAAAACGTTCAATATATTGGCTCTTTCTTCCTTAAAATATTTAAAACAACAGTGCGATGCGGTAAGTTATAAATGCCGCTATCCAAGCCACGAGTGTGTTGTAAAGGATTGAAAATGCTCCGTAACGCCATGAGCCGGACTCTTTTACTATAGCTGTTATGGTGGCAAGGCAAGGACAATAGAGCAATATGAACACCATGAACCCGAGTGCTACCGCAGGAGTGAAATCCGGTTTGCCCGTGGATCTGTCAACAGCTGTTATACGGTGTGACAATGCGCTCTCGTCGGCTTCCTCGTCGCCGGTATACAGTACTCCGAGTGTGGACACCACTATCTCTTTTGCCGGCACTCCTGCTATGGCGGCTACAGATGCACGCCAATGCCATCCGAGCGGTTCCATTACAGGATTTATGGCTTTGCCTGTCATTGCGAGATATGAATCGCGGTTTTCGGCCGATGAGGATTCGTCGCGCAGGGGAAAATAATTCAATGCCCACATCAAAATACTTGCAAGCAGTATTATTCCGCCCATTTTGCGGAGATATTGTTCCCCTTTGCCCCAGGCATGACGCCACAGGGCTTTGGCTGTGGGGATGCGGTAAGGGGGAAGCTCCATCACAAAAGGAGTCTCATCGCGCTTGAAATAAAATTTTCTAAGCAACCGTGCAGTGCCCATGGCCACCAATATTCCGAGCACATATAGCCCGAGAATTACTATGGCGGCATTAGCGTGGAAGAAAGTGCCTACAAGCAGCACATACACCGGCAAACGTGCCGAGCATGACATAAAGGGGTTGATCAGTATGGTGATCATACGGCTTGAGCGACTCTCTATGGCACGGGCCGACATTATGGCGGGCACATTGCATCCGAATCCCATCACGAGGGGGATGAACGATTTGCCGTGCAGCCCTATGCGGTGCATAAGTTTGTCCATTATGAAAGCCGCGCGGGCCATATAGCCACTGTCCTCCATAAACGAGATGCACAGATAAAGGATCATGATATTCGGAAGGAATACTATAACGCCTCCCACACCTCCTATTATGCCGTCGGCAATAAGATCCTTCAATGCTCCGTCAGGCAGATACTCCCGGGCCAACCCTCCGAGTTTGTCAACTATCCATTCTATCCATTCCATAGGATAGGCCCCCAGTTCGAATGTAAGCCAAAACATGGCGAACATCATGCCGAGGAACAGGGGGAAGCCGAACAGTTTATTCGTCACAAACGCATCGATTATTGTTGTGGAGGAGGGTGTGCCTGATTCTCCTTTTTCTAAAGTCTCGGCAAGGGCACCGGCTATGAACCCGTATTTTTCGTTTGCTATGGCTGAGGTCACATCCTCGTTCAATGATTGTTCGAGCCGTTCGGATTCGCGGTTGCGTGCTTCAATTATCTCATTTCCTGAAGGCATTGACTGCACCATATCCGTTATTTCCCGGTCATCTTCCAACAGCTTTATGGCTAAATAGCGGGTGGAGAAGTGGCGTCCTAAGGCTCCTTCTGCCTTAAGCATGGTGCCTAAGGTCCGGATGCTCCCTTCTATCTCTTTATTATAGGTTATGTGGACGTGGCGCACCGCTTCCTCTTTTTCCTCAAACACACGTATCACAGTGTCGAAAAGATCGTTGATCCCTTCGCCTGTGCGTGACACAGTCGGGACTATGGGCACACCTATCATTTCGCCGAGTGTCTTGAAATCGAGTTTGGCCCCTGACGCCTCAAGTTCGTCGTACATATTGAGCGCTATCACCATGCTGCGGTCCATGTCGATCAGCTCGGTGGTGAGATACATGTTGCGTTCAAGATTGGAGGCAGCAACTACGTTTATGATCACATCGGGAGCTTCGTCGCGCAGATATTGGCGTACGTAAAGCTCTTCGGGCGAGTAGGATGCGAGGCTATAGGTTCCGGGCAGATCTACTATATTGAAACGGTAGCCTGCATATTGGAAATGTCCGGTTTTTGAGTCCACCGTGACACCGCTGTAATTGCCGACATGTTCTTTTGCTCCGGAGGCCACATTGAACAGCGATGTTTTTCCGCAGTTGGGATTGCCTACAAGAGCTACGTTTATAGCATTGCGCTTTCCGTGAAACTCACGTGTTATGTGTGATTCGGCATTACCGTCGAGTCTGGAGAAATCATGGTGAGCCTCCTCTTTTTCTATCGGCATTACTTCCACCATTTCGGCTTCGCTCCGCCGGAGCGACACCTCATAGTTCATAATGCTGTATTTTATAGGGTCACGAAGAGGGGCCTGTAATATGGCAGTGATGACACGTCCGCGGGTAAAACCCATTTCTATCATGCGTTTGCGAAACGCTCCGTGTCCCGTAATTTTTACAATTACGGCACTCTGCCCCTTTGGTAAATCCGAAAGCTTCATGCGTATGTTGGTTTTTCAATGCAAATTTAACAACAAATATCCTCGCCCGCAATACCTGCTTCAGGGTAGATACTCTTTGGAAAAGTATAAAAACTGTAAACCCCGGAATATCATAATATCCGGGGTTAAGACATGTATATGTTCAGATTTGTTTACAGGCCGAAGGCTACGTTGTCGACGTAGAAAGTGAGACCTTCGGTGCCTACATAGGCCTCACCGCTGCCTGAACTCATCATCAGCACCACATGGGTAGGTGTGGCATTGGCGTCATCCCATCCTTCCTCGATCACGGGCACGAGCTTGCCTTTTGAATTCCGGGCATAATAACTGTTTTCCTTCGACCGGAGTCCGAGCCATGACTGATAGCCTTTCTGTTTTGAGTAATCGCCGTAGTGGATGGGCAGCTGATATCCGTTGACCCATCCCGAGCCTGTGGTGAATTTGCGACCGGCAGTGCCTACACGTTTGGCGTGAAGATTTCCTTTTTCGTCCTCCCACCGGCGCTGTAGATACATGAATACTACTGCGGCATCGCGTCCCTGCAAAGTTTTTTTGCTTCCGAAACCGGTGGCCTTGGTGCGTGTATTATTTGCGGGCATATCCACTTTGTAGTCGAACACAAGTGCTTTGGGCCGTTTGGTGTAGGGCATTCCCATGTTCATCTTACCATAGGGATTGCTTGTGCTTTTAATAGGCTCCATCATCTGGCCGAGAAATATCGAGCCTGACACCATAACGTTCATGTTTATCATGCCCAACACTTTGAGGCTTTCGATCATGGAACATAGTTTGGCACATTTGTTGCCTCCTCCTCTGTCGGCCGGAAAAACGGCATTGGATCCTTTGTTGACTCCCTTTACATGGGCGTATACGTTACTTGTGCCCCATGGAGAACCTCCTAATGGAGTATAAGCTTTGTTTTCGCCGGGAATAGTCTGGGTTGGCCCTATTTCATAGATAGTCATTTTTTTGCCACCTATGATTTTAGACTCACCCACTGTGCGGGTGACCCAGTTGTTCATGTCGCCGAACTTTATTTTTTCGAGAGTAATGGATGATGCGCTTCCCGTCGTTACGGCAAGCAGAAGCGCTGCAATTAATTTACGTGAGGTATAGGTCATGATTTTTTACTTTACCTTTATAAACAACAAAGGTAGGCATTATTTTCAAATTAAGGTTAAAAAAGTCCTTTCGGGCTAATTGATTCTCCTTTTTGGCTACATAAGTATAAGAACATCCGCTGACCTTGCGAAAGAGCCAGCGGATGTCATATTAGCATGTTATAATATTCAATGTGCGGATCTGGCGGCGGAAGCCACTACTTCCGATATTGTAGGGTGCCCGTGGACTGCACGGGCTATGGCCGCTGTGCCAAGATCCGAGGCCATAACATTTACAACTTCCTGTATAAGGTCGGATGCGTGGGGGCCGAGGATATGGCAGCCGTATATATGGCCGTCGGCAGGACGGTATATCAGTTTTACGAAACCTTCGCCTTCGCCCGAAGCTATTGCTTTTCCGTTGGCACCGAACATGGATTTTGACACCTTGTAGTCAAGGCCTCTGTCTTTGCATATCTCTTCGGTGAGTCCGGCCATACCTATTTCAGGGGTGGTGAATACTGCCGAGGGGATTACATCAAGATTCTCAATCTCGCCGATCAGGCTCATAGCCTGGGCTGTTGCGGCGTGGGCGAGCATGCATAGACCGTTGACATCGCCCACGGCATATACTCCGTCGCGCGAGGTCATGAAACCGCTGTCCACTTTTATAAAGCCACGTTGGTTAAGTTCTATCCCCGCTTCTGCAATGCCTTCAGGAATTACCGGACGGCGGCCTACTGCCATTACAACAAGTTCTGACCGGCATGTCTCTGCCTTGCCTTTGCATTCGTAGGTCACTGTGCCGTCGTTTTCAATTGAGGTGACGGCAGCTGAGGTAACTATCTTTATCCCTCTGCGCGAAAGCATTGAACGGAGCCGTTTGGCTATATCACGGTCCATAGGCGGGAGTATTTCCTTACAGTATTCGATCACTGTCACCTGACATCCGAATGCGTTCATTATGGCAGCGAATTCAATGCCGATAACTCCGCCTCCGATTATCGTCACGCTTTCGGGTAATGTATCCATACCGAGCAGTTCGTCGCTTGTTATGGCGAATTCAGCCCCTTTGACCGGAATACGGGCCGGTGTGGAACCGGTGGCTATCACTGTGCGTACGGCAGTATATCGCTCATCGCCTACAGCTATTGAGCCGTCGGGAAGAAAGCGGGCTTCTCCCTCTATAAGGGTTACGTTGCGGAGCACTGACTTTACATTCTCACGCAGGGTAGCCACAACTGATCTCATACGTGTGTGGGCTGCCGTATAGTCCGGCTGGAATCCGTCTACCTTAACACCGAATTCTGCGGCATTGGCCACCGTGGCTACAACATCGGCGCTGTGGCAAAGACATTTTGTGGGTATACACCCCCGGTTAAGGCATGTGCCCCCCGGTCGGTCACGCTCCACAAGGGCTACCGAAAGTCCCTGTGCGGCAGCCCCGGCGGCCAATTCGTATCCTCCGGGGCCTGCGCCGATTATTAGCAGGTCAAACTGTGCCATTGCAGAGTTCCATGTAAGTGACAATGGGATGAAGTGCCGCCTCCGTGTCGTCAGGGTGCGATATCGGGGTGGTGTGGGGGGCATTCTTCACATTCTCGGGATTTTCGATGCTCTCAGCCGCTATTTCCCGCATAACGTCTATGAACCTGTCAAGTGTTTCGAGACTCTCGGTTTCAGTAGGCTCGATCATCAACGATTCATGAAACAGAAGCGGGAAGTAGATGGTGGGGGCGTGGAAACCGTAGTCAAGCAGGCGTTTGGCCACATGCAGGGTTGTGACTCCGGTAGACTTGTCTTTCAGGCCGTCGAACACAAATTCATGTTTGCTTAGACCCTCAATGGGTAGGAGATAGCAGTCACGAAGTTTTTCCTTTATATATGTGGCGTTGAGTGTGGCCAATGGCCCGGCTTCCATCAGTCCGTCACGTCCGAGCGACAGTATGTAGCTTAACGCGCGGGCTTCGACCGCGAAGTTACCAAGCCAAGTGGAGATACTTCCGAGTGCCGTGGGGTCATCGGTTATGACTGCTAATGTGCCGTCCTCTTTTTTTATCACGCGTGGTAGCGGAAGAAACTCTTCAAGACCTTCTCGTACACCTACCGGTCCTGCTCCGGGGCCTCCTCCGCCATGCGGGGTGGAGAATGTCTTGTGCAGGTTGATGTGCATCACATCAAAGCCCATATCGCCCGGACGTGCCATGCCGAGCATGGGATTCAGGTTGGCTCCGTCGTAATACAGCAATGCTCCGGCGCCATGCACGGCTTCAGCTATTTCCGGAATGCTGCGTTCGAATATGCCGAGGGTGTTGGGGTTCGTCATCATCACCGCTGCCACAGTGTCGTCCAGCTTGCTTTTCAGGTCCTCCACATCGACAGTTCCGTCGGGAAGCGATTTCACTTCCACAATTTTGTAGCCTGCCAATGCGGCGCTGGCCGGGATGGATCACATCGTGCCGCTGGATGACGTGGTGGCCCTGATGCTGGCGGTGGGCGAAAAGATCCGTCCCTGCGATGAAGCGGGGACGTACATCCTGAAAAAGGAGGAAGCATAAATGGATCGACAGACATTGGCGCAGGAGATCACCCAATATTTGACGGAGCAGGGCGCTGTGCGGGTGGGCTTTGCCGACCTCCACGGCGTGACGGGGGCATCGCTGCCCTACGGCATCACGGCGCTGGTGGCGCTGCCCCGTGAGATCGTAGGGCCGTTGGTGGATCAGCCCCACCGGGCTTACTACGATGCCTATCAGGCCATCAATGTGCGGCTGGACGCCATGGCAGAGGGCTGTGCCGCCCTGCTGCGGACCCATGGCTATCAGGCCACGGCCAACACGGAGGAGCATCTGCCCACCGGTGCTGAGGATCGCTCTCCCCTGCCTCACAAGGCGGTGGCCTGCCGGGCGGGACTGGGCTGGATCGGAAAAAATAACCTCCTGACCACCCCCGACTTCGGTGGAGCCGTGCGGCTGTGTACCGTGGTGACGGATGCCCCGCTGCCTACGGCGGAGCCCATTCTCTCCAGCCGCTGCGGCAGCTGCCGGGTGTGCGTGGACGCCTGTCCCTCCTCTGCTCTGTATGGCACCTTATGGCACACGGGGCTGGACCGGGACGATCTGTTCGACCACCTGCTGTGTGAGCGCACCGCAAAGGAGCGAACAGGCCGTTCCTTCGGCATCCCCATTGCCATCTGCGGCAAATGCTTCGCCGTGTGTCCCTATACCCAGCGATACCTGAAAAACGGATAAAAAAACCGCCGGACAGTACAACTGTCCGGCGGTTTTCGGTTGAAAGGCGTTTCCCCTGCTGTGCGCCGCTTATACCTGCCGCTCTATGCAGCGCTGGTACACATCCCACAGGTCGTCGCTCATTTCGTAGACCATGCGCCCCATGCGGATGCCCTCCGGCGTGCGCGCGTCGGCAAAGCGCAGATATTGCAGCGTGCGGTGCGTAGCCGTGCCGCGCTCGGCCGCGGTGAGCTTGCGCGCGCGCGCCGAGAAGTCCGGCCGGCGGAAGGTCTGCGTGCGCGGCGTGCCTTTGAGCAGCGGTGCGCCGGCGTCTTCGGGCGGTGCATCCTCCGCCTCCAGCCGCTTGAGCTCTGTCGCCGTCACCTTCGACGGCAGGTCGATGGCCTGCGCGTGCGCATAGCGGAACGTGAGTGTGCGCTCGAGCTGCGCCAGCAGGGCGGGGTCTGGCTCCGGCAGCGCGGGTTCGGCTTCCGCCTCCGCACTGCCGGCCGCGGTGTCCGCCGTCAGATAGACGTAGTTCCGGCGCAGATAGCGCTCATCCCGGTCGAGCAGCGCGCTCTGCAGCAGCCAGTGCAGCGGGCTCTGCGCAGCGCGCAGCAGCTCCGGCGCGAGGGGCACGGTGGCCGTGGCGGTCAGGGTGCTGACGGTCTTGCCGATGTCGCGCACGGTGCCCGTGATGACGAGCCGCTCCTTTGCGCGCGTCATGGCCACGTACAGCAGGCGCATCTCCTCCGAGAGCGTCTCGGTCAGCAGCTGCGCCGCGATCGCCTGCCGCGCGATGGTCGGGTATTCCACGCCGTGCTCCAGATCCGTACACTTCGGCCCCAGACCGAGCGCCGGGTGCACGAGCACGCTCGCGCGCGTGTCGGACTTGTTGAACAGGCGCGCCGTGTCGCACAAGAACACGAACGGGAACTCCAGCCCCTTGGATTTGTGGATGCTCAGGATGCGCAC
>OGXX01003711.1_pt1 | contig 12445 bp, 11 predicted proteins | sample 1576301 | NCBI WGS metagenome assembly OGXX01 (sample SAMEA3541469, study PRJEB24748) | human gut metagenome | biome: human gut; feature: human-associated habitat; material: faeces | place: China | collected 2012
CCCCGCGTCGATGAGGTTGATGCCCTTGGGAGCAGCGTCTAAAAACTGGTGATACGTCAGATCCGACGTGACAAAGGTGTCGCAGCCCGCCGCGATCACCGCGTCGATCTCGTCGCCGCAGGCGCCGCCGCCCACCGCTATATATTCTACCGGCCGGTCCCCGGCATAGCGTACGCCGTTGGCGTGTAACGCTTTGCATACCTCACCCGCAAAGTCAGATAGCTTTACAGGGTTTCGTAGCCGTCCCACACGGCAGAGGCCGGTCTCATCCCCCGGCATAGGCCCAGGGTCCTCGATCCGCAGCGCCTCGGCCAGTGCATCGTTGACGCCGCCGGGGGCAATATCCAGATTTGTATGCATGGAGATCACAGAAATATCCGCTTTCACCAATCTCCGCAGCAGACGGCCCAGATAGCGGTCGGGCCGCAGGGTCTGCATCTCCGCCTGATGCCAGCGGACGTTCATCAGCGGATGGTGGGACACGATGAGCTGGCAGCCCAGCTTTTCCGCTTCGGAGACCACATTCTCCGTCACGTCCAGCGCCACCAGCACCCGCTGGACCTCCTGATCGGGGCTGCCTTCCAGATGCCCCACGTTGTCCCAATCGAACGCAAGATCCTTGGGGGCCAGCTGGAATAACGCCTGTTCAATTTGTGCGACGGTTGGCATGGCGCCACTCCTCTCTTGCCCGTAATAACGCGGTCAAAATCTCCCGCAGTTCCTCCGTCCGCGCTTGCAGCCGGGTGGAGCGTTTCGCTCCCGCCAGTGCCATCTGCGTGCGGACGATTTTTTCAACGATGTATCGATCCGCCAGCGGATCGTGGGCCAGCCCTATGCCGCCCCAGACCTGACTGAGGGACAGTTCCATTTTCCCCGCCTTGGCCTCCATCACAGTGTACAGGGTTCCCCGGTCGCGGACCAGTGCTTCCCGCGTGATGGCAAAACCGTTTTCCGCCAGATATTGCCGCACCATTTCCTCATGGGACTGGGGCTGCAGCAGCAGCGTGTGCTGCCCTTCCGCCGTCCACGGTGCGGCCTTCAGGATCGAGAGGATCGTCTCCCCTCCCATCCCCGCAATGGTAACGGTGTCCACCTCAGAGGGGCGGATCCCGGCAAGGCCATTGCAGAGTCGGTATTCAATGTTGTCCGTACCGTAGAGCGATCCGGTCACCTTGGCCCGCTCCAACGGGCCGGGCCGCAGATCGCTGGCCACTGCTCCCCGGATCTTTCCCTGAAGCCGCAGCCATGTAGGGAGATAGCCGTGATCGGTGCCAACGTCGGCCAGATACGCGCCCTCAGGCACCCACCCGGCAATCAGCCGCAGTCGGGGCGGCAATTCCAGCGCCCGCATGGTCTCTCCCCTTTCCGGTGGTTTTGTCCGTTCGTTCCGGGCATGGTTCAGGACGCATACGGTATCCCGTATGCGTCCTGTCGAGTGGTGCAATTACTGAGCCTTGTTGGCTTCCTCGTTCACCAGAGCCAGCAGCTTGTCCACGTCGATGCCGTGTACCATGCAGGCCTCCTCCACCGTCTCGCCGCGGGACGAGGGGCAGCCCAAGCAATGCATGCCGATGGACAGAAAAATGGGAGCCGTCTGGGGAGCAACGTCCAAAATATCACCGATGATGGTGTCTTTTGTGATTTCGATCATATTGAGATCCTCCGTTAGTTCGTTTATGGAGGTATTATACCCCGTTTCTCTACAATTTTCAACTGTATTTTTTAGAAAACCCGGTTGCCTGTAAAAATACAATACACCTTTGGCAAGAAAAAACGTGGTATGGACACCGCAAAAGCAAGATGGAGTGTATCTATACAGAAAAGAAGTTTCAGGATATATTATTGTGAGCTACTCGTTGAATACGGTTCACGAACATCTTGCCCTTTTGGGTCTCGGTGCGGTTTCTGTTTTGAGACAGCTCAAACTGCTCCTCCCGGGTCAGCTCCTTCACCTTCCGGCCGGCCAGCAGGACCTTTCGCTCCTCCTTCAGGGCCTCCAGCTCCGCATTGGCCTCGTCCAGCTGCAGCAGCTTCCGTCGGAGCAGGTCGTCTCCAGTAGGGTCGACTGCCCGGATCAGGCGCTTCACCTCTGCCGCCGTGAGTGTGACTTCGCTGTCGCTCAGGGGCTTTTTGATGTCCAAATAGCCCTCCAGCAGCTGCCCGCCGTTTTTCTCATAGCCCTGTGCCATGGGCTTGTAGTCGGTGAAGTAGAATCCCTGTCCCTCAGAGCTTCCGTTTTGGTTCATGAAGTCAGCAGAAAATTTTGTGAAGATGGCCGCGCTGCCGTGGTAAACAGGTTTCAGATTCCCGTCCGCATCCCGGACCTTGCTGTCCTTGAAATACTCCTGCTGCGCCTCCGTCAGCTCCCGGCCGGCACTGTCCCGCATGGAGCTTTGCACCTTGTCGGAAGATTTTTCTTGACTATTTGCCGTTCGGCGTTGAAACTATACACAAATTCACCATCACTCCGTTCCTTGACATTGATCGTCACGCGATACGGGGTGGTTTCTTTTTCCCCATACTCCTGGAACAGAATGTCGTTAATAAAGTAGTGCCATTGCTTCACGCCCTCATGCGTGGCGCTGGGCTTCCCCATCTCGGATTTGGAGTAATTATAGGTGGACTCTGCTGCAATTTCGTAGTAATCGTCAGCCAGGTCCAGCGTGACACGCTGTTCTGATCCACTCCCATGACGGTTTCCACCCATCAATTTGGAGGCATCGGAGCGCTTACCACTCGATGCGTCATATGTCGGGTCAAACCTGGCCTCTATCGTCCGGGCTCTGCCGTCAGCATCCCGCACCACAAGAGAGATGGGCTTTTTACTCCAAACATTTTGAATGAGGGAGAGTATGCGCTGGGCCTTGGCTGCCTTTGGCGTTCCTTTTGGGAAATTCGACTGGTAGCTGGGTTTGCCGCTCTCTTCGTCCGTTCCGACCCGCGCTTGCTGCCGGCTCTCCGCCGGAGCGGCCTTCTCCACCGTCCCCCGGTTATTCCGGGCAGCGTCCATCAGGGCGTTGTCCCAAATCTCCTGCAGCTCCCGGGCGTACTGCATCATGGCGCGGCTCTCCGTGCGGTCCGCCTGCAGGCCCTCCAGGGCGATCTTCAGGATGGCCGTCTCGGTCATGCCCACGGTGTCCCGCCCGGCAAAAAACCGCCTGGCCCCGGAACAGAGCGTTCAAGTAGGTAATTTTCATATGCGTGGCAAATTTTCGCTTCTGCTCCGGAGTGAGAGTGTCCACATCCACCTCAATGCCGTCCCTTGTCTTCACATAAGCCTTTAAAATGATGGGTTCCCATTGCTTTCTTGCCATGCAAAATCACCTCCTTCATTCCTATGCCGTTCCCGACCCATACTTTCCGGCTTTTCCCCTTCGCACGCGCCTGGCGCCATGGCAAGAGCATTCAGATTTATCCCCCGTTTTCTCCACCGGCTCCACCAGTAACTTCTGCGTGGTTTTGTTCTGTTCGATCAATTCATCATTTTTTCGCTTGTATTTCAATTTATCTTGTGATAAACTGTATATATTCCGCAAAAAAAGATAGCTATAGAAATGTCTGGCAGTATCCTTTTTCAATTGCGGATCAACCATGGCAGCATAAAAAGATTCTTTATGAATAAATGAGGTACATCGGATAATTGTCTTTAAATAAATATTACCAGTTTGAGGTGATTCGAATGAAAGACACGCTCTCCCCCTCTATCCTTGAGGATTTTCGCCGCTTCCATGCATACGGCTGGCTCCCCGGCCTCATCACTCATGTGCTGAACAGGCGGCATGGCCTGCACCTCACCGCAGCGGCAGTAAAGCAGCTCTGCCGGGAAATAGATAGAGCCGAGGAACGCAGGCAATCTGAAAGGAGCGAAATACATGTCCCCTGAGGATTGCCGCCTGGCTGCCGCCTATATCCGCGTATCTACCGACGATCAGGTGGAGCTCTCCCCCGCCTCCCAGCTGGTGGAGATTCGCAAGTGGGGCTCCGCCAACGGCTATATTGTACCGGATGAGTTTGTATTCGTGGATGAGGCCAAGTCCGGCCGCCGGGTCACCGGGCGCGATGAATTCCGCCGTCTCATCGGCTCGGCCAAGCAGAAGCCTAAGCCTTTCGATGCCATTCTCCTGTGGAAGTTCTCCCGCTTCGCCCGGAACCGGGACGACGCCGTGCTCTACAAATCCATCCTACGCAAACAGCTCCACATTGAGGTTATCTCCATCAAGGAGCCCATTGCTGAGGGCAAGCTGGGCATTATCATGGAGGCCATGATCGAGGCCATGGACGAATACTACTCCATCAATCTGGCGGAGGATGTCAAGCGCGGCATGGAGGAAAAGCACCGCCGGGGTGAGCTGCAGTCTACCCCATCCTTTGGCTATGCCGCTCAGGATGGCATTCTTGTCCCCTTGGAGCCGGAGGCATCCTATGTCCGGGAGATGTTCAGCCGCTTTCTCTCCGGACAGGGTTTCTTTCCCATCGCCCGTTGGCTCAATGATATGGGCATCAAAACCCATCGCGGCTCCGCCTTTGATAACCGCGCCGTGGAATACATACTCCGCAATCCCGTGTATATAGGAAAGCTGCGCTGGAACCCTGCCGGACGTACCCGCAGAAACTACGATGATCCCAATGTTCTGGTGGTGGACGGAAAGCATCAGCCTCTTGTGGATAGCAACATCTGGAACGCCGCCCAAGACCGCATTTCCCAGCTCAAGGCAATGCACAAGTACCATGGTCGTCCCCTTGGCAGCGGCAAGGATTGGCTCTCGGGTGTTGTCCGCTGTGCCACCTGCGGTGGCACTATGGTTTTTGCAAAGCCCAACTACTGGAAATGTAACAACTATGTACGCGGCCGCTGCAAAACCTCTCAGCATATCTCCGGTGATACCCTAAAGGAATCTATCCTTGCCAGGCTCCGGGCCGATGCCACAGCCTCTGAGCCGTTGAGTTTTAATATTAGGCAGACAAGCTCAAATGCTGCCGATGAACTATCCCTTTTGCAGCAGCATAAGGCCGGGATACAAAAACGTATGGAACGCCTTCGGGACGCATACCTCGCCGGCGCGGAATCCTTGGAGGAGTATGCCGCCGCCAAAGCCATCACGCTCCGGCAAATCCAGGACGCAGATCAGCGCATATCTGAAGTCGAGAAAAGAATCGCAGATAGTGCCACACCCCAACCGATATGCACGGCTATCCGATCTGCTGCGAAGACTCTCACCAACAGCTCCTCTACTCTGGAGCAGAAATGTGAAGCCATCCACTCTATATGCGATAGGATTGATTGGGATAAAGCCAAAAACACACTCGCAGTTCATTATCGGTTTGTTCTTCCCTAATTCTTATATGCTTCATCGTAGTTTATTGATATATGGTGGCCCGGACGGGGAGCTTGGCGCATCGCTGCGATATTTGAGCCAGCGATATGCCATGCCCTATTCTGAATTAAAGGGCTTACTGACGGACATTGGCACAGAGGAGCTGGGTCACCTGGAGATGATCGGCGCCATCGTGCATCAGCTTACCCGAAACTTATCGGAAAAGGACATCAAGACAGCGGGATTTGACGCCTACTTTGTAGATCACACCACCGGCATTTATCCCGCAGCAGCCTCCGGCTTTCCCTGGAACGCCGCATCTATGGCAGTGAAGGGCGATGTAATTGCAGATTTAACGGAGGATCTGGCCGCAGAACAAAAAGCCCGTGTTACCTATGACAACATTCTGCGGCTCTCTGATGACCCGGATGTGAATGACGTCATCAAGTTCCTGAGAGCCCGGGAGGTCGTCCACTTCCAGCGCTTTGGAGAGGGATTGCGGTTGGCAAAAGAAAAAATGGATCAGAAAAATGTGTACTTCACCAATCCATCCTTCGACATGTAGATATAACAGAAGCTCCTGCCTAAAAACGGCAGGAGCTTCTGTTAATTAATATGACTTTACATTTATTTGTGTATATATTTTAAAAATATGCCGATAGCCTACAGCGCTACTTGAATTTCTTGATCTTACTGCCCAAAAGCATCCCCAACAGAACACCCAAGGACAGGCCAAGCACGGCGTTGCCTAAGACTTTTCCCAGCCAATATCCAGCCAACATTCCAACGCCGATTCCCTCCATCATCCAGCTGTTCTGTTCGGCTTTTTCAATCAGTTCCAGATAGTCGCTGTGAACATAACCGTTCTTTTCAGGCACAGTGATCTGATACCAGTCACCCTCAACACCGACTACCACAACTTCCTCGCCGGGACGGAGCTGGTCGATGATTTCATAATTCATGCCTGCACCGGTACGCACATTCAAACGGGAACCGCTCGTTACCACCTTGCCAGTTCCCATGTTAGTATCCTCGGATTCCTCTGCACCGTAAGTCCATTCTTTACCATTGAAAGAGAAAACCACCGTGCCATCCTCATTGACGGTCACGGTGTAGGGAACTTCCTCGGAAGTCTTATCTTCGGTCTTTTCAGGGACAGTTTCCACAGTTTCTGCCTTTTCCGTAGTAGTGGTTGTTGCACTCTCATCGGAGTAGGCAAACACCGTTGTCGAAAACACACCCATGCACATCGCAAGTGCCAGCAACATGGCACTGAATCTCTTAAATCTCATTCTGCGTTTCCTCCTCATTCATAGTATTGATCGTATCAGGCTTCGGAGCCATATCCGCAGCAAACATACGGAGCAGCTCGGAAAGCTGTTCGGGATTCAGGTTCGCAGCATGAACCATCTCATGGATTTCGGAATTTTCCTCCTCACGGTATCTGCGTTCCAGGTCTTTCACCTTAGCATCCCATTCTGCCCGTTTCTTACGGGCTTTTTCAAGGTCTGCACCTATTCTGTCTAACTTGGCACTCAATCGCCATCCCTCCTTTAGTTTCTGATTCTGCCGAAGCAGTAAAAATGCTGTTGCCAGTAATTCGATTCGATAGAAGCGTAGGAAATGGGGTTTCCGCAGTGGATCATCATACCATTGCCAACATAGATACCAACGTGTGATGCACCGGAGGTATCATAAGTGCCTTGGAAGAAAATCAAATCTCCCGGTTTGGCAGAGCTTTTCGGGATAATGTCGCATACGCCCATCAAACCGTTTGCGGTCAAACGACCAACACTCCAACCGTTTCCGCAGTGATTGATTACATAGGAAACAAATCCGGAGCAGTCAAAGGAGGTAGACGGGCTGCTGCCGCCCCACACATACGGGTATCCCAGATATTTTTCAGCTTCCCGAATCATATTGGCAAATCTTGTGTCTGTCAGCGCTTCGCCCGGAATATCATAATCGGTGTACTCGCCGCCAGGGGTGGCGTAAATGTCATTTCCGAAAATATCCGGTCTGTTGCCCCTTGTCTGAAGCAAAATTCTATATCGCTCCATATCATCTTCCGACAAGCCGGAATTTGAAATCACACTGTTCAAGCCCTTATTTCTGAGCTTCACATTCAGAATATAATATTCGTAATCTTCTTCCTCTGTTGTTGTCTCTCCCGTTTCGGGATCAGTAGAAGATGTTGTTCGTGTACGAATCTCTACTACTTCCGTCAGGGTCAGCTCATATTGTTGCTCAAATAGCCATTGCAGGGTAGCCTGCACCTCATCTCTGGTGTAATCCTCAAACTTCACCGTCAAATACGCCGCCAGCTCATAAGGATTGTGGTTGATTTCATCAAGGTCATACCGGTACTCGTCATATCCGCTATGAGTACGCTCGATATTATTGATTTTATTGCGGAGCGCAGCTTCCAAAGCCTTGTAATCATTGTCCGCACCAATAATATCTTCCTCTTTTGCAGTAAAAGAAGTTCCCAGAATGATCTGTGTGCCGCCTTGGAACATAGCCGAACAAGACGAGAACATCCCTGAGAGTATCATAAAAAGCAGTCCGGCAATCAAAACAAACAGAATCGTTTTAGAGTGTGTGGTGCAGAACTCCGTTACTCTTTCTGTGATGTTCTTGGCTCCCTGAGCTGCTTTGCCCGTTGCCTTGCCTGCACCCTTAGATGCAGAAGCCGTTGTCGAAGCGGTATTCTTACCGGCTTTGGCGGCAGCATATTCTTTCTTGATTGCCCTTTTCTGTTGCCAACGGGAAAAGGGATTGGAACCGGCATCGGGGTTGTCCTTTTTGAACTTCTCATACAGGGCATTTACATTTGCTTTATCTGACTTCTCAACCAGCTTTTCCGCCTTGTCGTAGGCTTTCAGCTTGTGACTGTAAACGGCATGATCGACGGTATAGACAGTGGATTCAACAGCCTTGGTCGTTTCCTGCACAGCCTGAACGCCGATATTATCATCCTCATATTCTGACACCGCCCGATGTGCTTTGGATGTGAGCGTGACTGCGGCACCACGGCTTGCCATGTGCTTTGCCACAGATGGGCGCTCGATTTCCGTAAACTCCGCTTTTTCAAAACGGAGCTTTGCTTTACGGGAACCGGCTGCATCTGTTTCCAGCTTTAGCTTCGGCTTTGCCTTTTTAGAAGCCAATTTGTCTGCCGCTTTTTCAGCCCTATCAACCGCCTTATCTGCACGGTCGGCAGCTTTCTTCACATGAGAATCTGCAAGGTCATCTTCGGTAAAACGGAGTCGTGTAGGTCTTTTCGCCATACATTACGCCTCCTTTTCCTGTGCCACCTCGTTTAACTTCGTGGTCATAATGCGATACAGTTCCAGATCTGTCGGGAATCGGTCAATGAACGGCAGAATCACATTGCCATAGAACAGAAGTCCTTCGCCCTCACCGGAGTTGGTTACATAGGACAGCTGATGCGGCGAAATGTTCAACCGCTGTGCCAGAATACTTCGGTCATCGCTTGCCTGATTCAGCATATAGATGAAATCAGAGTTTTCGAGGATGTTGGCAATCTCCGGGGAACGAAGCAGGTCTTTGACATTCTGAGTAATACCGGTCGGCAAGCCGCCCCATTTACGGAATCGCTTCCAGATTTCTACGGAATAGGTTGCCGTCTGTTCTTCCTTCAGAAGCAGATGGAACTCGTCAATATAATATCTGGTCGATTTACCGGCAGAACGGTTGGCAGTTACACGCCCCCAGACCTGATCCTGAACGATCAGCATACCGATTTTTTTCAGCTGATTGCCCAGCTCCTTAATGTCGAAGCACACCAGACGATTCTGAATATCCACATTGGTTCTGTTGTTAAACAGTTTCAGAGAACCCTTAACATAGATTTCCAAGGCGGTCGCTACATGGTGGGCTTCCTTTTCGTCCTGTTTCAGAAGGGCATCATACAAATCCTCAAGGATCGGCATATTCTCAGGGGCAGGATTGTCGAAATATCTCTGGTAAATCTGATGCACACAACGGTCGATAACCGTCTTTTCGATAGGCTGCAAGCCATCCTTACTGCCCATAATCAACTCACAGAGGGACAGGATAAAATCAGCTTTCAGTGCTACCGGGTTGTCATCCTCAGAGTAGTTCAGGTTGATGTCCATAGGGTTGATATAGTTGGTACTGGAGGAGCTGATTTTTACCACCTGACCATTGAACTTGTGAACCAGAGCCGCATATTCCGCTTCGGGGTCGCAGATGATAATATCGTCATCCGTAACCAGGAACGCATTGGTGATTTCACGCTTTGCGGAAAAGGATTTACCGGAACCGGGAGTACCCAGAATCAGTCCGTTGGGGTTCTTGAGCTTCTTTCTGTCCACCATGATAAGGTTGTTCGACAGAGCATTCAGCCCGTAATAGAGCGTTTCTCCACCATTCTGGAACAGCTCCTGCGTGGTGAAAGGCACAAAAATAGCCGTGGAACTGGTAGTCAGGCCACGACGAATCTCAATCAGGTTTTGTGCCAAAGGCAGGCTGCTCATCAGTCCGGATTCCTGCTGAAAATCCAAACGACGCAGATTGCAGTTATGCTTCTGGGCGATGCTCTGTGCCTGGAACACATTGTTCTCCAGTTCCTGCTCGGTGCGCCCGGTGTTCAGCACCAGAAATGTCACCATGAACATTCGCTCATTCTGGCTCTGCAATTCTTTCAGAAGTGACTTCGCATCTTTACCATAGGTAGCAAGGTCAGATGGGATAATGTCCATGTCATAGCCAGAACGCACAGCCTTTTTCTGTTCCTCGATTTTGGAACGGTCAAGCTCGGTGATGATTCTCTTGATGGTCTTAATCGCCGCAGTCTGGTCAACCGACTGGATGTGCATGGTCACGATCTGCGTGGATTCCATATCCAGAAAATCCGCCAGCATACGATCAGACAGGTCTGATGCCGTAATTGCCAGATAAGACATCGAACCGAAGATACTGCCCATCTGGAAGGTGCGGTTGGTCTTAAAGGCAAACGCCGTCGGAGCAATGAAGTCCTTTACGGACAGCCCGGATTCCACAAGATACTTCCAATCGAAGAAGAACTTATCATTATCACCCATGTGGAACATAGAGTGCATCAGATGCAGCCGCTCTTTGCCGTTCATGGTAGTGGCAATGACACCCAAACGCCGAAAGTTATTGAGCAGATCGTTTTCGATATGGTTGAGTCTCGGCTTTGCCTGCCGCATGGATTCGGCTTCAATGCCGAATGTCAGGTACTTGGTTTTGGTCAAGCCGTTGTTGCCCTGCGCCAACTGCTTTTTCAGCATCTGGCTATACTCGGCACGGACGGGATTGAAGCTGTCCTTCTTGAACGGGATACGGATACTCTTTTCAAAGCTTTCAGCATCGGTACTCAGGTTCATAAAGGAAAGCTCAAAGTGAATGGAGCTGTCAAAGAAATTCAGGAAACTGCACCACTCATCGAAGATGGCAGTCTTATCTTCCTGCTGTGCCAGCTGATAGTTGATGTCCTGAAACTGAATGGTCTTGGTGTAATAACTGTCAGTGACACGGCAGATGCCATCCGGGAACATTCTCTGAAAGGGAATGGACTGCTGTGCAGTCTGCGGAATACCGTTGTCCTTCTTTGCCCGTTCCACAACAGCTTTAATTTCTCGCTGCTGCTTCCGATTCAGATTTGCAGGCATTTTGATGTTTCTTGCCTGTGGCTTCTTTTTGAAAAACAATTCGTTCAACCTCCTTTTCCAGTTTGTACTGACGCATCAAAGCGTCATAATAGTTGTCCGTCTGATAAGGGCGAACCTTGGGACGAACGAATTTGGTCTGAATGAAGTGTTCTACAACCACTTCCAACGGCTGACTATCCTTTTCATACATTGCCAGAAAGAACAACGGTAACATGACGATCATCATGGACAGTGCTGCAAGGCTCACATTTCCGGTTGCTTTGACCAGAAAGAAAATCGGCACTCCGATGAGCGCCGCCGCACCAAAGCAAAGTAACTGCCGTTTCGTCAGATTGAAGAACACTTTTGTTTTTACCCTCGTCAGGTCACGAGGTACGGGAATATACGCTGCCAAACAATTTCCTCCTTCCCTTAGTGAGCGCTGAATACACCCTTCGCAAGCGAACCAGTCTTAAACAGGGTGAAGCACAAAAGGACGGTGTAGCCCATAACACCCCAGATAGAACCGATGATGTCATCACTGAATGCGATAGACTGAATCAGCACCGCATAAATGCCCACGCAGATCATAATCAGGAATCCCTGGAATCCGATTGCAAACAGCGAACGCAGATAATTCTGTCCGATATTGCTCTGTTCTCTGTTTCCAAAAGTGGAAAGCGGAATCGGGGCAAGGCTGACCATCAGATAAATTTCAATCATTCGACCGTAGACGATCACAAAGATGATGATTGCCAAAGCGGACATCGTGACCTGCACGATAAAGGATTGCAGGAACAAGCCGAGCAAAGGACCCAAATCCATTGCCATCAGCGTTTCTTCCATTGTTTCCAATGCCGAAGCATCTATGGCAGTATTTCCGGATATGATACCGGCGCTTGCGTTTATAACGTGCTGTGTCACATCAAACACAGCCATCGTGATATTGAATGTGTTTGTGATTAACATGACCGCAACAAAAGTCTTGAACACCCATTTGAAGAAGATCCAGGTTTCAAAATTTGCCAGATTGTTGTGGTCAATAATCATCTGAATTAGCTCATAACAGGCAATGAAGGTCAGAATCAAGCCTGCGATTGGGATAATCACTGACTCGGAGATGTTTCGTACCATGGCAAAGACACCCGGCGAAAAATTCGCCGGGGTCATGCCAACGGAGGTTGCTATCTCGCCAACCTGGTTGTTGACGGACTCAAACATCCCCGACAGATTTCCCATAATAGCTGAAACGAGCATTTCTTTCAGCCAGTCTGTGATCTGTTGGAGTATGCTGTCCAAAGGCGATTACCTCCTTGTTTTGTGATTAACCGAACAGTCCGGAGAGCAGAGGTACAAGGGTGGTGCCGATGAGGGCAACACCGCCGCCAGCCATGAGCTGCTTCATGCCCTGGGACTTTGCGCCGGGGTTATCGTTGCCGTAGCCCTCAAGCAGATTGATTGCACCCCAGA
>OGXX01003715.1_pt1 | contig 12439 bp, 8 predicted proteins | sample 1576301 | NCBI WGS metagenome assembly OGXX01 (sample SAMEA3541469, study PRJEB24748) | human gut metagenome | biome: human gut; feature: human-associated habitat; material: faeces | place: China | collected 2012
CGAACTCTCTGTAAGCGCATCTGCTGACTTGATCTCCGTCTCAACGGTTTGTGGTCTTTTTGAAGTTGTGCCTAGTGTAACACTCTACATTGATAGAGTCAAGAAAATATTACACTTTGCGTACTTCCTATTATTTTGCAGTAAATAATGTAAAGCAGGTTACAGTTTCAAAATAACTGCGCAACAGCAAGCAATGTATATATTACGAAAGTTTTTCTTCTGTATGAGAAAAACTCACTAAAAACTCAAAATTTTTCTTTTCTAAACGAAAAACTTCTGATTTTTAAGCATTGTTTCTTCTGCAGGCGAAAAACTTTTGGATGTAGGAAGCAATATAACTACTTGACTCAATTTTCTTCCAAAAGAAAATCTATGATATTCTTTTGCTCAATCCCATCCTCACCCATAGGGAATTCATCAAGAGTAAGCACATACTTCGGATAGCTGTCATTAATCTTTTTAAGTGGAGCAAATTCACGCTCATATGTTTTTTCATCCAAAACCGATGCAGATACTTGATAATAAATGCGCTTATCCTCTTTTTGAGCAATGAAGTCTACTTCGAGCAGATCTAATTTGCCTATGCTAACCTGATATCCTCTTCGCAAAAGCTCCAGATAAACAATATTTTCAAGAGTATGTCCGATATTGCGAGTGCGTTCACCCAATAAAAGGTTACGCAAGCCTATATCAACGATATAATATTTTTCCAGTGATTTCAAAAACTCTTTGCCTTTGATATCATAGCGATTTGCTTCATACAAAATAAAAGCATCTTTTAGTGCTCGAATATAGTTATCAATAGTCCCTGATGTAGTCCTTCTGCCATTACTATTCAAGGTATCAGCTATTTTTTTAGTTGAAACTATATTTCCTATATTATCAAATAAAAATCGTATTACATCTTCTAAGAGCTTTACGTCTGAAATCCTCTTGCGTTCAACAATATCCTTAAGTAAAACAGTGTTGAATATACCTCTAAAGTATTCCAAGCGAACTTCTTTGTTATCAATAGTTGCAGCATAAGGAAAGCCACCATTAAGATAATATTTATTAAACGCCGTCTTTTTATCTCCACCGACTAATTCCCAATACTCCTTAAACGACAACGGTAGTATGCTCAGTTCAATATACCTTCCAGACAACAATGTAGATAATTCACCAGAAAGCAAATATGCATTAGAACCAGTAATATAAATATCTACATCATCACGTAAGAACAAACTGTTGATAGCCTTTTGAAACTCTGGAACAATTTGTATTTCATCTAAGAATATGTAATTTTTTTCATTAGGGGATAAGTTTTCCAGGATATGATTATATAAAGCATGATAATCCTTAAGACTTTCCCAACGCAAATCTTCAAAATTTATATATTGACAGCATGAAGGACGCACACCACTGCTCACTAAAAAATCTCTATACATTTCCAGCAGTGTCGACTTACCGGAACGACGCACACCTGTAATAACCTTGATAATCTTTTTATCTCGCATCAATTTTAGTTTTTCCAAATATGTCTGACGTACAATCATACAAATCCTCCTCTCTCGAACTACCACTATATTTCTTTGTCCTTTATATCATAACAGAAAGGATAATCCTAGGCAAGTTTTTCTTCTCCATGAGAAAAACTCATCAAAAATCCAAAGTTTTTCTTTTATAAACGAAAAACTTCTGAATTTCAAGTACTTTTTCTTCTACAGGTGAAAAACTTTGGAGTTAAAAATTTCTTTATACAAGCGAAAAAAGGCGGCACACTCGCACCGCCCCAAGGTTTCAGGTTAATTTTACTATTTCATACACGCATCACGTGGCAGTCCCAGCTGCTCGCAGATGTCACCCCATTTTTGCTGACGTGTTTTCATCGCCAGCAGCTCCTCCACGCTCTTGTCGCAGTGGCGTGCCAGGAACATCGCACGCTTCACCTGATGCGAAGCATAACCCATGCGCATGTATTTGTCTACCAGCTTTTTATCCAGGCCGAACAAACGGTGAATGCGGTCAACCTTGTACTCATGCTCGGCACGCGCCAGCTTTTCCGGCGTCAGCCCCAAAAGGTAATCAACACGCGTCCAGACGTATTTGTCGCGCAGCTGCGCAACCTCCTTCACCGGCTTTTTCGCTGCGTAGGCATGCAGGCAGAGCTTTTTCAGCTCCATGTAGCTGATGCCGCTGTCAAAAAGCTCGCCAAGCTCTTCCTTGTCAAAGAGAAAGCTGTCATGCAGACCGTTCACTGCCTTTTCCTTATCCATAGGCTTCTTGCCTGCGGCGCTGGCAGTTGCTCCGCCAACAACAAACAGACCGCAGAGCATCAGGCAGATCAAAAGAGTTATCTTTTTCATTTTGCACCTCCGAAGTAAGTCAGCAATAATACTCAATCTCACCAAATCTTTCAATCCAGGCAGAAATAATATCTTCACTCTGTGCTTCAATCATTTCAACCAAACGATTAAGTATTTTAGAAGGAATTCTTTTGTCGTGCGGATTTGCTATCATAGCCCTTTTGCTTTGAGTTATCCATATTTTGGTTGCATCTGCATGTGGCATTCCATCGGAAACATGCACATGAACAGGCTCCAGCGGCAATCCTTCATTAGACCAAAAATATACTCTATAGGGACCAAATCTAAGCAGTTGCGGCATCTGATTGAAACCCTCCAATTTGCGAATATTTAATTATCAAATGAGCATTTTTTTTGATTCTTGCTAAAATTTTCTCCTGTTCATCTTTTGTATAGCCAATTACATCTTTGATTTCGTATTTCGGTAAAACGCATAAAAGGCTGTGAAATCCATCTTCTGCATCAGGTGTTTCCACGTATACTAAAACAGTACCGTCCGCTTTCATTTCCGAATGCGTATATTCAGTTCCATCATTTAATGTCAAATATGGATAAATCATATTAAGCACCATCCTTTCATACGTATTATAGCATATCTGCAAGTTCAGAAAAAGCTATATAAAAGTGGCGGCGCGTTTGCGCCGCCGTAAATGTTAAGTGTTAGAAGCTATATTCGTAGCCAACCATGAAGTTACGGCCCAAGGAATAAAAATTCGATGTGCTGTTGCTTGTAATATCTAATCTGTCAAAAATGTTGTTAATGTGCAAAAATGCCTTTTGATTTTTCTCAGGTGCATAGGTAAAATGCAAATCAGTAAAGCATTGCGGCTTGATTTCTCTTTGAGGTTTGGTGATAGAGGCTCTGGTAGACATCCTGTCGCCTACAAAGTTCACGGACATGCTGGCAGCAAATTTGCTTTGCGTATAATCAACAGCACCCTGCAGCTGATATTTATTATAAATTTGATGCCAATCCATATCACCGTAGTTATGAATATTTTGCGCTTTAGGATTTTGGTAGGTAGCACCCCAACGTGTAGACCAATTATCATCATGCTTTATTGCATAAGATAATTCAACACCGGTATTTTTAACATCTTCATTGAAATAGTCTACTTCATCAATAAAGCCATCTTTATCATATTTTACGTCAGCGTCTATGGAATCCTTAATTTTATAATTGAACACTGCAAAACGCAAGTTGCCTTTACCAATGTTCGATTTATAACCGATTTCATAATGTGTTCCCTGTTCAGGTTTCAAATCAAGAGCAGGATTCATATTACCGTTACCGAAAATCTGCGTCAAATTAGGCAAACGGAATGATTTACCAATCTTTGCATAAAAACTGCTATCATCATTCACCTTATAAATATATTGCAGTTCAGGAGTAAATTTGCTTAAGTTGTCATTGTGGGTATATTTGCTGTTACCGGTTTTATTATCCTTTTGGTAGCCATCACAGCCTGTTGCCCATGTTTCACGCGCATTGAAAATTAAATTGGATTTATCTGATACCTTCCAATCATAAGAAGCATAGACGGAATAGTTATCACGTTGGTAGGTGCTATTATTATTTTTGCTAGACGATAACAAATCCATATCTTCTTTTTGATAACCGGCACCGACTAACAATTTGTTTTCACCCATATCAAAGTTTTTTTGTAAATCAATATTGGTATTATGTCCTTTACGCCAGCTGTAAGGAGATTTTGCGGACCAGGAACCTTTCGCAAACTTAGACTGATCATATGATTTTTCCTGAGTTCCGTAAGATACATTAGCCTTCAACCCATCTTTATCGTATTGAAGCAAGAACATATTATCGGTATCTTCGTAATAGTTATTTTGCGTACGCTCGCCGGACAAAACTTTTTTCTGCCAGTATTCATGCTTGTTGTTTGAATAACTATGCGTAAAGGTTAAACCGTCAAGCATTTTCCAATTCCACAAAACACTCTTTCTATCACCCTTACCATAATCATAGACAGTAGTCTTAGCGGTCGGTTTACCTATATAGCCACTCATATTATCGGCTTTACCACGCTTCTCATAGCCGGCAACAATGTTAAATTTATCGGCACCTACACTTACATTATAGCGTTGCTTACCAAAATTGCCCGCAGCAACTTTAACAGTATTGCTCATTGCTTGCTTGGTAATAATATTAATTACACCGCCGGTAGCTTCACTGCCATATAAAACAGAGCCACCGCCCTTTACTACCTCAATTTTTTCAATGGATTCAGTCGGAATATCCTCCAGGTTATACTTACCGTCCTGATTCATAGGAACGCCATTAACCAAAACCAATGTGCCCTTTTCAACACCACGAATCATAACCTTACTGGTCATTGTACTCATGCCGGTACCATTGAAACCTTGAGATTGTGTATTAACGCCTAATGTATTTTGCAATACATCATAAGCATTGGCAGCACTGCTTTTTTCAATCTGCTCTTCAGAATAAACCTCAACAACAGCCGGAATATCCAAATCCTTTTTTTCTGTTCTTGTTGCTGTTACAACCATTTGGTCCAACGAATACTCCTGCAGCTCTTCGGCAAAAGCAACTGCACTGCTCATTACCGTGCCGGTAATCAAAGCGGTCATTAATAAGCCTTTTTTCATCTTCATTTTACTCATACTCCTATCAAAAAAATTATTAAAAAACTTCAGTACATCCAATCTTCCATGGTCATATACCGCAAGCTTCACAATAGTATGGCAATATCTATATAATTGATTGCCTAAATGATATTATATCTCATATTAAACCATTTGACTACATCATAATGAAAATCTCGTAAAAAAATTTGCAGACGAAAAAGGCGGCACAAACGCGCCGCCGTAAGGGTTAAGTGTTAGAAGCTGTATTTTACACCAATCAGGAAATTAATCGGAGTATAGTAATACTCTGCGGAAGAAGATCTGTAAGAAATATCTTCTCTATCCAAAATATTATTAACTGTCAGGAAAACACTGCCGTTTTTAGTCATCTGATATTCAGCATTGAAGTTAGTAATCAAGGACGGTGTAGTATCCTTATCAGACAATACTCTGTCTCCGGTATAAGCTGCATTCAAGGCTGCACTGAACTTATCCATTCTATAAGTCAGTCCTGCTTTAAGATATAATTTTGCGTAATCTCTTTCCCAGTCACCAACAACACCTTTCTTCATATTTCTGGTTTTAGGACTGCTGTAGGAAGCAGATAAGCTGTAACCGAAGCCTTTATCAGCACTTAAGGAGTATTCAGCCTCGATGCCGGTATTCTTCAAATCTTCGTTTTCATAAGTAAAATCACCAAGTTTTTCGTCATACTTAGCTGTAATATTGTCTTTTACTTTATAAGAGAATAAAGCAATTCTTGCTTTTCGGAAATCGTCAAAATCCTTCTTCAAGCCTAACTCATAATGCATACCGGTTTGAGCCTTTAAGTCAGCGCCGGCTTTAGTCTTATAAATCTGATGTAAATCAGGCATCTTATAGGATTGGCCAATGCTGGCATACAGATTAGTATCTTCTGCTAATTTATGTGTATACTGAACCTGTCCGCTGAAGTTAGTATTGTTATAATCATTAGGTGCACCGGTAGTCCAAGATTCACGTGCACTTAATGCAAGTGTATTCTTCTCATCAAATTGTTTTTCGTAGGAAGCATAAACAGAATAGTTATTTCTGCTCTGCATAGCTTGTTCATACGGTGTATATTGTTCTGCTTTATAGTTAGCACCAACCAATGCTACATCGCCGTCATTCAGATTCCAGGTTTTCTGTAAATCCAAGCCAAAGTTTTTGTTATTTTCTTCATCGTAAGCTAATTTGCCGGTTTTCAAGGTAATGGCATCTTTTTCACGGTTTCTGTCAACATAATAAGCTGTTGCCTTGAAGCCGTTATCATCATAAGCTAATTGAAGATTGTTACGTTTAACATGTTGTTTGGTATCGGTAGCCTTTTTACCTTCGGTAATGTAATGATACTTAGAATCATTGTGACCTGCAGTAAACAGCAATCTGTCATTAATCTGATAGCTTAAATCAAAATTGTTATTTTCAGGACCTTTCCAATCTCTGCCATCACTGGCAACATTTTCAGTAGTGCCTACTTTGGTATATTTATAACCAAAGCCAAAGCCTTCAGCCTGGAAGCTGCCGCTATATTCCTGACGGCCGTCGTTACCTACAGCAGCTTTAACATAATTCTGTTTAGTTTTCTTAGTAATAATATTGATTACACCGCCGGTAGCTTCACTGCCATAAAGTACAGAACCGCCGCCACGGACAATTTCAACACGTTCAATATTCTCAACAGGAATATCTGTCAAATCATATGTTCCGCGAGTATTTAACGGAATGCCATTAACAAGGACCAGCGTACCGTTGGCATTACCACGCATAACAATTTTACTGGTCATATTACCCATAGAGCTGCCTGCCGGACCATACTGATGTGCTTCCAGACCTGCACCGAATTTCAGTGCGTCATATAAGTTCGTCGCACCTGTCTGCTCAAGTTTTTTAGTATCAAGAACCTCGGTAGAAGCTGCAACCTCTACATCTCGTTTCTCATAGCGGGTTGCAGTTACAACCATCTGGTCAAGAGTGTACTCCTGCAGTTCCTCGGCAAAAGCAGCTGCACTGCTCATCAAAGTACCGGTAATCAACGCCGTCATCAATAAGCCTTTTTTCATCTTCATATTTACTCATACTCCTATTAAAAATATTTATTGAAAAGCCCTCACACATCCAATCTTTCATGGTCATATGCACTGGCTTCACAATAGACAAAATAGTATTTATACACCAACTTATCTAGTTAACATTATATCTTATTTTAAACCATATAGCTACGCTATACGCAAGAGTTTTATGAAAATTTTTTATACAAAAAGGCGGCGCTTGCGCACCGCCTCAGCTGTTTTATTAAATTAGAAGGTATAGTTATAGGTCAGCATCCAGTTAAACGGCATACCCCAGTTTTCATACTTGTTGATAGTATCATCTCTGTCTAGGAGATTATTCAAGGTCAGGGATGCGGAATGATGCTCATCAGCTTTATAGGTAAAGTTAGCATTCAACAGACTTCTGTGCGGAATGCTGTGATCGCTGCCTTTAGAGCCTAAACTGTTATAATAGGAGCTTTCACGTTTGCCAAGATACAGGAAGTTCAAGTTGCTGGACAGTTTACCGACAGTATAATCAATACCGGCCGTCAATTGCAGCTTAGCATCAGATTGCTTGTAGAAATTCGTGCCTTCTTCTTTAGTTTTCGGATTGGAGAAAGCAGCACCTAAATTATAGCTGAACTGATCGCTGAGATGCTTTTTATACTCAATTTCCAAACCATCATTTTTGAATTTGCCGACATTCTTCAGAACCTTATCTGGCAGGCCGATATCAACCCAATCAAACTTAGCGTCTATATCCATATGATATACGCCGGCCTTTACGGATGCGGTGTCAGTGATGTGCTTGATACCGGTTTCATAGGTCCAGCCCTCTTGCGGTTTTAAATCATCAACACTTCTGCCCGGATAAGAGAAGAATTGGTTCAGAGGCGGCAGCTGATAGGATTTGGCAGCATTAGCATACCAGGAAATATTATCGCTTAGCTTATACAATGCCTGAATTTGAGGAACAAATTCGTTATGGCTCTTAGTCTTATCCTGACCTTTGATATAATCCTCGCTAATATGCTGACCGCGAATACCGGCAGTTACATCAAATTTATCGGAAAATGCATATTTATAGGATGCATATAAGCCATAATTCTTACGTTCGCCCTGCATATGCTTGAATCTGTCTTCTGCTTCTTCTTTAGAAATAGTCATACCAAGAACCAAGGTATCCTTATCATCGCGTAAGTTCCATGCTTTCTGGGTATCCCAGGTTAAAGTATTCAGATTCCAGTCAGAGGATGTAGCACGTTTATTAGGTCCATATACAAAGCCTTTAAGAGTTGCCTGGTAAGGAGAAACTACACGTTTATTATAAGAAACGATTGTCTTGAACTGGTTATCCTTATCATCATAAATTGCGCTTACATTATCACGTCTGTCTTTGTAATAGTAAGCTGTGCCGGCACCGGTTTCTACACCGTTTTTCACGGTATAGGAATCTCTGTAATAATTGCCCTCGGTATGAGCAAAGTTAAAGCTCAATTTATCGGTAGGAGATAAGCTTACAAAAGCATTATCCTTGCTGCTGTCACGATATTTCCATTTTCTGGTAGATTTTTCAAAAACCTTATTAGTCTGGTCTACATCACCAAGATAATCCTTGCTGACAGCAACTGTATAGCCTTTACCGGAGCTGAATAAACCCCATTTTTTATCATAGTTGCCGGCACCTACGGAAATAGTAGTGCGATTGCCGTCTTTCTTGGTAATAATATTAATTACACCGCCGGTTGCTTCCGCACCGTAAAGTACAGACTGAGCACCACGGACAATTTCGATTTTCTCAACAGCCTCTACAGGAATACCCTCCATGCTGTTGTAGTTCATCATGTTAATCGGAGCGCCGTTAACCATTACCAAGGTGCCCTTATCAAGGCCACGCAAAACAGTTCTGGTAGAGCTGCCACCGAATTCACGACCGCCGGGGCCATAAGCATTGTTGGTAAAGCCAACCTGACGTTCAATAACCTCATAGGCAGTTTTTGCACCGCTGTTTTCAATTTCTTTGGCATTAATAACGCTGACAGCAGCAGGAACTTCTAATTCTCTTGCTTCGGTTCTCGTCGCCGTTACAACCATCTGGTCCAGCGTATACTCCTGCAGCTCTTCGGCAAAAGCACCGGTGCTTGCGCACATCAAAGTACCGGTAATCAACGCAGTCATTAACAATCCTTTTTTCATTTTACTCATACTCCTATGAAAATATATTTATCGAAAAGTCCCTGCATATCCAGTCTTTCATGGTCATATGCCGGCGGCTTCACAATAGACGAAATAATGTCTGTATATCAACTCATCTAGTTAACATTATATATCATTTTAAACTATTTATCCACTTAATCTTCATAATTTTTTCATAGAAAATCACAAGAAAAAAAGCGGCACTAACGCACCGCTTTTTCAGTTAATATTTAAGGCTGTAAATGTAATCAATTTTAATGTTTTTATAATTAACTGCTAAAACCCTTTCAAAAACTCCTCCGGCTCTAAAACAACACAGTCACCATAAACCAGATGTGCCAGCTTCTGCACCGACCATACGCAATTCTGATGACCGATAAAAATGTATTTTTCATCAAGCAGAGCTACATTCCCGTTTTTTACCGCCCGCAAATTTTCTAAGCTCTTATCAGCTAAAAACTCACCCAGCAATTTCTCATCCTTAGCCTTATTATCCTTCCATGGCTTTGCAAGAAAGAAAAAATCCGGATTTATTTCTATCATGACCTCTTTATTGACTGTCTGTCCGGTATTCATTCCCAAATCCGCAATACCGTTTCTTATCTTGGCATGCTTGCAGATATCATCATACATGCAACCCTTGCCTCCATAGGACGCGTAATTTGCTGATACAAGAACAGTACTTTTACTGTAATGAAGCTCTTGTGGTATATTGCGTTCGATTCTCTCCAGCTTATCGTTCATTTTTTTGACTAAAATCTTACCACGCTGCTCTTCACCTACTAGCCGGGAAAGCTTGATAATTTCATTTTTGACTTCTTCTATATTTGTAGACAACCTTACAACATAAACATGTATACCCATATCACGATAAGACTGAATTTTATCTGCACCAATTACCTCATTAACAATGAATATATCCGGCTTTAAAGCCAGAACTGCTTCCAATCCCGGATTTGTAATCTTATTTTCGACCAATGAACTTACCATATTGCCAAACGATTTTGCCGAGTTATCCATATTTTTAGATACAGACAGCATTTTTTCAGGCTCCACTAATCCCAAAAGGATGTTATCAAGATAAATATTGTTGGTCATAATTTTTTCCGGCTTCTTCTTTAGTTTTACCTGATAACCGGTATCGTCCGTTACAACGATTGCGTTATCTTTGCCTGCAAACTTCGCAGATTGGCCAAAGTTTTCTGTTGTGCATCCGGAAAGAATACAGGCTATAACAAGCATAAGGATTAAGCGATACATATTTTCCCTTTCAAATTTAAACGAATATTACTTTACCGAGAGTATTAGCGGTGTTTTAAAACATGCTGTTTTTAAAAAGGTGACGCAGTTTTGCGCCACCTTGGGGAGAATCAAGTAATTAGAAGCGATATTCGTAGGACAAAGTCCAGTTGAACGGTTTGTCCAGATTTTCACTGACGTTGATAGAATTATCTCTGTCTAAGAGGTTGTAAAGATTTAAGGTAATACTGTTATTTTTGTCAGGATCATAGTTAATAACAGAATTCAACTTAATAATGTTTTTCAGCTTATGCAGGCTGCCGTAGGATGCATCCTCTCTATCACCCAAATAATAAAGGTTTACACCGACGCCAAGCTTGCTGTAATTGTACTTAGCGCCTGCAGTAAATTGGTATCTGGAGGATTGCTGAGTCCACTTGCCGGCATCTTTAGCCAAAGGATCCTGATAGGTTGCACCTAAATTGTATCTCCAATGTTCTCCGATTACTTTATCATATTCGAATTCAACACCGGTGTTTTTAAATTCGCCAAGATTTACCTGAATATAGGTGTCTGGATCAACTCCTGCCGGAGGAGTAATGCCTAATTGGTTATATTTTTTCCAGGCAAACTTATCATCCATTCTCATTGTGAACACAGCTAATTTGCTGGAGGATGTATCGGTAATCTTCTTCACACCGGTTTCATAAGTCCAGCCCTCCTGAGGCTTCAATGCACCATTAGAACCGGTTTTGCTTCTGGAGTATCGGGAATTGATTGCCGGCATTTCAAATGCCTTGCCAACGTTAATATACCAGCTGGTATTTTCATCCATTTTATATAAGGTCTGTAATTGCGGCAGATATACATTGTGTGCGCCGTCAAAGCCGTTATTTTTTACATAATGTGCTCTTACACCGATATTAGTAGAGAACTTATCATCATATTTTTGATTCCAGGAGAAATAAGCTGCCAGGCTGTCTCTGGAAATAGCGTTGCTTCTATTGGCAATTTCTTCATAATGCTCTTTGTTGGCAGTTACACCGGTCAGTAATGTTGCTTTATCGGATAAAGTCCAGTCCTTGTTAATATCGTAGTTAATGGTGTACAGAATAATATTGCTGCTGGAACCGCTTCTTAAAACCTGTCCGTTAGGTTTATATTGCTTACCGTCTATTCTTCTTCTGTTGAAGGATAAATTAGATTTGAGCTTATCCTGTTCCTTGTTATAGAGTAAAGCTACATTATCTCTTTCATCATTATAGCTATAAGAAGTTTTATTCATGCTTCCGTCAGGATTGAGATATGTCATACCGGTATTTTTAGTTTCCGTATGCATATAATTAAGCGTAAAATCTTTAGACAAGTTTACGCTTGCGAACAGATTATTTTTGGTATAAGCACGTCTGTCTGTATCGAATCCTTTGTAGTTGATAGAAGAGTTCTCAAATTTTTTATAATAGTCACGGCTGAAGCTCAAAATGTATTTATCACCGCTGGAAGCAACCTCATAACCCTTTTTATAGTTACCTGCTACAGCTTTAATGCTGTTGTTAATTTTTCCGGCTTTTTTGGTAATGATGTTAATAACACCACCCATAGCTTCACTGCCATAAAGAACAGAATTAGAGCCTTTTACAACCTCAATTTTTTCTACGGCACTGATAGGAATGCCTGCGGTTGAATTGTAATTGTTCAGGTTGATAGGTGCACCGTTCAACAAAACCAAAGTACCTTTGTCTAAACCGCGGATATAGGTACGGCCCGTAGAGCTGCCATTATCGCCTTCACCGCCGGTATAGGAATAGCTTTGGATGCCAACAGTCTGCTCCAACGCATCAAATACACTTACATAACCGCGATTTTTAATTTCCTGTTCTGTAATAACGTTAGTTGTTGCAGGAACCTCAACATCACGCTTTTCTGTTCTTGTGGCTGTTACAACCATCTGGTCCAGCGAATACTCCTGCAGCTCTTCGGCAAATACGTTTG
>OGXX01003718.1_pt1 | contig 12431 bp, 14 predicted proteins | sample 1576301 | NCBI WGS metagenome assembly OGXX01 (sample SAMEA3541469, study PRJEB24748) | human gut metagenome | biome: human gut; feature: human-associated habitat; material: faeces | place: China | collected 2012
TGGGCGAGGTACAGCCCCGCGTCCGTGAGGCCATGGGCGCAAAGATCGACAACGCTATCCTGTTTGGCGGTGACCGTCCCACCGAGTGGACGACCGACGTGCTGACCCTTGCCGCAAAGAACAAGGTCACCGGCCCCATCGACTACACCAAGCTGCTGGGCAAGGATGGTCTGTTCTCCAAGGTCGAAGCTGGCGGCTTCGGCGTTGATGCCGTGGTGGGCGACCTGACCGCCAAGGCAGAGCTGCGCGGCCTGCTGGATACCAATGGCCGCCCGCTGTTCCGCTCCGATATGCAAGGTGCAACCACCTACGCACTGGACGGCGCACCCATGTACTTCCCCGAGAACGGCGGCTTCGACGCTTCCAAGGCCCAGCTGATCGCTGGCAACTTCAAGAAGCTGGTGTACTCCATCCGTCAAGATGTCACCGTGAAGCTGCTGGATCAGGGCGTGATTCAGGATCCCTCCACCAAGGAGATCGTCTACAATCTGGCCCAGCAGGATATGGTGGCCCTGCGCGTTGTGATGCGTATGGGCTGGGCACTGCCCAACCCCGCCACCCGCATGAACGCCGACCGCTCCAAGGTTCCGTTCGCATTCCTGACCGCTGCTGCTGTCGCAGCATAAGGAGGCCCCCATGCTTTACTGCACCTACGAACAGTACCAGACAGCGGGCGGTACGCTGGACGAGGCCGCATTCACGCCGCTGTGCTTCCGGGCCTCGAAGCTCATTGACCGGGCCACCTTTGGCCGGGCCGAAGCCCACATCAAAGGCTGCGCCGACTGTGCCGAAGCTCTGGCCATGGCCTGTGCGTCCATCGTGCAGAGCCTTGAACGGGCCGAAGCGGCACGCGCTGCCACCGGCTATGCGCCGGGCGTGACCAGCGTCAACAACAACGGCTTTGCCGTGACGTTCTCTGACGGAGCACTGGCCGAAAAGCAGGCCGCCGAAGCGTATAGCATTCTTTCCGGCTGCCTGGGGCACGACCCCCACGGCCTGCTGTATCGGGGGTGTTTCTGATGCAGTGCAGCGTAACTGTGGTGAACCTCATCCACGACACCGCCACCGAGATCGACCGGCCTGTCTGCCACGTCATCCCGGGGAGCAGCTGGCGGGAGAAGCTGGACACCTCCGGCGGCGACCCCCAGCGGACGGTGCACATCCGGCTGCCCCCTGCGGCGGGCTACCTGCCCTATTTCCAGTGGGCAAAGCTCCCGCCCGGGGAAAAGGCGGCACACTGGACGCTCAAGCGGGGCGGCAAGCTCATCTGCGGCGCTGTCCGCAGCCTGACCGAGGCCGAGTATGCCGCCCTCGAGAAAACACACATCTGCTGCACGGTGGCGGCGGTCTCCGACAATCGGGAACCGCTGCTGCCGCATTTTCATGTAGAGGGGAGCTGAGGAAATGAGTGCACCCGTTATTGACCTGAAGCTCAGGTTCCGGCCCGGCTTTCAGGCCGAAATGGACAAAGGCTTCCAGAAGGTCCAGTATGCGTTCTCACAGCAAGTTGCCAAAGCTGTGGACCCTTATGTACCCTTCGACACCGGCACGCTGAAGAACAGCGTCAACCAGGCATCCGACTTCAAAGGCGGCAAGCTGGTCTATAACACCCCGTATGCCCGGCGGCAGTATTACCTGCACACGCAGGGGCAGGGGCTGCATGGGGAGAACCATCTGCGCGGCTCCTACTGGGGGCAGCGGGCCATCGCCGACCACAAAGACGAGCTGATCCAGTTCGCCAAAAACGCCGCCAGAAAAGAGCTGGGAGGTGGAACGTAATGCCCAAAGCGTCCATTACGGCCTTGCGGGACTGGCTCAAGACCTGCCCGCTCATCGCTGAGGAACAGGATGCCACCGGTGCGGCCTTCCGCATTGCCGGACTGGAAGAGGAAGCCACCGCTTTTTCCATTGAGGACAGCCCCACCGACCCCATTGTGGAGAGTTACATCTCCGGGCGTGATCTGGCGAAGAATTACCTCTTCCTGTCCAGACGGGAGTTCGGGGAGACTGATGTGCTCACAATTGAGAACAGCGGCTTCTTTGAACAGCTGGCTGACTGGGTAATGGAACAGAATGACTGCGGCATCCTGCCTGACCTGAGCAAATGCGGGCACGGCAAGGAGGCCCAGAGCATTGAAGTCACCTCCACCGGCTACATCGTCACCGACGGCTCCGGAAGCTGCAAAATGCAGATGCAGCTCCGGCTCGTCTACTATCAACCCAAACTTTGAAAGGAGACCATCCTATGACTGTTTCCGAAACTCTGGCCGCGCTCAAGACCAAGAAGGGCATCGTGCCCAGCGCGGACTACACCGGCACCGAAAAGGCCGATGATTTCATCTTTGCAATTCAGACCGATGCCTCCACCCAGACCAAGGAGAGCGACTGGATCGTGTTTGCAGAGCGTGTCAAGGAGCACTCCGGTGCCCTGAACGCGTCCACCGAGGACGTGGCCTATATCCGCGCAGGCACTGTCACCGAGAAGGGCGAGACCCAGCGCACCTTCTCCCTGAACGGCAACCGCTGCGTGGGCGACCCCGCGCAGGATTTCCTGCTCTCCCACAAGGTCAAGTTCGGCTCCGGCACTGAGGTGGTTTTCCCCTATATCTACTTCAGCGCAAAGACCGGCAAGGGCGAGAAGGGCGCAGCTGCCTTTATTGTCACTGCCGATGCCAGCGGCTCCGCCAGCAACTCCGCAGGTTTTGCCTGCGATGTGAAGGGCGTAGGCATTCCGGCTGAGTTCGACTACCTGACCGTAGCCGCAGCAGGCTGACCCCCGATTTTCAATGATTCATACAGCCCTCGTTCCCGGTGAACGGGGGCCCTTTTTGTAACAGGAGGACTTCTATGATCATCAACGGCATCGAATTTGATTTTTCCACCCTGAACGCCAATGACGTGGATCGGATGCTGGCTGCACAGACCCGGCAGCAGGAACGTGCTCGGACGGAGGGCAGCCGCTACACTCCCGAGAGCGATTACCCTGCCTGGCTGCGCTTCCAGTGCCGCATCTTTATGGACTACCTGGACGAAGTTCTGGGCGAGGGTGCTTCTGAGAAGCTGGGGCTGGACGGCAGCAACTTCAACGCCTGCCTGACAGTCAGCAAGGCCTTTGCCGAAGCCATGGCCGCAGAAAAGGCCAGTGTCAGCGCGCTGATCCACCCCACCGAGGAGCGGGCGCAGGTTTCGGCAGCACAGGCCATCCCTGCCCCCATGAACCGTGAGCAGCGCCGGGCCGCAGTCAAGGCACATCCCGCCATGGTGGATTTCCGGGCACAGGAAGCGGCAAAGGCCGCCCGCCGTGCCCAGCTGAAGGCAGAGCTTGAGGCACTGGACAATGCATGACCTACTGACGGACACCCTGCCCACCGAGTGGGAGGGCCGCGCCATCGACCCTGACTTCCGGCCCATGATCTGGCTGCTGATCCGCACCCGCCGCGCCAAGACTGACGAGGACAGCGCCCGGATGATTTGTGAAGCCGTTCAGCGGTTCTTTGTAGAGCCGGTGCCCGGAGTGCAGTACCAGGAAGCCTTTGAATCTCTGGTGCGCTTCTGCCAGGGCGGCGGCCCCGAGGACGAGGAGCGCACCGGGACTGGCAGCAGCAGCGACCCGCAGGATGAACCTGTGCTGGACTACCGGTGCGATGCCGACTACATCGTGGGGGCCTTTCAGCAGGCCTACGGCATCGACCTGACCGCTGACAAGGTGCACTGGTGGCGCTTCAAAGCGCTGCTGCACGCCTTGCCGCCGGAAACTCCGCTGGGCAAGATCGTGGAGATCCGGGGCAAGGATACCTCCGATATGGACAGAGCCGACCGGGACTACTACGAGACCCTGAAAGAGCGTTTTGCCCTGCCGGATGGGCTGAAGGGGGTGAAGCGGCGCGAAACCCTGCAAGAGCACGAGGACGCTTTCCTCGACCGCTTCGGTTGATTCCCGCGCCCCGGTGCCCTGCCCCTTCTGCGGCAGGGCGCTGGCCGTGTGGGCCGCACCCGACTCCCACGCCCACGGATTGTGGGTCAAATGCAAAAATCCCGCCTGTAAGCGGGAGGTAGAAATCAAGTTATAGCAGCCTGTGCCCCTGTGCCCGCGCTCCGATTGAGAGGTGGACACAGTGGCATTTGATTTTAGCGTTACCGGCAACACCAAGTTGGACACCAGCGGCTTCACGCAGGGTGTCAGCAGCATGACCGTCGCCGCCGGAACGCTGATCGCAGACCTGGTAAAGACGGCCAGCAGCCAGCTGACGAATCTTGCCCAGAGCGCGATCCGGAACGGCTCCGTCTACGAGACATCGCTTGCCAAAGTCGGGACCATCGCCGATCTTGGCAAGCTTTCGATCCAGAAGCTGGGCAGTCAGATCACGGACATGTCCAACACCATGGGCATTGCGGCCACGGATATTGCCGAGGCTACCTACCAGGCCATCAGCGCCGGGCAGGACACGGCCAACGCTGTGGAATTTGCAGGCCAGGCAGCGAAACTGGCAACCGCCGGTTTTACCTCCACAACCTCCGCCGTGGATATCCTGACCACTGCCCTGAACGCCTACGGCTTGAGCGCCGACCAGGCGACCCATGTTTCGGATGTGCTGCTGACCACCCAGAACCTGGGCAAAACCAGCGTGGACGAACTTTCGTCCAGCATGGGCCGTGTCATCCCGCTGGCTGCTGCTTACAACGTCAGCGTAGAAAACCTGTCCAGTGGTCTGGCCGTGATGACCGCCAACGGTATCGCCACTGCCGAGGCAACAACTTACACAAAATCCATGCTGAACGAGCTGGGCGACACCGGTTCGACCGTAGGCAAGATTTTACAGCAGCAGACCGGCAAGAGCTTTGCCCAGCTGAGTGCTGACGGCAAGAGCCTGGGCGATGTGCTGCAGATCCTCTACGACAGCGTGGGTGGTGACAGCACCGCCTTTGCCGGGCTATGGTCCAGCGTGGAGGCCGGAACCGGCGCTCTTTCGCTGGCATCGGGCGGCGCGGACAAATTCAACGGCGTGCTGGCCCAGATGGTGGACAGCGCCGGAGCAACCGACACCGCCTACCAGACCATGACGGACACCTTCCAGCACAGCATGGAAAGCCTCCAGACAACGGCAGAGAACCTGAGTATTGACCTGTTCGAGGCCATGGAGCCGGGCCTGATGGAAGCCGCCAACTGGGGCACCGACTGCCTGAATACCCTGACACAGGCACTGGCTGACGGCGGCCCGCCCGCCATGCTGGACGCAGCCAGTGGCATTCTGGAAAATCTGACCGCAGGTGTTGTTCAGAAGATTCCCGGGCTGGCATCGGCAGCAACGCAGGTCATCACCAAGCTGGTGCAATATCTTGCTGACCATCAGGACGAGATCTTCGATGCCGGCATCCAGCTGCTGGAACAGCTCATCATCGGCATCACCGACAACCTGCCCCAGCTGATCACAGCAGCGGCGGAATTGACCGCAAAGTTCTCTGCCGCGCTGATCTCCCATCTGCCAGATCTGCTGAACTGTGGCGCGGCCCTGCTGACCACTCTGGTAGACGGCATTCTCCGCAGCATCGAGAACCTGGGCGAAGCCGCCCTCGCCTGCATCGCAAAGTTGACCGGCGTGTGGGACGGCAGTATGGATGAGTGGGGCCACATCGGCGAGAACATCGTCACCGGCCTGCTGAACGGCATCACCGGGATGTGGGACACGCTGGTGTCCACAGTCAAGGGCAAAGTCAACGGCATGGTGAGCACCGTCAAGAACGTGCTGGGCATCCACTCGCCCTCGAAGGTGTTCACCGAGATCGGCGAAAACGTCACGCAGGGCCTTGTCAACGGCATCAACACCGGTGCACCGGCGGCAGAGCAGGCCATCCAGAACATTGCCCAGACCCTCTCCACCTACGGGCCGGATTTTGCTACCGTAGGAGCTACCATCACAGAGCAGTTCCGCACCAAGCTCACCGAGGGCTGGGCGCAGATTCAGTCTGACATCCAGACGGATGCGCTGGGGGCCATCGAGACGCTGGCAACGGCGCTGAAGAACGGTGACCTCGAACAGCTGGGCCTGTGGGCGGCCAGTTACTTCTGGCAGGCCTGCACCAAGGAGCAGCAAGCGCAGATCCAGAGCGTGGCCATGGGGGCGCTGAACCAGCTCGGTTCCGCCCTCTCCGGCGTGTTTGGGAACCTCGCCAATCTGGCCATGGGTCTGGTGGCGCAGTTCGTGCCCGCCGCAGCCAGCGCCACAGCCGGGCAGACTGCCCTGAACGTGGCCATGGATGCAAACCCCATCCTCTTCGTCATCTCCCTCATCGGGATGCTGGTGGGTGCCCTGCTGAACTTCTCCGGCAAAAACAAGGACGTGGCCAACGCTTTCCAGAATGTCTGGGCGGGCGTTGAGGACTTTATGAGCTACATCTTCGAGGGCCTGATGCGCATCGTGGCGGCGGGCATCGAGGGCTTTGTCATCCTCATCAACGGCCTCATTGGCATGTATAACTCCGTGGCGTGGCACTGGGGCGGCCATATGGATTACATCAGCAATCCAGCCTGGAACTTTGCCAACCAAATTGCCGCCGACCGCAAAGCCCGGCAGGCCGAGCGAAAAAAGCAGCAGGAGGCCATCAACAACCCCAGCAGCTCCGGCAGCTCCGGCAGCTCCGGCACTTCCACCAACTCCCAGAAGGTCATCGAGAACATGACCGACACCAGCAAGACCACCAATGCCGACGGCAGCACCGTGACCACCAAGGTGCTCACCGAGAAGCTGCAGGATGAGACCGGCAAGATCACCCAGAGGGTGACCAAGACCGTCACCGAGGCGGGTACCAAGCTGGTGGACGGCGTGGAGCGCTCCTACAAGACCGTGACCACCTATGTGGACGGGGTTCAGACAAAGATTGAGCGCAGCCTGAATGACATCGCCAAGACCACCACAGGCACAAAACCCGGCTCCACCACGCCGACGGCCCCCACCCCGGACAAAGACCTGACCGACGCTGTGGAGGCCAACACCGAGGCCCTGCTGGCCGCAAACAGCAAGCTGGCCGAGATGGTGCGGCAGGCCAACAGCCTTGTCCTCAGTGACAACATGGCCATCAGCCGGTCTGTGGCCGCATCCGGCACGGCACAGGTGGCCGCAGCCGCCAACAACTACCACCGGGAGGGTGACACCAACATCATCCAAAATATCTACTCCAAGGCCCAGACGGCGGCAGACCTCCAGCGGGAAGCCCGCTGGGAAGCCGACCGGGCCAAGGCCCAGAAACGATGAAAGGAGGGCTCCACAATGCCATTCAGAAAAGACCATTTGCAGCTGGTCACGGATGCCGGGGCCACTCTCGACATCGGGTGGGCTTACGGCACGCCCTACTCCCTCGACCCCATCAATGGCGTAGACGTGGACGTGCAGACCGCACAGGGCGTGAACCAGGTGGGCGTGAGCGTGGAGCGCCAGAGCGTGGCCGGGGTGAGCCGTGAGCTCATCATCCACTGCCACAGCCCCCACGGCGACGCCTGCAGGCGGAAAGCTGACGGTGGCGGCCCGGGATATGAAAAAGGGTCTGGTAAAGCGGGAAGATTTTCTGCAGGTGATGAACCGGCCCAAGCGATATTTCACCAGCGGCACAATGTACTTCGAGGATAAATACTTCTGCCGTTTCGTGCTTTCCAAGACCCCCTACACAAAGAGCATCCACCCCTACCCGGTGTTGGCCTTCATGCTCTTCTGCCCGAAACCCTTCTGGTACGACTTGACTGCCCAGAGCTTCTGCATCAACGGCTTTGTGCCATCGTTCAGGCTGCCGGTGAATTACTCCAAGCCCCACCGTTTCGGCGTGCGCACCTCCGTCGGCTGGCTGAATGCCTATAACCCCGGGGCACTGGCAGTGCCCTTCACGGCCACCCTCAAGAGCGACGGCGCTGTGGTCAACCCCACCGTGCTGAACATCGTCACCGGCCAGAGCATCCGCATCCTGACCACCCTGACCCCCGGGCAGGTCATCGAAATCTACCGCACCACCACCGACAAGCTGGCTGTCAAGCGGACAGAGGACGGCACGGAGGAGAACATCTTCTCCCTGCTGGATGAGGACAGCGACTTGCTGGAGCTGGCCCCGGGCGACAACTTACTCAAAGCCACCGCCGACAGCGGCGAGACCAGCCTGCAGGTGACGGTGCGCTTTTATCCCATGGTTTCGGGCATCCTGCCGGAGGTGATCTCGTGACGCTGGACGTATTGGACGAGCTGACCCTCGCCCGGCTGGGCCGGGTGGAGGTGTGGGTGAGCCTTTACTGGGACGAACCCTACAACACCGATGGTGAGTTCACGCTGGAAGTCAGACCCACGGAAGAGAATCTGTCCCTTCTCCGGGAGGGCCGCTGGCTGCGCCGCGCCGACAGCGACGTGCCCATGCGCATCTGCCACCGGAGCAACGAGAACGCCGACAGCAACTTAGTGGTCACCGGTTTCCCGGGAACGTGGATCTTCACCAAGCGGGCCTGCACCAGTACCGTGAAGAGTGAAAACGCGGAAGCCGCCATGCGCAGGCTGGTCAGTGCCATGCAGCCGTGGCCCAAGCTGGAGCTGGGTGCTGCTGTGGGCTTCGACACCACCTACACCGCCCAGACCTCCGGCGGCAGCATCATGGACTACCTGATGACCATCGGTGCGGCCTGCGACCTGGGCTTCCGGGTGCGGCTGGCAGGCAAGAACGCAGATAAGAAGCTGCTGTTCGAGGTCTACCGGCCCACCGCCGACCCCAACAACAGGTTCAGCACAAAATGGGGCAACCTGCAGCAGGCCGCGTGGGCCTTTGGTGACAGCGACTATGCCAACATTGCCATCGTGCAGGGTGCTGGCGAGGGCGAGAACCGCGCCACCGTGACCGTGGGCCTGACCGATGCCACCGGAGCCGACCGGCGGGAGCTCTATGTGGATGCCCGGGATGTGCAGCCGGACGAGGAAAAGGGCGAGACCACCAAAAGCCAAGCCTACCTCGAACGGCTCATGGCCCGGGGCACCAACAAGCTGCTGGAACAGCTGCGCACCGGCAGCATCGAGCTGACCATCGATGCCGAGGGCCTTTCCCCCGGTGACGTGGCCTTCTGCACCATCCCGGAGCTGGGCTACAAGGCCACCGTCCGGGTGGCCGATGTCATCACCCAAAGCCAGAGCGACAGCACCACCCGCACCGTGCGGCTGGGTACGCCGGTCTGGCGCAAGCTGTAAGGACTGTAAGGAGATGATCTTTTGAGCAAAATCGTTTTATACCCTGCAAACGGGTTCGACTTCGATGCCGCAGACGTGGCGGCCTACCTTGCGGGCCTCACCTCGGGTGTGTTTAGCGGAGCTGAGGACTTCCCGGTGACAGCCGCAGGCGGGCTGACGGTCACCGTGGGGGCGGGCCGTGGCTGGGTGCACCCCAACCGTTTCGCCGGCTACTCCATCACAAAGCGGGAGGCCGACCCCCTGGCCCTGCCGCTGGCTGACCCGTCTCTCCCCCGCATCGATCGAATCGTCATGCGCTATGATGCCGGTGCCAGAGCCGCCAGCCTGCAGGTGCTGCAGGGCACGGCATCCAGCACACCCACGGCCCCGGCCATCTCCCGCACCGAGCTGATCTACGACCTCTGCCTTGCCGAGATCACCCGCCCGGCAGGCTCCACCAGCATCACCACGGGCCAGATCATCGACACCCGGCTGGACGAGGCGCTCTGCGGCATCGTGCGGGACAGCGTGACCGGCATCCCCACCGACGAGCTGCTGGCCGCTGCCAAGGAGCGCATCAACGCACTGGAGGAGAAAGCTACCAGCAGTGCCGCTGCCGCCAAGGACAGCGCAGAGGCAGCCAAGAGCAGCGAGACCAAGTCCGCCGCCAGCGAGAAGAACGCCAAGACCAGCGAGACCGCCGCCCAGCGGGCTCTGCAGGACACGAAAACGGAGCACACCGCCGCCTTACAGGACATCGCACGGGCCCGCACCATAGCCCTGACCGACGTGGCAGCTTCCACCAAAACGGCCACCGCTGCGGCAAACACTGCCACCCAGCAGGCCACCGACGCTGCGGGGAGCGCTTCCACCGCCTCCACCAAGGCCGGGGAAGCATCTGCCAGCGCGGGTGAAGCATCCACCAGCCGTCAGGCCGCAGAAAAGGCTCAGAAAGCCGCAGAGGATGCCGCAGCGCTGGCGGGCACACGGGCAGGTACGGACAAGGCCCTGAACACAGAAAACGCTCCTGCGGACGCGGCAGCGGTCGGAAAGGCTTTTGCAAGCATCATCAAGGCTTACGATATCGCCCTTGCCGCTGCCAGCTGGAAAGCCACTTCTGACACAGCAGCCAAGAACGCGGGCTGGGCCTACCAGTGTGATGCGACCATCAGCGGATGCACCGCAGTGCTGGAGCCCAGTGCAACAGTCAGCCTCGAGAGCGTGGTCGTGGCCCAGAAAGCGGGCCTAGGCTCGATTTGCAGTACCGATGCAGGATTCTGCCGGTTCTATGCCGAAAAGGTTCCCACAGCAGATATCAGCCTGCGGCTTCTGCTGACCAACAAGAACCCGGTGTAAGGAGGGATGAGTCATGGCGCTTGGAGCCGTAAGTACACCAAGCAAAACATGGGTGCCGCCCGTGGGCATGATCATCACCACAGGAAGCCCTACCAGCCCGGCAGAGCTATATGACGGCACCAGCTGGGCGCAGATTACCGACCGGTTCCTTATCGGTGCAGGAGAAAGCTACTCACTGGGCAGTACAGGCGGTTCGGCCACCCACACCCTGACCGTGGCCGAAATGCCTGCGCATAGCCATAGTGCTACGGTTCTAAGCTCCGGTGAGCACTATCACACTGTAACGAGTTACTATGATACCGGAAGCGTTAGTATGATGTCCGACTATGATTACACAGGTAGCTACGGTGATTATCGCCCTGTATACCCAACAAACACGACATCCTCCAATGGCGCGCACAACCATACAGCCACCATTGGCAGCACCGGAGGCGGGCAGGCTTTCAGCATTATGAACCCGTACGTTGCGAAGTATATCTGGTACAGAGTGTCATAGGAGGAGCTTATATGATTGGATTTGTAAAAGGGCTTAAGGCACCCATGTTTGTTCCTCCTGTTGGGTACATATGGAAAAGTGCAAGCGCCGTTAGCCCTGCTTCTATCTACGAAGGAACAACGTGGGCACAGATCAAAGACAGGGCCATTCTTGCCGCTGGCACAAGCTACGAAAACGGAACGACTGGTGGCAGTGCTTCAGAGCAGCTGGCCGTAAGTAATCTTCCGAGCCATGCACACGCCTGCAGTATTTCCTCGGGATCATCGCATACGCACAGCCGATACATCGCGGAGATTGCCTCTGCATATGGGGAGCGCGGCCAGATGTCACGAAGTGACAATTTTGCAATTGACAATTCAACGATAACCACATCCAGCGGCGGCAACCATAGCCACACGGTAGAGGTCGGTAGTGCAGGAAGTGGGCAAGCGTTCAGTGTTCTTAACCCGTACATTGTCCGCTATGCTTGGGAAAGAATCAGTTAAGGAGGGCACAGCGAGTGATTGGATCAGTTATAAAGCAGGAAGATACCCAGTGGATTCCTCCAGTTGACACTGTTCTTGAAATGCATTCCGGGACAAGCCCTGCCGCGATCTATCCGGATACCGTGTGGACGCAGCTGAAGAACTGCATCATCATAGCTGCCGGAGACAGCTTCAAAGCTGGTGAAACCGGTGGGCAAGCCCAGATTTCGCTTACGGCAGGTAATCTCGCAGCTCACACCCACTCCGGGAGCACTTCTACGGATGGCGCACACACCCATACGGTGTCGGGCTCTATTCAAAGGAACTGGGTTTTCGGCCCTGGGCCTACGGTATACCGCAATAAACGACTGAATGTTGCGACCTTCTCGACATCCTCCAATGGCGCTCACACCCACACAGCCACCATCGGCAGCGCCGGAGGCGGGCAGGCCTTTGATATTATGAACCCGTATTACGCAGTGAATATTTGGCAGAGAGTAGGATGAATATGAAAATTATTGATGAAAACGGCATTGAGCTGACTGGTGAACCCGACCTGGCGCTTGGTCGGCTGGTGGATGATGTGGAGATCGTGCACCACGAGGCCACGGCGGCCGTGAAAAAAGTCTGCCACTATGTGACCACCAAGACCTACCCCAACGGCTCGGCAGAGGTGGAGGAGGTCGTAGATGTAGTCCCGGTGACGGCAAAGCCCGCTTGGGACGAAACGGTGCCGATCCAGCGGTATATCAAGTATACGCAGGATGAACTGGACGAACAGGCCCGACAGCAGGAGCATGAGACCAAGATGGCGCAGCTGCCGGAAACGGTGGAACAGCTCAAGGCAGAAAACGAGGCCCTGCGGAAATCCTTCACTACGATGGAGAGCGCCCAGGCAGATGCCGATGCGCTGAACGTTGACCAGGCCTA
>OGXX01003719.1_pt1 | contig 12428 bp, 10 predicted proteins | sample 1576301 | NCBI WGS metagenome assembly OGXX01 (sample SAMEA3541469, study PRJEB24748) | human gut metagenome | biome: human gut; feature: human-associated habitat; material: faeces | place: China | collected 2012
CCCGGCAGACCTTTGGCGGTCTGGCAGGTATGGGCGATCTGATCGTCACCTGCACCTCCATGCACTCCCGGAACCGCCGCGCAGGCATTCTGATCGGACGGGGAAAGTCCGCACAGGAGGCCATGGCGGAGGTAGGTGCCGTGGTGGAGGGCTATTACGCCGCGGAAAGCATCTACCAGCTCTCTCAGCGGGAGGGTGTGGAAATGCCCCTTTGCCGCAGCGTCTATGAGGTCCTTTATCATGGTGTGGCCGTGCAGGATGTGGTGAGCAGCCTCATGCGCCGGGCCAAAAAGGACGAACTGACAGAGACCACTTGGCTGTAATGCATAACAAAACCACCGGAACGTGTTGCTCCGGTGGTTTTTTCTAAGTTTTATTTCATTCCGCACTTCCAGCTGATCCCAAGGTCACGAAGATTGCGGAGAAACCGCAAAAGGAAGTAAGACTCACCAAAAACGAGCTTCACCGGGAAACCGGCAGAGCTCATTTCAATGGGATCAGAGGGAATGAAACAGCAAACGGAAGCGGGGGAGTGGTGCAAGTGAAAACTGCCCCGCAGCATACCAATAGAAAAAGCACTCAGACCAAAGTCTGAGTGCTTTACCTGTTTATCTGTACAATTAGACCGCTCTGGTGACCTTACCGGAACGCATACACCGGGTACAAACATAAACATGGCGGGGGGAACCGTTAACGATCGCCTTCACACGTTTCACATTGGGTTTCCAAGTCCGATTGGAACGCCGATGAGAGTGAGAGACCTGAATGCCGAACGTAACGCCCTTATCGCAGAACTCGCACTTTGCCATCCGTTGCACCTCCTTGCTGTTGCGTAATTACATGCTTACATACAAGCACAAGTAGTATCATAGCAGATTCAAACACAAAATGCAAGAAAAATTTGAAAAAAATTGAAAAGTTTTTTGAGGGCCGTTCAGCCTGAAAACGGTGAAAGTCTTGCGCCTATGTGGAAAATCATATATAATGAGAAAGAACGAATAAATTGATTTTCTGGCCGCTGGACCGTGTGTGCATTTGGACGCCGGAACAGCGGTGGGCACATGATGAAAGGGTGGAATACGATGAGCGAAAAAGGCACCAGTCTGGCACAATACGTGGAGCATTTCGGACTGGAAATTCTGAACCATGGAGATACCTTTGAAACGGACAAGGTAGAATCTACCATCGTCAACCGGCCGGATCTGCAGATTCTGGGCCTGTTCGACTATTTCGACGCCCGCCGGATTCAGGTCATGGGCAAGGCGGAGCTGACCTATATCATGAAAATGAGCGAGAACCGGCGGACCAAGGTTTTTGATGACCTGTTTTCCTACACCATTCCGGCGCTGGTCCTGGCCCGGAATATGGAATGTCCCGCAGAGTGTCTGCAATGCGCCCGGAACCACGGACGGACGTTACTGCGGACAACCGAGCGGACTGCGGACTTCACCAGCCATACCATGGAATATCTCAGCAAGCAGTTGGCTCCCTGCATCACCCGGCACGGCGTTTTGCTGGACATTTACGGCGAAGGCGTTATGATCACCGGTGATTCCGGCGTCGGCAAGAGCGAATCCGCCATCGAACTGATCATGCGCGGTCACCGTCTGGTGGCGGATGACGCCGTTGAGATCCGCCGTGTGGCCGACCAGTTGATCGGCACGGCGCCGGAGGTCATCCGCAACTACATCGAACTGCGCGGCATCGGCGTCATCGACGTTCAGCAGCTGTTCGGTATGCGGGCGGTCATGCCGGAGTCTCAGATCGACCTGGTGGTGGAATTTGAGCCTTGGGACAGCTCTAAGGCCTATGACCGTCTGGGGATCGAGGATCGGTTTATCGACATTCTGGGCAAACAGGTGCCCTGCGTGACGCTGCCCATCCGGCCCGGCCGAAATCTGGCCAGCATCGTAGAGGTGGCGGCCATGAACAACCGTCACCGCCGGTATGGATACAATGCCGCGGAGGAGTTGGCCAGAAAAGTGGATCTGCATGCAGATCTGGGCAGCAAATCGGCCAATCAGGGAAAATAACGGCGATTGGATGTAAGGAGGTCCACTATGGACTGGACGATTGAATTTGATAAGGCTATCGAACAGTATCTGCCGGATCTGGAAGTGCTTCAAGACGAGCCTATGAGCCGGCACACCACCTTCCGCATCGGCGGTCCGGCAAAGCGGATGGCATTTCCTTCCAGCCGGGAGCAGCTGGTGCTGCTGATGAGCTTTGCGAAAGATTACGGCGCAAATCCGCTGGTCATTGGCAACGGCTCCAATCTTCTGGTCCCGGATGAGGGACTGGACCGGCTGGTGATCGACACCTCTGCCAACCTGAACCGGGTGGAGCGGGGAAGCGGGAACACCGTCCTGGCGGACGCCGGTGCTACGCTGGCCCGGACGGCGGATCTCGCCTGCAAATCGGGGCTGACGGGGCTGGAATTTGCCCACGGCATCCCCGGCACGGTGGGCGGCGGCGTTTGCATGAACGCCGGGGCCTACGGCGGCGAGATGTGCCAGGTGGTGACGGAGGTCACCGCCCTGTACCCCGACGGCATCCGCCGCTTCACCGGGGGCCAGGCAGAATTTGCCTACCGGCACAGCCGGTTTCTGGAGGACGGAGCCGTGGTGCTGGGGGCCGTGGTGCGCCTGAACCCGGACGATCCCGCCGCCATCCGGCAGCGGATGGATGACCTGATGGCCCGGCGCAAGGCCTCCCAGCCCCTGGAATGGCCCAGCGCCGGCAGCACCTTCAAGCGGCCGGAGGGCTACTTCGCCGGGACACTCATCGAACAGACGGGCCTGAAGGGTCTGACAGTGGGCGGAGCGCAGGTCTCCACCAAGCACGCAGGCTTTGTCATCAACGTGGGCGGCGCTACCAGCGCCGACGTGGAGGAGTTGATCCGGCAGGTGCAGCAGGCGGTGTACGCCGCCCACGGCGTGCATCTGGAGCCGGAGGTGCGGATCGTCCGCTGAGAAAGGAACGAGCATGGAAATTCTGATCATCACAGGGCTGTCCGGCGGCGGCAAGAGTCGGGCGGCCTCCTATCTGGAGGATATCGGCTACTACACGGTGGATAATCTGCCGGCGGAGATGATGGTGAAGTTTGCCGACTTCTGCGCCGGGTCCAGCGGACGGTACGACCGGGTGGCGCTGGTGTACGACGTCCGCTCCGGGGAACCCACGGACATTCTCATCGAGACGCTGGAGCGCCTGAAGGCCAGCGGCGTCAACTGCCGGATGCTGTTTCTGGAGGCAGATAACCAGACCATCGTCAACCGCTACAAGGAGACCCGCCGGATACACCCCCTGCAAAAGAAGGGCGAAAGCGTGGAGCAGGCCATCCGCCGGGAGCGGGAGTGGATGCAGCCGGTGCGGGACCATGCGGATTTCGTGCTGGACACCTCTGCCCTCTCCATCGCCAAGCTCCGCAGCGAGCTGCTGGACCTGTTCGGCCAGCAGGGAGATCGGGGCGGATTGGCCGTCAACGTCCTGTCCTTCGGCTTCAAGCACGGCATCCCCATTGAGGCGGATCTGGTGTTCGATGTGCGCTTCATGCCCAACCCCTACTATGTGCCGGAGCTGAAGAACAAGACGGGACTGGATCAGGCGGTGCGGGACTTTGTGTTCTCCTTCCGCCAGACCAATGATTTCATGGAGCAGCTGGAGAAGATGCTGACCTTCCTGCTGCCCCTGTACGCCGAGGAGGGCAAGTCCGCACTGGTCATCGCCATCGGCTGTACCGGCGGCCACCATCGCTCCGTGGCGGTGGCCCATGAGCTGGCGGAGTACATCACGGAGGAAGGCTATCAGGTCACGGAAAACCATCGGGACATCTCCCGATAACAGGAGGGACGCTGTATGGAGCCATACCGACAGTCGGTAGCACCGGAGCACGGCCCCCGCATCGCCGCCATCGGCGGCGGCACGGGCCTGTCCACTCTGCTGCGTGGCCTGAAGCGTTATACGAAGAATATCACGGCCATCGTCACGGTGGCCGATGACGGCGGCGGCTCCGGGCGGCTGCGGCAGGACCTGGGGATGCTTCCGCCGGGGGATATCCGCAACTGTCTGGAGGCGCTGGCCAATGCCGAGCCCCTGATGGCCCAGCTGATGCACTACCGGTTTCCGGAGGGAGAGCTGGCGGGCCAGAGCTTCGGCAATCTCTTTCTGGCGGCCCTCAACGGCATCATGCCCAGCTTTGACCGGGCGGTAGAGAGTCTGAGTCAGGTGCTGGCCATCACCGGTAGGGTGCTGCCGGTGACCAATGAGAACATCCAGCTGGAGGCGGAGTTTGAAAACGGCGCACGGGTGGTGGGGGAGTCCCGCATCTTTCAGTGCAAGCAGGAGCAGGACTGCCGCATCCGCCGGGTGAATCTGCTGCCCAGCCGTCCCAAGGCCCTGCCGGAGGCGGTGGAGGCCATCCGGGAGGCGGAGATGGTGGTGCTGGCGCCGGGGAGCCTGTATACCAGCATCATCCCCAACCTGCTGGTGGATGGCATCGTGGAGGCCATCCGGGAGTCCCGTGCCCTGAAAATTTACGTCTGTAATGTCATGACGCAGGAGGGGGAGACAGAGGGGTATACTGCCTCGGACCATATCCGTGCGCTGTTTAACCACAGCTGCCCCGGCCTCTTTGACTTATGCCTGGTCAACGACGCCCCCATCCCACCTTCGGTGATGCGGGGCTATACCCGTGAGGGGGCGGAGCCCATCCTGTGCGACCGGGATGCCTGCGAGGCGCTGGGGGTGGAGGTCATCACTCGCCCCGTGTCCACGGTGGAAAACGGGCTGGTGCGCCATAATCCGGGCCATTTGGCGTGGGAACTGGTGCGGCTCCATGCCCAGAGAAATATCCGTCTGGTGGAGGATTCCCTGCGCCGGACGCCGAGAAACCGAGTGGAGAAATGAGGAAGGTATGCAGTCATTTGCGGGAAAGGTAAAAAATGAGCTGTGCCGGACGCCGGTGCAGCGCCTGTGCTGCGCACGGGCCGAGGCCTACGGCGTGCTGCTCTACGGCAATACCTTCAGCCCCACGGAGGTGCGGCTCATTACCGAGAGCGCTGACTTTGCCGCCCGGCTGCCCCGGCTGTTCCAGCGGGCCTTCGGTCTGAAATTCGACCGTCTGCCGGAGGAGGAGCGGGGGAAGCTGATCTTCGGCATCACCGACCGGAGCAAGCTGGACCGCATCATCAACCAGCTGGGCTACGATCCCCGGCAGAATCTGGTGCTCCATGTGAACTTCGGGCTGCTGGAGGACGAGTGCTGCCGGACGGCCTTCCTGCGGGGGGCCTTTCTGGCGGGTGGCAGTGTCACCGACCCGGAAAAGCGCTATCATCTGGAGCTGGATCCCGGCCATGCACAGGCCAGCCGGGAGGTAGCGACGCTGCTGACGGAGATGGGCTTTCTGCCCCACAGCGTCCGCCGGGGTGGCAGCTCCGTTATTTACTTCAAGCAGTCTGAGCATATTGAGGATCTGCTGACCACCATTGGGGCCCCGGCGGCGGCCATGGATATCATGACCGCCAAGGTGGATAAGGAGATCCGCAACGGGGCCAACCGGGCCATGAACTGCGACATGGCCAATGTAAATAAGACCATTGACGCTGCGCTGGAGCAGAAAAATGCCATCCAGCGGCTACAGGAGAACGGACGGCTGGAGCGCCTGCCGGAAAAGCTGCGGCAGACAGCTCTGCTGCGCCTGCAATACCCGGAGATGTCCCTGTCCCAGCTGGCGGAGAAATGCGACCCGCCGGTGACGAAATCCTGCATGAACCATCGGATGCGGAAACTATTGGAGGAGGCGAAGAAGCTGTGATGACGAAGGAAGAGCGGTGCCGTCTGGCCCTTGGCTATCACCGGCAGCACTATAACTGCGGCCAGAGCGTGCTGGGGGCCTTCCGGGACCTGACGGGTCTGACGGAGGAACAGTGCTGGGGCCTTGGCAGCGGTCTCGGCAGCGGGATGCGCTGCGGCGGCATCTGCGGCGCTGTGTCCGGCGGCGTGCTGGTGCTGGGCCTGCTGCACCCCTACACGGCACAGGAGGGGCCGGAGGGCCGGCGGCGCTCTGTGGAACAGGTGAAGGAGTTCCAGCGCCGTTTTACCCAGCAGTTTCACCTGCTGAACTGCCGGGAACTGCTGGCGGAGCGTGGCCTGCAGGCTACGCCTACGGCGCAGGCGGTAGGGGCCGACGACCACTGCGGAACACTCATCGTCTCGGCGGTGGAGCTGCTGTGTGACTATCTGGCGGAGCTGGACGGCCAAAAATAAGAAGCCGAAAATAAGCAGCCAAGAGCAAGCGGTCAGGGATGAACCTGCGACGGAGGAAAGAGTAGCTATGGGATTTGTGCATCTTCATGTGCATACGGAATACAGCCTGCTGGACGGGGCCTGCCGCATCCGGGACCTTCCGGCCCGCATCCGGGAAATGGGCCAGACGGCGGTGGCTATCACCGACCACGGGGTCATGTACGGAGCCATCGACTTCTACCGGGCCTGCAAAGCAGAGGGCATCCATCCGATCATCGGGTGCGAGGTGTATGTGGCCCGCCGCACCCGGTTCGACAAAATTCATGAATATGACGCCGAGTCCAGGCATCTGGTGCTGCTGTGCAAAAACGAGACGGGCTACCGGAACCTGTCGTACATGGTGAGTCAGGCATTTGTGGAGGGCTTTTACATCAAGCCCCGCATCGATCTGGACCTGCTGCGCCAGCACAGCGAGGGCCTCATCGCCCTGTCGGCCTGTCTGGCCGGTGAGATCCCCAAGCGGCTGGTAAACGGCGACTACGACGGGGCTAAGGAGTATGCCCTGACCATGCAGGAGATCTTCGGGGAGGATAACTTCTATCTGGAACTGCAGGATCACGGTATCCCCCAGCAGACGCTGGTGAACCGGGATCTGCTCCGCATCCATCAGGAGACGGGCATCCCGCTGGTCTGCACCAACGATGCCCACTACCTGCGGCCGGAGGACGCCGAGAGCCACGATGTACTGCTGTGCATCCAGACGGGCAAGACCGTAGACGACGAGAACCGGATGCGCTATGAGCCGAGAAACTTCTACCTCCGCTCCACGGAGGAGATGGAGGAGCTGTTCGGCGCCTATCCCGACGCCGTAGCCAACACCCAGCGCATCGCCGACCGCTGCCGGATGGAGTTCACCTTTGGCAAGTATCATCTGCCGGAGTTCCAGCTTCCGCCGGGGGTGGATTCTCCCACCTATCTGCGGCAGCTGTGTGAAAAGGGGTTCACCGAGCGCTACGGCACGGAGCACGAGGACTACCGCCGCCAGCTGGACTACGAGCTGGACATGATCGGACGCATGGGCTTTACGGATTATTTCCTCATCGTGTCGGATTTCGTCCGGTACGCCAAGGATGCCGGTATCCCTGTGGGACCGGGCCGAGGCTCGGCGGCGGGGAGCATGGTTTCCTACTGTCTGTACATCACGGACATCGACCCCATGCAGTACCATTTGTATTTTGAGCGCTTCCTGAATCCGGAGCGGGTATCCATGCCGGATATCGATATGGACTTCGGGGATACCCGCCGGGGCGAGGTGGTGGACTACGTCCGCCGCAAGTACGGCGACGACCATGTGGCCCAGATCGTCACCTTCGGCACCATGGCGGCACGGGCCGCCATTCGGGATGTGGGCCGGGCGCTGAATATGACCTATGCCGAGGTGGATGTGGTGGCTAAGCTGGTGCCAACGGCTCTGCACATCACGATCAAGGACGCGCTGAAGCTGTCCAAGCAGCTCTCCGACCTCTATGAGACGGATGAACGGGTCCACCGGCTCATCGACATGGCGCAGGCGCTGGAGGGGATGCCCCGCCACGCATCCACCCACGCAGCCGGTGTGGTCATCACCAAGCGGCCGGTATATGAGTATGTACCGCTGGCCCGAAACGACGAGTCCATCGTCTGCCAGTACACCATGGTGACGCTGGAGGAGCTGGGCCTGCTGAAAATGGACTTTCTGGGCCTGCGGAACCTGACGGTGCTGGATGACGCCGTGAAGATGGTGCAGCAGCGGGAGCCAGAGTTCGCGCTGAGCAAAATACCGGACGACGACGCGGAGACCTATGACATGATCTCCCGAGGACAGACGGCGGGCGTGTTCCAGATCGAGTCCACGGGCATGACCGGTGTGTGCGTGGGGCTGAAGCCACAGAGTATTGAGGATATCACCGCCGTGATCGCGCTGTACCGTCCGGGACCAATGGAGTCCATTCCGAGGTTTATCGCCTGCAAGCACGACCCGAAGCTGGTGACGTATAAGCACCCAAGGCTGGTGCCTATACTGTCGGTCACCTACGGGTGCATCGTGTACCAGGAGCAGGTCATCCGCATTTTCCAGGAGCTGGGCGGCTTTTCGCTGGGGCAGGCGGACATGGTGCGCCGGGCCATCAGCAAGAAGAAGGCCAAGGAGATCGAGAAGGAGCGTCAGGCCTTCGTATACGGCGATGCGGAACGAGGAATCAAGGGCTGTATCGCCAACGGTATCGACGAGAAGACAGCGCAGGCCATCTACGACGAGATATATGACTTTGCCAACTATGCTTTCAACAAGGCTCACGCGGTGAGCTACGCGGTGGTGGCGTATCAGACGGCGTATTTCAAGTGTCATTACACCAAGGAGTATATGGCCGCGCTGCTGACCAGCGTGCTGGACAACAGCGACAAGGTGGCGGGGTATATCGGCGAGTGCCGCGACTGCGGCATTGCGCTGCTGCCGCCGGACGTGAACCGGTCCAGCGACCGGTTCACCGTGGAGCCGGGCGGCATACGGTTCGGCCTGGTGGCCATCAAGAACATCGGACGGGGCTTTATCCAGTCGGTGGTCCGGGAGCGGGAGCAGGGCGGCAGCTTTACGTCTTTGCAGGATTTCTGCGACCGGATGTACGACTGCGGCGACATGAACAAGCGGGCGGTGGAAAACCTGATCCGCAGCGGCGCCTTCGACAGCATGGGGGCGCGGCGGTCGCAGCTGCTGGCGGTGTATGAGAAGGTGCTGGACGGCATCGGCAACGTGCGGCGGCGGAACGTGGAGGGCCAGATCGATTTCTTCGGCATGAGCGCCGCCAACAGCACCGTGGAAACGGTGGTGATGCCGGACATTCCGGAATTTACCGCCACGGAGCGGATGCACATGGAGAAGGAGACCACGGGGCTGTATCTGTCCGGACACCCCATGGTGGGCTATCGCGCTGCGGCCCGTAGCAGTGGGGCAGTGACGCTGAATGAGATACTGGAGGATGTGTCCTCTGAAGAGGGCCCCACACGGTTCGCCGACGGTATGCCGGTGACGGTGGCGGGCATCGTGGCCTCCAGCAAGACGCGGCCCACCAAGAACGGCTCGCTGATGGCGTATGTGGTGCTGGAGGACGAGACAGCCAGCATGGAGCTGCTATGCTTCAGCCGGGTGCTGGACAAGTGCGCCAGCTATCTGGCGGTAAATAGCCCGGTACTTATCAAGGGACGGCTGAGCCTGCGGGACGAAAAGCCGCCGCAGATCGTGCCGGACGTGGTATTCCCGCTGGAGAGTTGCGGCGTGGGGGCGCTGCAGGACAGCAAGGCCGCGGAGAGCGACACGGCGGCGGTGTATCTGCGGGTGAAGAGCATCGATGACCCGGCGTTCAGCCATCTGCTGTTGGTGGCGACCATGTTCGAAGGGAAGGTGCCGCTGAAGATACGGATCGCCGACACAGGAAAGCTGTGGGGCGGCTTCTGCATGGACCATCCGGCGTTTTTGAAGGAGTGCCGGGAATGGCTTGGGCCGGAGAACGTTGTGGTGCGGAGGAAGGAAAAGAGCGAATGAGTGTCAGAGTGCGGCCTGCGGGCCGCACCCTTTTTGCCTTTTGGGCATAGAGTGGAATGAAAGAGGCCGTCTTTCACTACTTATTGGGAGGTCATTCTATGCCTGAAAATGTAATGCCGGGACCGGTCTGCGACCTGGGGAACGTCCGGGAGGCCGTGTGCATCCATACGCGGAAGATATTTGACTCATGCAGGGATAAGGACTGCGTGGAGGATCTGCGCTTTTACCCCACGGCGGCGGCGCAGGAGGTGCTCAGCACATCGCAGATGATCAAGGGCGGCACAGCGGAGCTGCTGTACGTCTACACCGATGTGGAGCCGGTGACGTTCAACCGGGGGTTCTATTCGGTGGATATGCGCTTCTACTACCGGGTGACTTTACAGGTGTGTACCGGCACGCCGCGATACACTGAGGTGGAAGGCCTGTGCGTGTTCGACAAGCGGTGTATCCTGTTCGGCAGCGAAGGAAACGCCAAGATATTCTCCTCGGACACGGTGTTCGACGAGTTGGATGTGCCGGGACGGATACGGACCAATCTGCCTATCGCCGTGGTGGAGGCCGTGGACCCGATCGTGCTGGATACCCGTGTAGCGGAGGTACCGGGCCCTGTCTCGACAGGCAGTTGTTTGTCGGAGATCCCGTCCTTTGTGGCGCAGAGCTTCAGTGGAGAGCTGGTGTTCGACGACAGTGCAGCGCGGCGGCTGTATGTGACGCTGGGGCAGTTTACGCTGGTGCGGCTGGAGCGCGATACGCAGCTGCTGGTGCCGGTATATGACTACTGTGTGCCCCAGAGCGAGTGCGACTGCGGCAGCCAGGAGGACCCCTGTGGGCTATTCCGCAGCGTGGCGTTCCCCATGAACGAGTTTTTCCCACCCAACGCGGTGGAGACGCCCTGTGACTATAACAGCACCAAGAACTACTGTGCGTGCCATTGAGAAGCAGAACAGGGGACGGCGAGAGCCGTCCTCTGCTTTTTTCGCGGGGTTTCGCTTTACAAGCGGGAAAAAATTGCGTATAATACCAAAAAAGGAGGTGGACGATGTGGGTATCGCGTTCATTCAGGACAAGCTGGAGATCAAGTTCCTGATCCTGTACATTGTGTCGCGGCTGACGGAGCCGGTGGACGGAGCCGACTTGCAGGACATGACCATGTGCGACGAGGGCATCGACTACTTTGATTATGCGGAGTGTTTGGGTGACCTGGTGAAGACAGAGCATCTGCGCGTCACAGAAGACGGACAGTATGTTATCACGGAAAAGGGACGAAGAAACAGCGGTATCTGCGAGAGCAGCCTGCCATATTCCGTAAGGCAGCTGTCGGACAGGCATATCGCGGCTTGGAACAAGGCGGCGGTGCGGCGGCAGCAGGTGCAGGGACGGGTGACGCCGCGTGAAAACGGGACGTTCACCGTGGAGCTGCGGCTGCGGGACGATGTGGATAGCCTGATGACGTTGGATCTGATGGTGGCCGATAAGGCCGACGCCGAGGCGTTGGCGGAACGGTTCCGGAGGGAGCCGGAGAAGGTATACACGCAGATCGTTGCGGCGCTTCGCGGAAAATAAGAAAGAAAAAGCCTCCCCGACCGGGGAGGCTTTTTGCGAGGAGAGTGAGTTCTGTACAGAATTACAATGTTTTGGATCACACGCTGAAAAGAATATCCGCATAGGTGGGATACGGCCACGCCTTGGCGTCCACCAGCGATTCCAGTCGGCCGATCAGCTCGCCGGCCTTCTGGGTGAGGGCAACGACCTCGTCACGGTAATACCGGGCGGCATCTATACCGCCGTCCGCGGCGGGGGCATCGCTGAGGGCAGCGTGCAGCGCCTCGCAGGTATCAAACAGCTTCTCACCCAGGTCGGTAACACGCTGGGCCAGAGTCTTTTCCATGCGGGCGGACAAGGCCGGGACACTGTTCTCCTTGTGAAAGGCCGTCTGGGTTAGGCGGTCGGCGTAAGCACTGGCGGCGGGGAGAATATGACGCTGGACCATGTCCAGCAGGGTGCTGGCCTCAATGGCAGACACCTTGCAGTAGTTTTCCAGGTGGATCTCGTACCGGGCGCGCATCTCCGTCTCGGTGAGGATGGCGTGCTTGGTGAAAAGATCGACGTTCTTTTTGTCAATGTAGGCGGGCATACAGTCCACCGTGTCCCGCAGATTGGCCAGGCCCCGGCGCTTGGCCTCCTGTACCCAGGCGTCATCATAGCCGTTGCCGTTGAAGATGATGCGCTGGTGGGCGGTGAAGGTGTCGTGCAGCAGCTTCTGGAGGGCGGACTGGAAGTCATCTGCCTTTTCCAGAATGTCGGCGAACTGGCGCAGCTCCTCGGTCATAATGGTGTTCAGCACCACATTAGGGCTGGCGATGGACTGAGAGGAGCCCAGCATACGGAACTCGAACTTATTACCGGTAAAGGCCAGGGGAGAGGTGCGGTTGCGGTCGGTGGTGTCCTGGGGGATCTCCGGCAGGGTGTCCACACCGACCTCAAGGCGGCGTTTGGTCACGTCCACGTACTCCGTGCCCTGAATGATGGAGTCCAGAATGGCGGTCAGCTCGTCGCCCAGAAACACGGACACGATGGCGGGAGGAGCCTCGTTGCCGCCCAGACG
>OGXX01003722.1_pt1 | contig 12421 bp, 9 predicted proteins | sample 1576301 | NCBI WGS metagenome assembly OGXX01 (sample SAMEA3541469, study PRJEB24748) | human gut metagenome | biome: human gut; feature: human-associated habitat; material: faeces | place: China | collected 2012
ATGACGGCTCCACCATGATCGCCCGCAACGATGACTCCGGCTCCGGCCATTTCACTGCCAAAAAGCTCGCTGTGTTCCAACCGAAGGACTACCCTGCGGTATATAAGTCGGTGATTTCTGGCGTTGAGATCCCCCTGCCCGCAGGCGGCCTGCGGATGACCGCCGTGCCTAACGCTGTGGAGGGCAAGGGCCTGTGGGCTGCCAGCGGCGTGAACGCTGCCAATGTCGGCATGACCGCCACCGAGACCATCACCTCCAACCCGCGCGTGCTGGGGGCCGACCCGCTCGTCAAGGGCGGCATCGGCGAGGAGGACATCGTTTATCTGGTCCTGCCCTACATCCGCTCCGCGCGTGAGGGTGTACACCGCCTCGGCAGCCTGCTGGAGCAGTACGGCACCTATGAGATGAACGGCATCGCCTTTCAGGATACGAACGAGATCTGGTGGCTTGAGACGATCGGCGGCCACCACTGGATGGCCCGCCGCGTGCCCGATGATGTGTATGTCGTCATGCCCAACCAGCTGGGGCTGGATATGCTGGATCTGGACGATGCACTGGGCGAGCAGAAGAACTTTATCTGCTCTGCCGATCTGCGCGAGTTTATCAACCGGTATCATCTGGACCTTGCACAGGGCGGTGCGCTGAACCCGCGCGATGCCTTCGGCAGCCATGACGATGCCGACCATGTCTACAACACGCCCCGCGGCTGGTACATGCTGCGCTGTTTCAACCCCAACACCTTCGCATGGGACGGCCCCGATGCCGATTTCACGCCGCGCTCCGACGATCTGCCATGGTGCATGGTGCCGGAGAAAAAGATCACGCCGGAGGACATCAAGTATGTGCTGTCCTCCCATTATCAGGGCACGCCCTATGACCCCTACGCAGCCACGGCGGCCGAAAAGGGCATCTACCGCCCCATCGGCGTAAACCGCAACGACTTTATGGCGCTGCTGCAACTCCGCCCCGATATGCCGAAGGATTTCCGCGCTGTGGAATGGCTGGCCTTTGCGTCCAACGCCTTCAACACGATGCTGCCCCTCTATGCCAATGTGGACACTGCGCCGGAATATCTGGCCAACACCACCGGGGATGTCTCCACCGACAACTTCTATTGGGCCAGCCGTCTGCTGGCCGCGATGGCCGATGCGTCCTACGCGAAGTCGGTGTTCCACATTGAGCGCTACACCCTGAGCGTTGGTGCGAAGGCAAACCACATCATCAACACCTGTGACGATGCCCAGCGCGCCGAGACCGACCCCGCCGCCCGCGCCGCACTGCGCGAAAAGGCAAATGAGGATCTGGCCGCGATGGCGAAGGCAGAAACGACCGACACGCTGAACAAGGTCCTGTTTGAGCTGAGCAGCGGCATGAAGAACGCTTATTCGCGCTCGGATGCGTAAGAAACCTGCATAAAAAAGGATGCCCCCGCCGCACGGCCCGCTGCCGTGCGGTTTTTTTGCACTTTTTAACAATAATGTCACAATCTTTGCAGAATTTTCAACTTGCTTTTATACCGGAATCTTTGTATAATAAATGTCAGGATGGGGCACTAGGAGGCTGACTTAGTCCCCTGCTCCCCATTCAGCCAAAAGTATAGAGAAAGAGGTATATGTAAACATGGCAAATCTGGATTTGACTAAGTATGGCATTACCGGCACGACCGAGATCGTGCATAACCCCTCTTATGATGTTCTGTTCGCAGAGGAGACCAAGGCGGACCTGACCGGCTACGAGAAGGGCCAGGTCAGCGAGCTGGGCGCCGTCAATGTTATGACCGGCGTTTACACCGGCCGCTCCCCCAAGGACAAGTACATCGTCATGGACGAGAACTCCAAGGACACCGTTTGGTGGACCAGCGACGAGTACAAGAACGACAACCACCCCATGGCCGAGGCCACTTGGGCTACCGTTAAGGACATCGCCAAGAAGGAGCTGTGCAACAAGCGCCTGTTCGTTGTCGATGCCTTCTGCGGCGCCAACAAGAACACCCGCATGGCTATCCGCTTCATCGTGGAGGTGGCCTGGCAGGCACACTTCGTCACCAACATGTTCATCAAGCCCACCGCTGAGGAGCTGGAGAACTTTGAGCCTGACTTCGTTGTTTACAACGCCTCCAAGGCCAAGGTCGAGAACTACAAGGAGCTGGGCCTGAACAGCGAGACCTGCGTTGCCTTCAACATCACCAGCCATGAGCAGGTCATCATCAACACCTGGTACGGCGGCGAGATGAAGAAGGGCATGTTCTCCATGATGAACTACTTCCTGCCGCTGAAGGGCATGGCCTCCATGCACTGCTCTGCCAACACCGATAAGGAGGGCAAGAACACTGCCATCTTCTTCGGTCTGTCCGGCACCGGCAAGACCACTCTGTCCACCGACCCGAAGCGCCTGCTGATCGGCGATGACGAGCACGGCTGGGACGATAACGGCGTCTTCAACTTCGAGGGCGGCTGCTACGCCAAGGTCATCAACCTCGACAAGGAGTCCGAGCCCGACATCTACAACGCCATCAAGCGCAACGCGCTGCTGGAGAACGTCACGCTCGACAAGGACGGCAAGATCGACTTCGCCGACAAGTCCGTCACCGAGAACACCCGCGTCTCCTACCCCATCGACCACATTGAGAAGATCGTCCGCCCGGTTTCCTCCGCACCGGCCGCAAAGAACGTCATCTTCCTGTCCGCCGACGCCTTCGGCGTTCTGCCTCCCGTCTCCATCCTGACGCCGGAGCAGACCAAGTACTACTTCCTGTCCGGCTTCACCGCGAAGCTGGCCGGCACCGAGCGCGGCATCACCGAGCCCACCCCGACCTTCTCCGCCTGCTTCGGCCAGGCCTTCCTCGAGCTGCATCCGACCAAGTACGCCGAAGAGCTCGTCAAGAAGATGGAAAAGAGCGGCGCGAAGGCCTACCTCGTCAACACCGGCTGGAACGGCACCGGCAAGCGTATCTCCATCAAGGATACCCGCGGCATCATCGACGCCATCCTGAACGGCGATATCAACAAGGCTCCGACCAAGAAGCTGCCGTACTTCAATTTTGAGATCCCCACCGAGCTGGCCGGCGTCGCCACCGAGATCCTCGATCCGCGCGACACCTACGCCGATGCGGCTGACTGGGACGTCAAGGCAAAGGACCTCGCCTCTCGCTTCGTCAAGAACTTCGTCAAGTACGAAGGCAACGAAGCCGGCAAGGCGCTCGTCGCAGCTGGCCCGCAGCTCTAAGCACCAGGCATTTTTCTCCGAAGCCCGTATCAGACGCGCAAGCGGGCTTCGGACGCTTCAAGGCATTTTCTTAACAGCCGCTTGATTTTACACGCGGCCCGATATCAGGTATACTGGATGATAGCGCGAGACACGCCGCGGCAATCTCGCTGCAGCGTGTCTTTTCATTCATGTGCCTGATTCTCATAATCGATAAACGCCATACGGCGTGAAAAATGGAGGAGCACACATGAAAAAAGTTCAAATTACTGAAACTGTCCTTCGTGATGCCAACCAGTCTTTGATGGCGACCCGTCTTCCGTATTCCGATTTTGCCGAGATCCTGCCCGAAATGAACAAGGCCGGCTATTACTCCGTGGAATGCTGGGGCGGCGCAACGTTCGATTCCTGCCTGCGCTATCTGGGCGAGGATCCGTGGCAGAGACTGCGCGATATCCGCAAGGCCATGCCCGACACCAAGCTGCAGATGCTGCTGCGTGGCCAGAACCTGCTCGGCTACAAGCACTACCATGACGATGTCGTCGAGAAGTTCGTCGAGCTGTCCATCAAGAACGGTATCGACATCCTGCGTATCTTCGACGCGCTGAACGACTTCCGCAACATCGCCACCGCGCTCGAGGCCACCAAGAAGTACGCCACCAAGAACACCGTCGCGTCCGGCTGCATCTCCTACACGCAGAGCCCGGTCCACACGGTTGAAAAATATGTCGAGATGTGCAAGGAGCTCAAGAACATGGGCTTCGATACCATCTGCCTGAAGGACATGGCCGGCACCATGAGCCCGTATGAGGCCGAGCACCTCATCAAGGGCATCAAGGACGCCGTCGGCGATGTCCCCCTGATCCTGCACACCCACTGCACCACCGGCATGGCTTACATGACCGTGACGAAGGCCATCGAGTCCGGCATCGACGTGATCGACTGCGCGACCTCCTGTTTCTCCAACGGCACGAGCCAGCCCTCCACCGAAACCATGTTCTACGCCCTGGGCCAGTACGGCATCGAGACGGGTCTGAACGAAGACGTCATCAACAAGGTCAACGATTACTTCAAGCCCATCAAGCAGAAGTACGTCGATTCCGGCCGCATCAGCGCCAAGTCCATGGCGACCGACGCGCAGGCGCTCGTCTACAAGGTCCCCGGCGGTATGCTCTCCAACATGATCGCGAACCTGACCGATATGAAGGCCATGGATAAGTTCGACGCAGCGCTCAAGGAAATCCCCGAGGTCCGCAAGGATCTGGGCTATCCTCCGCTGGTCACGCCGCTGTCCCAGATGGTCGGCAATCAGGCCGTTACCAACGTTCTGATGGGCGAGCGCTACAAGATCGTCTCCAAGGAAGTGCAGAACTACTTCAAGGGCCAGTACGGCATCGCGCCCGCGCCCGTCTCCGAAGCGCTGCAGGCCAAGATCCTCGGCGAAGGCGGCAAGCCCGTCGACTGCCGCATCGAAGACGCCAAGCGCACCGGCGAAGACTTCCAGAAGGCCAAGGAGGCTCTCGGCGATCTGGCACGCTCGGAAGAGGATGTCATGAGCTACATCTGCTATCCGGATCAGGCGATGAAGTTCTTCGAGGACCGCAAGGCCAAGGAAGAAAACATCTGCACCTACGTCATCGAAGAAGCGTAAGCGAGGTGGCCTGAGATGTTTTTTGTCAATGCTGCTCTGAATGATATTTCCATTGGCACCGCGGGCCTCGTGGCCCTGCTGGGCTATGCCGTCGTGTTTATCGGTCTGATCGCGCTGATGGTCGTTGTCATGATCATGGGCAAGGTCATGTCCGCGAAGAAGACTGCGCCTGCCGCCGCTCCCGCTGCAGCAACTGCCGCTCCGGCTCCTGCGCCCAAGGCTGCCCCCGCACTTGCCACCGGCACCGCCGGAGAATGCAAGCTCTATAACGTCGGCGACCGCGAAGCCGCTATGCTCATGGCCATCGTCGCCAACAAGCTCGGCAAGCCCCTCAATACCCTGCGCTTCAAATCGATGAAGGAGGTCATCTGATATGAAATACAAGATCACGCTCAACGGCAAAACCTATGAGGTCGAGGTCGAAGAAGGCCAGGCCATGCTCGTCGACGAGTACGAGGCATATAAGCCCGCCGCTCCCGCTCCCGCCGCAGCACCCGCACCCGCGCCCGCAGCTGCTCCCGCTGCCGCTCCTGCCGCAGCGCCCGCTGCTCCCACGGCTGTCGCCGCAGGCGAAGTCGTCGCGGCTCCGATGCCCGGCAACATTCTGAAGGTCAACTGCTCCCAGGGTCAGGCCGTCAAGGCCGGCGACATTCTGGTCGTGCTCGAGGCCATGAAGATGGAAAATGAGATCCTTGCCCCGCGTGACGGCACGGTCGCACAGGTCGTGACCACCAAGGGCGCTGTTGTGGATACGGGTGCTCCGCTGGTCGTTCTGGCATAAGGAGGATCAAAGATGTTTAATGTTGGTGATACCCTGTTAAAGCTGGCGACGGAATCCGGCTTTGCGGGCTTCTTCGCAAACGGCGGCTGGCAGAACCTTGTCATGGTCGTCATCGCCTGCGTGCTGCTGTACCTCGGCATCGTCAAGGGCTTCGAGCCGCTGCTGCTCGTCGGCATCGCGTTCGGCTGCCTGCTTGCGAACGTCAGCTACTTCCCCGGCCTGGACGCGGTCAACCCCGAGCTGAACGCGACCAACGCCATGTACCACCCCGAGCTCTGGAGCGCGTTCCTTGACTCCACCAGCCCCTACTATCACAGCTACGGCCACATTCTGTCGAATGCAGGCCTGCTGGATATCTTCTACATCGGCGTCAAGGCCGGTCTGTACCCGTCCCTGATCTTCATGGGTGTCGGCGCCATGACCGACTTCGGCCCCCTGATCGCAGATCCGAAGAGCCTGCTGCTCGGCGCTGCGGCTCAGCTGGGCGTGTTCGTCGCCTTCTTCGGCGCCATCTGCCTCAGCTTCACCGGCCCTGAGGCCGCTTCCATCGGCATCATCGGCGGCGCGGACGGCCCGACGGCCATCTTCCTGACCAACAAGCTCGCCCCTCATCTGCTGGGCGCAATCGCCATCGCGGCATACTCCTATATGGCTCTGATCCCGATGATCCAGCCCCCGATCATGAAGCTCATGACCTCGGACGCGGACCGCAAGATCAAGATGGTGCAGGCGCGTGTCGTCTCCAAGACCGAGAAGATCCTCTTCCCGATCATCGTCACCATCTTCGTCATCCTGCTCCTGCCGTCCACGGCTCCGCTGATCGGCTGCCTGATGCTCGGCAACCTGTTCCGTGAATGCGGCTGCACCGACCGTCTGTCCGACACCGTGCAGAACGCGCTCATGAACATCGTCACGATCTTCCTGTCCACCTCCGTTGGCGCGACCATGGTTGCCTCCAACTTCCTGAAGCCCGAGACCCTGAAGATCATCTTCCTCGGCCTCGTTGCTTTCGGCATCTCCACGGCCGGCGGCCTCATCGGCGGCAACATCATGTGCAAGCTGTCCGGCAAGAAGGTCAACCCGCTGATCGGCTCGGCCGGCGTCTCCGCCGTCCCGATGGCCGCGCGTGTTTCCCAGATGGTCGGCCAGAAGGCCAACCCCGCCAACTTCCTGCTCATGCACGCCATGGGCCCGAACGTCGCGGGCGTCATCGGCTCCGCCATCGCGGCAGGCTTCCTGCTCGCCGTCTTCGGCTAAGTCCCGCTTTCCAAAAGACCGTGCTGCCCCGCAGCACGGTCTTTCATTTTCACTATTGAGAAACGACTGCCGCTGTGGTACAATATCTGCAAATAAACCGCGCTTTCCCCCGGCCTTGCGCGAAAAGGAGATAAGAAGCCATGAAATTGGGCATCGTTGGGCTTCCAAACGTTGGCAAGTCTACCTTATTTAATGCAATTACAAATGCGGGCGTTGCGGCGGACAACTATGCGTTCTGCACCATCGACCCGAACGTCGGCGTTGTGTCCGTGCCGGACAAGCGGCTCGAATGGCTGCGCGACCAGCACAACCCCAAGAAGTTCACCCCCGCTGTGATCGAATTCGTCGACATCGCGGGTCTGGTCAAGGGTGCGTCCAAAGGCGAGGGTCTGGGAAACAAGTTCCTTGCCAACATCCGCGGCTGCGACGCCATCGTCCATGTCGTGCGCTGCTTTGACGACGCAAATGTCACACACGTCGAGGGCTCGACCGACCCGCTGCGCGACATCGACATCATCAACACCGAGCTGATCATGGCCGACCTTGAAATGATCGACCGCCGCATCGACAAGGCGCAGAAAAACGCCAAGGGCGGCGACAAGCGCTTCAACCACGAGGTCGAGGTCTTCACAGCCCTGCGCGACTATATGAACGAAGGCAATCTGGCCCGCACGTTCGAATGCTCTGAGGACGACGCCGCCATGATCGCCACCAGCGATCTGCTGACGCTCCGCAAGACGATCTATGCCGCAAACCTGAGCGAAAACGACGTAAACCAACCCGAAGCCTGCAAGTATTTCACGCAGGTGCAGGAACTGGCCGCGAAGGAGGGCAGCGAGGTTCTGCCCATCTGCGCAAAGCTTGAGGCCGACATTGCCGAGCTTGACGACCCGGACGAGAAGGCCATGTTCATGGAAGAGCTGGGATTGCAGCAGTCCGGCCTTGACCGGCTGATCCAGTGCAGCTACGAGCTGCTGGGCCTCATCTCCTTCCTGACGGCAGGCGCGGACGAGTGCCGCGCATGGACCATCAAAAAGGGCACGAAGGCCCCGCAGGCCGCCGGTAAGATCCATTCCGACTTTGAACGCGGCTTTATCCGCGCCGAGGTCATTGCTTTCGACGATCTCAAGGCCTGCGGCACGCTGGCCAATGCGAAGGCAAAGGGCCTGCTGCGCAGCGAGGGCAAGGAATACGTCATGCACGACGGCGACGTCGTGAACTTCCTGTTCAACGTGTAAGCAGCAGACCGCAGCAGCACCCCAACGGCTTCCCCCTCCGGGGAAGCCGTTTAAAATATGCCCGCACTTGTCGATTTTCCACAATTCCGCAGATCCGGGACGGAATTTCTTTTTGCAGTATTGGTTCTTTACATTAGCGAATCAGTATGGTAAATTATTAGCACGATAAACAATCCACTACCCGATCTTAAACTTTCAGGAGGAACAAAAAATGAAAAAGATGACCGCTCTGCTGCTGGCTGCGCTGATGGTTCTGTCCATGGCGGCCTGCGCGTCCAAGCCCGCCGAGACTGCAGAATCCGATCTTGCCTACATTCAGGACAAGGGAACGCTCGTCGTCGGCATTACCGATTTTGCCCCGATGGACTATCAGAACGAATCCGGCGAATGGGTCGGCTTCGACGCCGATCTGGCCAAGGCCTTTGCCGAGTCCCTCGGCGTCAAGGTGGAATTCGTCGAGATCGTCTGGGACAACAAGGTTCTGGAGCTCGACAGCAAGACCATCGACTGCGTCTGGAACGGCATGACGCTCACGTCCGAGGTCACAAGCGCCATGGCGTGCTCCAACGCCTACTGCAACAACGCGCAGGTCGTGATCGTCCCGGCTGATAAGGCCGCCGACTATCAGACCGTCGAATCCGTCAAGGATCTGACCTTCGCCGCCGAAGCCGGCTCCGCCGGTGAGGCTGAGCTGAACGCCCTCGGCTACAGCGTCACGCCCGTCTCCGCCCAGTCCGACGCGCTGATGGAGGTCGCCGCCGGGACGTCCGACGCCGCCGTCATCGACTCCCTCATGGCTGCCGCCATGGTCGGCGAGGGCACGGGCTATGCGAACCTCACTTACACCTGCGGCCTCAACTCCGAAGAGTACGGCGTCGGCTTCCGCAAGGGTTCCGACCTTGTCCAGAAGCTGAACGATTTCTTCAAGGCCAGCTATGCCGACAGCTCCATGCTGAAGATCGCAGAGACTTACGGCGTACAGGCTGCCGTCATCGAACAGAAGTGATTGACACAGCACTCCTTTTCCAGTAAGATAGACAACGGTTTCCCCGGCGGAGCTGCCGCCGGGGAAACCGCCGTGTCCAGACTAACGACAGGCGGTACATACCATGACAACTTTTTCCGAACAGTTCCCCATTGTCTTTCAGGCGCTGAATATTGGCTTTTTACAGACGCTCAAGCTGTTTTTCGTGACGCTTATCGGCGCGATCCCGCTGGGCCTGATCATTTCCTTCGGCTCTATGAGCAACTGGGCGCCGCTTGGCTTTCTGCGCCCGCTTCTTAAAAATCTGCCGAAAAACACGAAGCTGACGTGGTGGCAGCGGTTCCAGATCTGGTGCTATGTGGACTTCAAGCCCATCCGCATCATCGTCCGCTTCATCATCTGGGTCGTGCGCGGCACGCCGCTGATGCTCCAGCTGCTGGTGTTCTATTATTTTCCCGGCCTTGTGCTGGGCAAAAACATCTGGGGCGGCGGCGAAGCCGGGCGCTTCCTCGCGTCCTCCATCGCGTTCATTTTCAATTACGCGTGCTATTTCTCCGAGATCTTCCGCGGCGGCATCCAGGGCGTCCCCAAGGGCCAGCAGGAGGCCGGGCAGGTGCTCGGCATGACGAACCGGCAGATCTTCTTCAAGGTCACGCTTCTGCAGATGGTCAAGCGTATTGTCCCGCCCATGTCCAACGAGATCATCACGCTGGTCAAGGACACGTCCCTGTCCCGCATCATCGCCCTGCAGGAGATCATCTGGGCCGGTCAGGCGTTTTTGAAGGGCTCACAGGGCATTTCCGGCGCGATCTGGCCGCTGTTCTTCACGGGCATTTACTATCTGCTCTTCTCCGGCGTTTTGCAGCTGCTGCTTGACGGGCTGGAGAAGAAGCTGGACTATTTCAAGGCGTAAGGAGGCGGCGATATGTCTGTTCTGGAAGTCAGAAATCTGAAAAAAAGCTTCGGTAAGGACACCGTCGTCCTCAAGGGCGTCGATTTTTCGCTTGAAAAGGGCGAGACGGTCGCCATCATCGGCTCGTCCGGCAGCGGCAAGACGACGCTGCTGCGCTGCCTCAATTTCCTGACCGTCCCCGACGAGGGACAGATCGTGGTGAACGACGAAACGCTCTTCGACGACGCCGACCCCAATACGCAGAAGGAGCGTGAAATTCGCCGCAAGCGGCTGCACTTCGGCCTTGTGTTCCAGAATTTCAATCTGTTCCCGCAGTATACGGCCCGGCAGAACGTCATGCTGGCAAGCGAGCTGCTGGCAAAGGAGCAGCCGGATTACAAGGCGCAGAAAAAGCTGCTCCACGCGCAGATCGCCGCCCGGGCCGAGGAGCTTCTGACGCAGGTGGGGCTGAAGGAAAAGATGGATCTCTATCCGCACCAGCTCTCCGGCGGCCAGCAGCAGCGCGTGGCCATCGCGCGGGCGCTGGCCCTACAGCCGGATATCCTCTGCTTTGACGAGCCGACCTCGGCGCTCGACCCTGAGCTGACCGGCGAGGTGCTGAAGGTCATCCGTTCGCTTTCCGAGCAGCATATGACGATGATCATCGTCACGCACGAAATGGCGTTCGCCCGCGACGTCGCCAACCGCGTGATCTTCATGGACGGCGGCGTGATCGTCGAGCAGGGCCCGGCACGCGATGTGATCGAAAACCCGCAGGCTGAGCGCACAAAGCAGTTCCTCGCCCGCTACCGGGAGAACCAGTAACCGGCACGCTATCAGGAATTTTATATGCGCAGATACCGTGAAACACAAGATGTTGTGTTTCACGGTATTATTTGTTTTCGATATCCACAAAATATAGAGACAAGCCCTTGACATCGGACACAATATCCAGTATAGTTATGACTGCGCCGCACGGGATGTGCTGCACGCAAAGCCTGCCCCCGCGCGTTTTTTTACGCGCGCACAAATAGAAAGCGAGGAACCAGCATGAAGATCATCAAGCGAAACGGCTCGGAGGCGACGTTCGATATCGTCAAGATCATCGCAGCCGTGACCAAGGCCAATAACGTCGTCTCGGAGGACGAGCGGCTGACGCCGATGCAGATCCGCCGCATCGCCGAGAGCGTGGAAAACAGCTGCCTGTCCATGAACCGCGCGCTGTCCGTCGAGGAAATTCAGGATCTGGTTGAAAATCAGATCATGGCCCACGGCGCGTTCGAGGTCGCCAAGAACTACATCACCTACCGCTATACCCGCACGCTTGTGCGCAAGTCCAACACGACGGACGAGAAGATCCTGTCCCTGATCGAGTCGAACAACGAGGAGGTCAAGCAGGAGAATTCCAACAAGAACCCCACCGTCAACGCCGTCCAGCGCGACTATATGGCGGGCGAGGTGTCGAAGGACCTGACGGCCCGCGTGCTGCTGCCGCAGGACATCGTCGACGCGCACAACGAGGGCATCATCCACTTCCACGACGCGGATTATTTCGCCCAGCATATGCACAACTGCGATCTGGTCAATCTGGAGGATATGCTGCAGAACGGCACGGTCATTTCCGGCACGCTGATTGAAAAGCCGCACAGCTTCTCCACGGCCTGCAACATTGCGACCCAGATCATCGCGCAGATCGCCTCGAACCAGTATGGCGGCCAGTCCATTTCCCTGACACACCTGGCCCCGTTTGTCGATATTTCCCGGCAGAAGATCCGCCGCTCCGTGCTCGAAGAGATCAAGTCCTTCGGCGTGCAGCCCTCGGAGGAGGCCATCACCAACGTCGTCGAGACGCGTCTGCGCGACGAGATCCGCCGCGGCGTGCAGACCATCCAGTATCAGGTCGTCACGCTCATGACCACCAACGGCCAGGCCCCGTTCATCACCGTCTTCATGTATCTCGGCGAAGCCCGGAACGAGCAGGAGCGGAAAGACCTTGCCATCATCATCGAAGAAACGCTCCGCCAGCGCATCGAGGGTGTCAAGAATGAAAAGGGCGTGTGGATCACCCCGGCCTTCCCGAAGCTCATCTATGTGCTCGAAGAGGACAATATCACAGAGGACAGCCCCTATTGGGAGCTGACGAAGCTGGCCGCCCGCTGCACGGCCAAGCGGATGGTCCCGGATTATATCTCGGAGAAAAAGATGCGCGAGCTGAAGCTCTCCAAAGGCGAAACGCCGGGCCACGGCGACGTGTACACCTGCATGGGCTGCCGCAGCTTCCTGACGCCGGATTCCTCCGGCAACGGCTGGGACAACGTGGCCAATGCCGGGAACTATGAGCCGGGCAAGCCGAAGTATTACGGCCGCTTCAACCAGGGCGTCGTGACCATCAACCTGCCCGACGTCGCACTTT
>OGXX01003727.1_pt1 | contig 12413 bp, 10 predicted proteins | sample 1576301 | NCBI WGS metagenome assembly OGXX01 (sample SAMEA3541469, study PRJEB24748) | human gut metagenome | biome: human gut; feature: human-associated habitat; material: faeces | place: China | collected 2012
TCTGAAGGGAGAAAAAAATGACTAATTTACTTATATTTTTTGCTTTACCAATAGCAACAATAATTATATCAATTGCATTACAAAAAATATTTAAATGTCCATTTTTGATAGCTGCAATTATATTTGCAATATTTTTAGTTGTAACATTTATATTAGGAAATCTAATTTATTTAGTTGCAACAATAGCATATACTATTTTAGCATTTATAACAGCTGTATTAACAAGTCTAGTTTGCAGAATATTAAGAGAACTTGATAGAAGAGAAGAATCATATTGTGGTAGCAGAGAAAGAAATCAAAATTCAAATAATAACAATAATTCAACTCAACTATTATCAATAACACGGTGGAGTTTCAAATAATGATAATGGAAATTTATTAACAATAAGTAGCAATGGATGTAATGGAGTTGAAAATGATTTGTTAACAATTAATACAAATTGCCCTAATAATGGTAGAAACAGTAACAACAATAGTGTTTCATGTAATTGTAATACATCAAATGATTCTATTGCAGTAAGAGCAAATGTATTTCCAAATAACAATGGAAACAATGGTAGTTTTTGTGGATGCTTTAGAAGAAGATAAGTGAGTGCTGAATTTTGTAATAAAAAATATTGCAAAGTTCAGCATTTTATGTTAAACTAGTAAATGCAAATATTTGGGGAGGAATAAAAAAATGTTAGATGTAATATTAGATACATTAATTGATTCTATAAAATTATTACCATTTTTATTTATAACATATTTATTGATGGAATATATAGAACATAAAATGAAGCATAAATCAAAAGAAACCATACAAAAATCAGGAAAATGGGGTCCATTTTTTGGAAGTTTATTAGGAATATTTCCACAATGTGGATTTTCAGTATCTGCTACTAATTTATATGCAGGACGAGTTATAACTTTAGGAACCCTAATTGCTGTATATCTATCAACCTCAGATGAAATGCTTCCAATATTTATATCTGAAGCAGTATCTCCAATTATTATCTTAAAAATATTAGCAATAAAATTAGTAATAGGAATGATTGCTGGATTTATAATTGATTTAGTAATAAATGTATTAACAAAAAATAAAATAAAAGAAAATATTGAACAAGTATGTGAAGAAGAACATTGTCATTGTAACGAAAATGGAATTTTAAAATCTTCAATACATCATACTTTAAATATATTTGTATATATAATTATAATTTCATTTATTATAAATACAATAGTTCATTTCATTGGTGAAGAGGCAATAGCAAATCTACTATTAAATAAACCAATAATTGGACCACTAGTATCAGCATTAATAGGATTAATACCAAATTGTGCTGCATCAGTAATTATTACAAATATGTATTTACAAAAGGTTATATCATTTGGAAGTATGATGGCAGGTTTATTAACAGGAGCAGGAATTGGACTAGCTGTGTTATTTAAAACTAATAACGAAATTAAAGAGAATATTAAAATTGTAGTTTTATTATATTCAATTGGTGTTATTGTTGGAATAGTTATAGATACATTAGGAATTATGATATAAAAAAAGAAAATGTGTAAATTACATTTTCTTTTTATTTTTATTATTTAAATTAACAACTATTGCATCTTCATTATCAAATAAATAATCTGAATCAGTTACATCTGTTTGAACTGGATTAAATTCATTTCTTTCATCTTTAAAATCTAAATTTTTTAAATCAAATTTCTTTTTAGTTGGAGTATCATCTTCAATTTCAATATCACTTGTAACTCTATCAGAATATTTCCCAAAATCAAAATTTTTTATTTTCTTAGGTTCTTTATATTTAGATTCTAAGAAATTTAATTTACCTTGACCAGCAAGAGGTTTTCCATTAGAGGCTCTTATAAGATATGCACAATCTTTAGTTCCCAAAGTTTGTAATTTACCAACTTTAAAGTTAGGAATAAATTTCCAACTAACGCCACCATGTTTTGATTCATATTTCATTTTATCAAAGTCTATTGAATTTGACATATCCCATTCTCTATGTTGGCCTAATTGAACTTCCCACCATTGTAAATCTTCTACTGTTCCACCACCTGTAAATATTTTACTTGCACAGTTTGATAAAATAACTTGTCTAAAGTTTTCTCTTTCAGTTGGTGTTTCAAGTTGAGATAAGTTTTGTGCTGAAATTGTTGTACCAATTTTGTATTTTCTATACATTGTAAAGATTGGTTCAGTAGCTTTACATATAAAGTCTGGAAATTCATCTATATACATGAAGTTAGGTACTCTAGATTTTTCAGTTCCTGGTCTTCTTAATACTGCATTTTGCATTGAGATTAAGAAGAATAATCCAAAGGCTTTATGAGATGTAGCTCCTAAATCACCACGTCTAGTACAAACAAAAACTATTTTTCCATCTGATAACATTTTATCAAAATCTAAATTATTGTGTCTATTACATAAGATAGATCTTACACCAGGTAATCTTAATAAACTATCTAATTGAGTAACTGCTGAATATACATATTTTTCTGTTTCGTCTCTTCCAGAACCTGTTTTATAAAAATGCTTTTTAAAGTAAGCAATTTGTAAACTATATTTTTCTTTTAATTCTTCATTATGACATAGAATTTCACACATTTTTTCAACTAAATCAAAGTTTGTAAGCATTTTAAGCATATCTTCTAAGTTTGGTAACATTCCTTCATTCATTCTAGGGTACATTTCTTTTAAAAGAATTGTAACATTTTCAATAGCTTGAATTGCAGCATCATCTCTATAAGCTTCTTCGATTTCACTGTGTGTATTATTATACATAGCTTTTAAAACAGAAGAAATAGTAACAGCTATTTTGCTTGGATTGTCATAAACAAATGGGTTTAAACCAATTGAAGTTTTATCAGTTGGATCAATTATTTCGTAAGATAATCCAAAATTTTTACATACATTAGTCATATGGTCTGTAATTTCTCTATCTGGAGATAATACAGTAATACCACAATTTCTATAAGTTGTTTCAACAGAATCATCTAATATCATTTTTTTCATAAAAGCTTTATAAACACTTTCGTTTCCAGAAGTAGGAACTAACATGTTTAAATTAAAGTTTTCATTTAAATAATCATTATCATAAGGTTTTGTAAGTGTGGCAATTCCTGTTTTTAAAGCAGTAAAACCTAATTCTTTTGAAACTTCTCTAAAGAAGAATTTTCTTTCTAAATCTCTAGCAATTAATGGTTCATATACAAGAGCTGTTTTTCCTGTTCCAGAACCACCACAAACGAACATACTTTGGTATCTTGAATCTTCAGGAATTGTTATAGTTGCTCCAGTTTCACTATTTTGACATAAATATACCTCACAAGTATATGGACCATGATCTTTTTTTGTATCTGATAAATCAATACCTGCATAATCCCAAATAGAACGAGTCATATCTTTACTATCATTTACACCAAAGTATAAGAAATTAAATACTTTTGGTATAATAAATAATGGGAATAAGACAGTAATTGATGTAAATGCATGTCTTATTAAATCTGAAAAGTTTGTAACTAATTCAACATAATTTGGATGTGATATCAATAAAAGCCACGCTACCATATTTAACCATTGGGTGAACATTGAAATAGCAATTATTGATAATCCTATAATATATACATTAAATAAAGTTACTTTTTGTTTCTTACTTGAAGAAAATTCAGAAGAACCAGAAAATAAATAAGCAAATACAGGGCATGCAAGTGCTAAAGTATATTTTATTGGCCCCCAATAAGAATAAGAAACACCTGTGAATAACATTAATAACATTTCTACAATTCTATCCACTGCTAAATATGCAGTTATAAGAGTTAGTATATATGTAAAAAAGGTATTTCTACTTGTATTTAATTTTTTTAAAAACTTGTCTAAAAATTTCATTATATATAGCCCCTTTTTATATTTTAATTCTACATATATATTATCTTATAAAATGGCAAAAAAAACAAGTATTTTTGGTAAAAAAGTTGGAAAATAAGGTGATGAATAATTATTTTTTTAGTATAATTTATTATTTTTTGCATATAATATCTAAAATTTAAGTGAAGTGGAAGTGAAATTATGTTAGATGATAGAAAAGGTGAGGAAATGAATAAAGAAATAGAGTTAATAAAAAACATAATAAAAACTAGAGAAGAATTAAAAAATAATAATAAAAACTTTGAATTTGCAGAATTAGATTTAGTTGATTATTATATATATCAAATTAAAGCAAATCAGGCAAAACTAAATTATTTATTTAAATTAGCAAAAGCAAAGGGAATCACAATAGATAGTATAAATCAAATAGAATATTCAAATTATGAAGAAGAAATAAGTTAAAGTATTGTAATATTTGCCCCAAACTTGCATAAAAATGTATAAATTAAGTTTGAAGAGGGATGAATATGGAAACAAATTTACTTACATATTTGGCTTGTATTTGTTTTTTAATAATTTTTGGAAAAATTTTTATTGTTCCTATAACAAAAATAGTAAAATTAGTTATTAATTCTATAATAGGGGGAGTATTAATATTTTTAATTAATTTAATAGGTGGATTATGGGGATTTCACATTGGTTTAAATATTTTTACAAGTATTTTAATTGGATTATTAGGATTACCAGGTGCAGTATGTTTGATTATTGTTAAATTATTAATTGTTTAGGGGAAAATTATAATTTGGAATATAATTATAATTTTTTTTAATTTTTTAAAGTTTTTTATAGTTTTTTTTTTATTTATGTGTTATGATATATTTATCAAAAGATAAGGTGGGGAAAATATATGGAAAATGAAAATAGTGTAGAAAAACTTGTTGAAAGAATGGAAAAATCATTAAAAAAAAGAGAAAGTGATAAACAAGAACAAGCAAAACAAAATAATGAACAACAAAATAAAATAGAACAAGATAAAATAAAACAAACTAAAAATCATGGAAAAACTAAAAAAGAAAAAATAAAAATTAAAAGAGAAAAAATGAAAAACAAAGAAATTGAAAGGCAAGAAAGAAAAACACCAAAGAGCTTTTCAAATATTAACAAAAAGGAAATAAAATATATTTCTAAAGAACCAGAAGTATATAATATGGATGAGGACGAAATAGAAAGCGATGATAATAACCAATATCAATATAATTATCATATATGGGATAATGATGTAAGATTAAGAGTAACTGATATTGATGAAAAGGTAAAATTAAAAATAATTGCTGATTCAAAAGCCAATAATTATAAACTTATTGGGGATGATGGCTGGTGCTATGCTTCAAAAGTTATAAATGGAGTTGAAGATTCTACATATAAACATGGAACATCGGAACGTATAATTAGTATGCGTATGGAACAAATACTAAAAAATCATGAATATTTACAACAAAAGTTGGTAGAAAACTTAAAAACTATTAATCCACATGCATATAAAGAAATAAAAAAATTAAAAATTCAAGGTTATGAATCATTAAAAGAAGCAATGGATGAAAATTTAGCTGAAAATGAATATAAATTAGCTAGAGAGAGAACACTAAAAAATGTAGATGTAATAGCTTATAAATTACTAAAAGAGTATGATAAAAAAAGTTCACAAGATTATGCTGAAAGATATCTAAAAATAGCAACTAGAAATCTAAGTAGAAAAAGTAATGAAACAGAGCAAGAGTATCAAAAAAGACAAATTGTATTTAATAAAAAATCACTAGACAAATTGGATATTGAATTTATATATAATACAAAAGGAATAATGTTTCAAAAAGGAGCAACATTAAAAGAAAAGTTTAGATATATGAAAAGGGTTGCAAATCAAGAAAAATACTTTGGAGCTAAAGTTTTTGGTAAATTTATAAGAATATTCAGAAATAATAAAGATGTAAAATTATTAGAGTCAGGAAAAAAGGAAAATATACAACAAAAAGATAAAAAGATATTAAGCTTAAGCAAATCGAAATTTCCTAAAATGAAATTTAAAAGTTTTCATATGCCAAAATTAAATATCAACATTGATAAAGAAAAAGCAAAAAAATATTTGGGAAGAGCATCATTGGTGGGAATTGCAGGTGCTTTAGCGATTACAGGTATTTCATTATTTGGGGTAAATAAAAATAATAAAATGCAAGATGTTAATAATAAAGAAAATAATAATATAGAATATACAACTGAAAATAATAAAAATGATATTAATTTTAAAAATAAATATCATATTAATATAGAACCAAATGCAGTAGTTGTGCAACAAGAAAACAAAGAAAAAAATGATGAAGTTGCTGAAGTAACGCAAAAAACACAAAATACAGATAATAGCATTGAACAACAAAATCCTGTTATATCTAAATTAAATAATTTAGTAAATAATAAATGGAAAATAAGTAGTGGAAAATATTATAGTTCGCCAGATGGTACTGGAAATTCAGGTAATTTTAAAAATTATCAAGAAGCAGTAAAAGTAGATTTATTAAATTTATTAGATGAACAAGGAAATAAAATTTGTACAATCTCACCAGATGAACTTAGCAATTTACCAGAAGATATTGTAAATCAAGTAAAAGGTTTCCAATATCATGTAAGTAATGAAAATACAGAATTAGGCTGGAATACAGATAAACAATTAGATGAATTAAATGAAAGTGATTCAATGCATAGTGTTCAAGAGGAAAAAGATAGCGATATGGAAATGGGAGAATAAAAAATAAAAGAAATCAATTTGATTTCTTTTATTTTTTTTTATTCAACTGTGACAGACTTTGCTAAATTTCTTGGTTTATCAACATCCAATCCTTTTTCTTTAGAAATATAATAAGCAAGTAATTGAAGCGGAATAACTGATAAAATAGGGGAAATAAAACAATCTGTTTTTGGGATTGTTATTACTTCATCAAACATATTTTTATCAACATCTTGATTTGTTACAACTAAAGTCTTAGCACCACGAGTAATAACTTCTTGAATATTACTTACAGTTTTCTTAACTAAATTTGCATCTGTCATAATGCTTATAACAGTAATTCCGTTTTCTATTAGTGCTATAGGTCCATGTTTTAATTCACCTGCTGCATAGCTTTCAGAATGAATATAAGAAATTTCTTTTAGTTTTAAAGAACCCTCTTTAGCAACGGTTTCATCAATTCCACGACCCAAGAAAAATACGTCTTTTTCTTGATATATTTGTTGAGCAAATTTTTTAATTTCTTCATTACATTTTAAAGTCTCTTCAATTTTTTTAGGTAAATCTAAAATATCTTGTTTTAAATCTTTAATTAATTTTGAATTTTCTCCAAATAAAATTTCTGCAAAATATATTGCTAGAATATTTATTAGCATAACTTGAGATGTATAAGCTTTAGTTGATGCAACAGCAATTTCTGGACCTGCATGAGTGTAAATTGAATAATCAGCTTCTCTTGTTATAGAACTTCCAATTACATTAGTAATAGCTAAAGTTTTAGCACCCTTTTCTTTAGAAAGTTTAAGTGCTGCTATTGTGTCTGCTGTTTCTCCAGATTGAGAGATAAAAATACATAAAGTTTTTTCATCTATAATTGTGTCTCTATATCTAAATTCAGAAGCTATATCAACTTCAGTAGGAATTCTACAAAGTTTTTCAATTGCATTTTTTCCACTAAGACCTGCATGCATTGCAGTTCCACAAGCTACAATATAAATTTTATTTAGACTAGATAAATAATCTTTTGTGAATCCTAGTTCGTCAAACTCACATTTTGAATTTAGATTTATTTTTGCACCAATAGTTTCTCTTATAGCTGTTGGTTGTTCATAAATTTCCTTCAACATAAAATCATCAAAACCATCTTTTTCAGCAGCAGAAGAATTCCATTCTATTGTTTGTGTATGTTTTTCTATTTCATTTAAGTCTTTATCATAAAATTTAGCAGAATCTTTTGTTAATAATACAAATTCTAAATCATTTAAAAGATAAAAATCTTTTGTAAAGGATAGAATTGCAGGAATATCAGAAGAAATCCCGCTTTAATAAAGTCCAGATAATTGTTGATCAGCCATTTCGGCATAAACACATCCATATTTCCAAAACGACCGACAAAGCTTCCACTGACAAGCTCTACCCAGGAAAATCCGTCTTCCTGCGGGAAACCGTAATTCAACATATCCAGTAAAGAATATCCAACCATCTGCGGTGTACGTCTATTGGATGGCTTGTAATTCTTTTTCGCATATTTTTCCGCACAGATCGTTGATGCATTCATACCAATAAAATCTCCGTCATAGAGAATTGCATTTCGAATGAACCACCATGCAGCCAACAGCAGAACGATCACACAGACAAGAAGTCCCTTTTTCACAAAATCCGTATACTTTCCTTTCTTTTTCGCCTCCATAAACAGAGTTATCCCAAAGAAAAAGATGCTGCAGAGAATAAATCCATACGCATTGTAATAGGACAATGCACATGCTGCCACACCCAATGCCAGGATCACACAGTTTTTGTATATCCATCCCTCATCCAGATACCGCACCCATGCATACACGATCACTGCCGTTGAGAATACCGCCAGTGCATCACAGTTAACATAAGTGAATACAAACAAAGAACCTGGCAGCAGTCCTACAAAAGCCGCAGCTATCCATGCTTTTCTACGGTCAAACAACCGTTTTCCCATATCAAGTACCAGCCAAACTGTTCCAAGTCCAAACAGAATGTTTACAAATCTGGCTGCGAGAAGCAACGCAAACGGTGCTGTCGTCACAAAGCTTACTGCTTTCATAAAAACAGCTGCGATCATATAAGACAGAATCGGAGAAAATGCATAAGAAATTCCCCATACAACATTTCGTACCGACGGGTCATCCCCTACCGGAAGTGAACCATGCTTATAAATATAATCCGCAATCTGATAGCGCATCTGCTCATCCGGCCCGGCACCCATAGGCTGTACACGTGCCCACATCAGATAAAACACCAGCAGAAACAGGAAAAAAAGGATTTCCACAGTTGTCTCTGCACTTATTTTCTTACGTTTCAACTTACCTTCCTCCATCAAAACTCAAACTCTCTGATCTTTTCCGCAATATAATCCACATCATCCATTGAAAGATCATAGAACATCGGAAGCCTCAAAAGGCGTTCGCTTTCTTTCGTTGTAGAAACATCTTTTCCATGAAACCTTCCAAACTTCTCACCTGCCGGAGAACTATGCAATGGAACATAATGAAAAGCCGGTGCAATTCCATTTTCACGGAGATAAGCGATCAGTCTTGTACGTACAGCAATATCTTTCACCTTAATGTAATACATATGTGCATTGTGTACACATCCCTCCGGAACGACCGGTCTCTGAATCTTTCCCTGTTTTTCCAGATCTTCCAGTCTCTCATGATATCCATCATAAACCTGATGACGTTTCCTGTTGATCTTATCACACTCTTCCAGCTGTGCATACAGATATGCCGCATTCATCTCGCTCGGAAGATAAGATGATCCATAATCAATCCATCGATATTTATCAATCTGTCCTCGGAAAAATTTACTTCTGTCCGTTCCCTTTTCACGCAGGATCTCAGCTTTTTCCTGATATTCATTCTTCTGGAATACCAGAGCACCACCTTCACCCATAGTGAAATTTTTTGTCTCATGGAAACTGTAACAGCCAAAGTCACCAATCGTACCAAGTGCCTTTCCATGATAATAAGCATCCACTCCCTGTGCTGCATCCTCAACAACTTTCAGGTTATGTCTGCGTGCAATCTCCATAATTTTATTCATCTCACAGCCAACACCGGCATAATGGACCGGAACGATTGCTCTGGTCTTCTCTGTGATCGCATCTTCGATAAGATTTTCATCTATATTCATCGTATCCGGACGAATATCAACGAATACGATCTTTGCACCTCGAAGTACAAAAGCATCCGCAGTGGAAACAAATGTATACGATGGCATGATGACCTCATCCCCTGGCTGGATATCACTCAGGAATGCCGCCATCTCCAATGCATGCGTACAGGATGTTGTCAGGAAAACCTGATTTACCTGGAAACGTTCTTTCATCCATGCTGAACAAAGCTTCGTATATTTTCCATCACCACAGAGCATGCCCTGAGCTACTGCATCCTGAATATACTTTAATTCATTACCGACAAGTGCCGGTCTGTTAAAATAAATCATCTGACTCCTCTACTTTTCTTTATAAAGAATACTTGGGTATCTTATTCTGAAAAACAATTTCTTCTCCATCCGGATCCGTCATACTCATTTTCTCAAAAAAATCTCTTGATATCTCATCAAGTTCTTCTCGGCTGCCTGCCTCTATATAATACAGTGCAAGATACGGGTTCGGACCGTATGCCACAACTTCTTCTCCTGCCTCATAGAAAATCCACGGTTTTACAACCGCTTTATCTTCCGCGAGTTCATATGCAGCCTGTTGTTCCTGAATCTTTTTCAGTCTCCCATGAAAATACAAAACAGCTCCATGCATCAATGGTTTACGGATATCCTGCGCTTCCAACATCTTTGTAACATACTCGTTATCGTAAACATAATTCAGCAAAAGTTCTTCCATGTTAAAGCGATATACCATATCAGTCAGCTCATGCTCATAGCCAAAGAAACGCCCCGCAATCTCGCAGACCTGAATTCCTTTATCCGGTTTCCAGAAAAACTGCATAGACAATGCTCCCTCCATCTGTCCTGTATGCCGGATATATCTTTGCAGAACATCTGTGGCATTCTTTTCAACCTCTGACAAAAACCTGGATGGATAAACATTCCGGGTACTGATTGGAAGCATTCCCTCTTCCACTTCCGTTTTCTCACGGTCTGCAATGCTGATTACATTTACTTCTCCATCCATGACCCATGTCATCATATTAAATTCAAATCCATCATTGTATTCTTCGATCAGAATCTCCTGACAGTTTGTATATTCTGCTGTCTGCAATGCTTTGGTAACAATTTCACCCTGGTCGTGAATGATAAATATTCCCCTTGAGCCATATTTATCCAGCGGTTTACTGATAAGTGGATATTGCAGACCTGAAACAGATTTCTGTATCTCCTCCTCAGAGCCTTGTTTCAGTAAATCTACAGGCACTTTGCGAAATCCCGGTGTCGGCAGCCCAAGCTTATCCAGCACTTCTCTGCACGCAGATTTATCTCTGTACCATGAAAGCTGTTCAGATTTCAGATAACAAGGCAGCCCGGCCTTTGCCGCGATCTTCTTAGAGTCGATGGCCGACGGCGGCGTCGCGTGCGGCCTGCCGCGCGCGTCGGCGATCCAGTATGCCGCGCAGATGATGCTCGGCACGGCGAAAATGGTGCTCGAGACGGGCCAGCACCCCGGCGTGCTCAAGGACAGCGTCTGCTCGCCCGCGGGCTCGACGATCCGGGGCGTGCAGACGCTCGAAAAGTGCGGCATGCGCGCGGCGGTGTTTGACGCCGTGACCGTGGCCTACGAGAAAAACGTCGAGCTCAAAAAGGCGAGCGACTGAGGCTGCGGCGGAAAGGTATCTTTCCTGCGCGGCAGGCATAGTTTGCTGTGCGGGTATTTCCAGTTTTTTGCAAAAAGTGAGGAATAGATCCTATGGCAGCAATCTCTCAGCAGCTCGCAGATATCACGGTGCTCTCGATCGTGGTGCGCATCCTGCTCTCCACGTTCTGCGCGGGCACGCTCGGCTTTGAGCGCGAGCGGCACAATCAGGCGGCGGGCTTCCGCACGTATATCATCGTGAGCGATGCTTCGGCGCTCGTGATGATGACGAATATCTTTGTTGCCGGCATCGGCGAGACGGCGTATTCCCTGCTCCATGGCGACATTGACGGTACGTGCTCCCAGACTGCCCCCTACTACGAGCAGCGTGCGTTTCCCAGGTTCGAGACCAAAGGCGCGGCGAGCCTCTCCCCTCTCTTTAGGCTCAAGCAATGCGGCACGCACAGGGTTGCCGGTCTTCACTATTCTGTCGGCCGGGAAGAAGCGTTCCATGCCGTCATAAGCCACACAGATGCGTCCGGCCTTGCGTGCGAGCAGTTTGTTGGTAACGCCGGCGTATGAATTTTGCTCCTGTAGCAATGTGGGGACGCCGGCGCGTTGCGCAGCCTTGAGGGTCGGGCCCGAAGCATATCCGCCCACGCCTATGGCCAGGTCGGGCCTGAACCCGCGCACTATCTTGCGCGCCATGGCGATGCTGCGGCGAAGCTTGAAAAGATTCTTGCGGTTGAATCCTGCCACCGGGAGACCTTTGATTTCATATCCGGCAGCCGGCACCTTTTCCATTTCCATACGGTTGTCGGCACCTACAAAAAGGATTTCGGCGCCGCAACGCTTTTTCAGGGCGTTGGCTATAGCCAGGGCCGGAAAGATATGTCCTCCCGTGCCACCTCCGCTTATCAGTATTTTAGGTTTGTCTTTTGACATGATCAGGTAATGATTGATGTCGTCATTCGGCCAGCATGGGATTATCT
>OGXX01003733.1_pt1 | contig 12405 bp, 3 predicted proteins | sample 1576301 | NCBI WGS metagenome assembly OGXX01 (sample SAMEA3541469, study PRJEB24748) | human gut metagenome | biome: human gut; feature: human-associated habitat; material: faeces | place: China | collected 2012
ATGTTTGGATGGAAGCAAAAAAATATATAGATGCAAATGAGAATACTGCAATTATTACCTTACATAATGAGAAAATTGTCCAGAACACAGTTATAAAGATGGAACGAGAACTCATAAAAAAAGAACAAGATATGGCAAAGCAGTATTGGGATATGGTATCACTTTTAACTACTGTATTGAATCATAATCAGATAGTTGAATCAGGGTATCAAGATGATATCAGTTTCTATACGAAACAGGTATATCTTCAGTTGCAGAAGAATTATCCGGAATACGGAATTACGGATGAAGAAATTGCTTCAGTAGCCCATTTGGCACCGATTCATGATATTGGAAAGATAAAAGTACCAATTGAAATTTTGAATAAAAATGGAAAGTTGACAGATGAAGAAATGAATGTAGTAAAACAACATCCATTAGTAGGTGCAGCGATGACCCGGAGATTCCCAAAAGGAGTAATAACGGAAAAGCTGAACCAATATAGTTATGAAATATGCAGACACCACCATGAAAGATATGATGGATCAGGATATCCGGATGGTTTAAAAGGAAATGCGATTCCAATGTGTGCACAGGTCGTTGGGATTGTCGATGCTTACGATGCATTGATCAATGATCGTCCATACAAAAGAAAATATGAACCGGAAGAAGCAATACGGATGATTTCAAATGGTGAATGCGGAGTGTTTTCTAAAAAACTGATCCAGTGCTTGACGGCGGCAGCAAAGCAGCCAGAGTGGTTAAAAGTAACAAAAAGTCAAGCATGACAGAAGATTTGAGGCGATTTTATGAACAAGAAATTGAGTGTTTTAAGACGAATTACAGCAGTTGTTCTGTGTGTTACATTATTATCTTCGCAAGTCGTAGTTGCGAATGCTGAAGATTCAGAAAGAATGAATGTGCAGACCAATAGTGAAATTACAGATATATCGGAACAGGATGGTTTCAGCAGTGATACATCTGAAATATCTGATATCACGGAAAGTGATATTCCTGATTCTTTTGAAGGAGAATCAGAGCCAAATACAGATATAAGTTCTGAAGTAACAGAGGAATTTGGTAATTCCAAAGATCAAGGATTTACAGATGGAGAAGAAACAATTATCGAGGATGAAAACACCTCAGATACTTTGGAAGAAGCAAATCCAGATTATGAAGATGGAAAAATATGTATCTACAATTACCAGCAACTTCTGCAAATCGGTACAGGAACACAGATGTTTTCCGGAGACAAAGATGGAAATGTTGGTGAAGGGGATAAGGTTCTTGCAGATGGTGCAGAACTTACCTATGCATCAGACGCTTCCTATTGTTTGATGAATGATATTCCAATAGATAATGAAAATGTCTGGAACTTCCCATCAGATTTTACAGGTAGCATCACTTCATCATCAGAGCGCACGGGCAACACAGTATATGATTCAGTGACTGATACGATTTATGTGTATAACCGATACCAGCTTGAGTTGATGAAAGGGAAATCTTCAGATAGCGAACCTGTAATGAGCGAGGATTATATTGCTGAAAAAGTTGGAATGGGACAGGTTTTTACACTGGAAGATGGTTCCTATCTTACTTACAGCAAAACACATAATTATGTGCTTGCTTCTTCATTTACAACAGAAACACCGGAGCTTCTTGCTAATAAGGCTGGGACAGAGGAGACAACTCAGGATATTACTAGCGCATATCCGTCCGACTATGAAGGAAGAAATTATTTCGGTCAGGTGGTAAAAAAGATTGGTGATAAAAATTATATTCTGATTGGAAATGAAACACAGCTTCGGGCAATCGGAACAGATACGGATGTGACAGAACCAATCTGGCGAGTATATGAAACAAGAGAGAAAAATGAGGGAATACTGGGGGGATATACAGACTGGAAACCGGCAGCGGATACATCAGAATACAAAACGGTACTGTATTATCCGGGTGATGCGGATATTGTAAAGTTTAATGATACATATAATTGGTCCGGAAAGGAATTGTATGCTAATAAAAACGGTGCTCATAAGCTGAATGATACAGAATATTTGGATAATCCATCTTGGGATATAGCTGGTACAAAAGCTACACAGTGTTATGTGTATGTAAGTAGTACGATTCAGGAGTCAGCCGATATGACAGTAACTGCAACAGAAAGTACTGCCAGTGATTCCGAAGCGGCATCCGTTGAAGCAGGTGCAACTGTAAAAGACAGAGATTTGATTGATATGACTCCGGCAGAAAGTGAGGAAGCAGCTGAGACAGGAAGTGATGATGCAGAAGCTTTTACAAGCAGTGGGGATGAAAGCGGTTTTACTGATGATATAGATTCGGAAAGTATAACAGTTGATGAGAATAAAACTTATGTACTTACTTATGATACGTCAAAACATAGCAATACCAATATTGCAGGCTCCGGATATAAATACAGCAAGGATGCGAATTACATTATCTTTCGTGATATTGATCTTTCCAAAGAAGGGACAAATTCTAATGGGAAAGATGATAACTGGACTCCTATAAAGAACTTCCAGGGAAATATGGAAGGCTGCAAGGGAATGACAGAAGGTGCTAATGTCAAAATCAGTAACGTAAAGATTGTACAGGACACAGCAATTAATCAGAGTGCTTATTCAAATGGAAGTAGCTCGGACACGGAATATGGTGTTGGATTTTTCAGAAGTTTATCGACCCCATATGACAGTTCATTACAGATTTCATCAAAACAGGTTGTCGTAAAAAATCTTACCTTATCAGGAGTTTCTGTATCAACGACAACGAATTCTATTAAAAAAGATTTTAGTTTGCTTGGTGTAGTGTTGACCGGAGTTTTAAAAGTCCTGGGATTATCAAGTGGGTTGGAAAAGGATCCAAAATCTTTTTCAACAGGAGCTTTTGCCGGCGTTGTAAAAGGAAATGTACAAATATTAGACTGTCATGTAGAAGGATTATCAGGAGTATCTAATGCAAACAGCTGGACAGGTGGTTTTGTCGGGTACATTTCGGGTATTACAAAATATGAAGCCCTTTCAGGAGTGCTTAAAGGAGTAACTGACGCACTTAGTACTCTATTAAACTTGATTCCAGTATTAGGTCTTGGGGATCTGATTACAACGCTTTTGAATGGAGGTGTTCTAAGTGTTGGAAACCTGATTCCAATTGGCTATGTGAATCCGGTGTTCAGCAATTGTTCAGTATCTGGCAATGATATGATATCTGGGCAGAATTATACAGGTGGATTTGCTGGTGAAACAATAGGTGCTGTAATGACTGGATGTTCAGTTAATGGTACTGAGAGTGTTAATGGTACTGATTACTCAGGAGGATTTATTGGCCGTGCTTCCAATGCAGTTGTTGCAGGTGCACTGGATCATCTGGGAATCCAAATAGCTGATTTCCCGGTCAATACAGTAATGCTTGGATGTAGCATTAATGGCAGTGCAAATGTATCTGCGACAGGAAGCTCTGGTAAGGAAAGTGGTTATGCAGGTGGATTTATAGGAGAAATGCGTAACAGTTATGCCGTGGACTGCAGTATTTCTTCTCTTGGTACAGTGTCCGGAAAAGATTATACCGGAGGATTTGCCGGCTTAGCAACCCTTGGTGCTGTTACATCTATTGATGAAAATAAAGGTCTTCTTGATCTTGTGAAAAAACTTCTTACAGGTTTGTTGAACGGTAATATTACGGATATGGATATTTTGAACTTGGTGGGACTTCGCCCTTCTGTTATAAGCGGATGTACCATTGGTGGAAGTACGATATCCCTAGATGCCAGTGGCAAATATGCCGGTGGACTTGTAGGATATGCCGGAGCTGTTCAGGTTTCTAATACTTCAGAACTTGCAGATGGTTCAAAATCAACTACAAAAGCTTTGAATCGTATGCTTGCAAAAAACAGTATTTCTTACAGTTTTAATGAGCATTCTAATAGTATTACTGCATCAGAAAGCATGTCTGTTTCAGCAACAGAGAATGCCGGAGGAATCTTAGGTTACGCTAAAATGACCAGTGTCGGTGATGTCCTTGGCGGAACAGTTACAGCAGCAGACTACATGCGTTTTGAATGTAAAGATTGTTCCGTAAACGGAGGCTCTTTGGGACTTACAGTTACTGCGTCAGATCAGGAGAATGGTCGTGCCGGAGGTACTATCGGTTATGGAACAGGTGGAGAAGTAAGGAGAACATCCGTCACAAATCTGAATTCTGTAAAGGCTGGAAAGTGTGCAGGAGGATTTGCCGGATATTTCGGAAGTGGAACTCTTGCTAATGTTGGTGGTATTAAACTTCTTGGATTACCGCTTTTGAAAATTGACAGCCTTCTTTCTGTAGGGCAGATGATTGAGACGTTTACAGTTGACAGCACTGTTTCAGGTGTTTCGTCAGGATATAGTGTGTTTACTGGCAATGAGAAAGGTTATAGTGGTGGTTTTATTGGAGAATGCATTAGTGGACGAGCAAGGGACACAAAGATCAGCAACCTGAAAACGGTTACTGCAGCTGCAACATCAGGAAAAGCCGGAGGCTTTGCAGGTTTTGCCAAAGCCGGAGATGCATTAAGTGCCGGAGATTCCACTACATCAAAACTGACAGGAATTGAATTAGAGAATCTGCTTGGAGTTGTCAGTGCCCTGAGACCGGAGTTCAATAATACGTCTATTGCCTATGTTTCGAATGGTTCTGATCCTCAGGTATCCGCTGATATGGCGGGCGGTTTTGTGGGTGACGGACAGGCAGTAGATATCAACTATGGAAACAACAATTCCGGATTCAAAGCAGACACAGACACCAATATTACCGGACTCTCTTATATAAAGGGAACCAGCTATGCCGGTGGTTTTGCAGGAAGGATGATGCCTGGTGATGTGGCACAGACAGGTTCTATTAAGTTACTGGGCCTCTTGGATGTAAATCAACTTCTCAGTGTCATGGATGTAGCTTATCCGAGAATTTCCGATTCTTCTATTGAAGGAAACAACTTAGTCGTAACAGCATCCGGAAAAAATGATGATGTGGCGCTTGGAGATGCCGGAGGATACATCGGTAATGGAAAAGCAGTTATGGTTAAAAACTCTGATGTGACTAATGTAAAAGAAGTCACAGCGCCGTATCATGCCGGTGGCTATATCGGAATCATGCGTTCCGGAAGTGCGGCGGAGGCAGGAGATGCCACAGGAGATCTTTTGAACAGTGTCCTTGGTAAGATTCTGAGTCTGAAAGAGTTGGCGAGTGTCTTGCAGGTTGCATCCAGCAAAATTACAAATTGCAAAGTTGCTGGTACCGCAGATGGTTTGAATGTTACGGCTGACAGGGAATTTGAAAACGCAGAAGGCTATGCAGGTGGCTTCGTTGGAGAGATGCAGAGCGGTCATGTAGATAATTCAGCAAATGCTGTTGATTCCGGAAAAGGAACGGCAGTAGAAAATCTTCTGAAAGTAGAAGGACTTCGTTATGCCGGAGGCTTCGGAGGTCTGGTAAAAGCCGGAGCGGTTGCAGAGATTGGAGCTAAATCATCAATTCTTACAAAACTGGTTGATCTGACAGGATTACTATCCCTGGTCAATGCTTTTGTTCCGGTGATCAGTAATGCCAGTGTTAATTCTGTAGAAAAAGGATTTACCGTTACCGTTACAGGTACTCTTGAAAAAGATAGCACCAACGATGCGGATGCTGGAAGTGCCGGAGGCTTTATCGGATGCGGAACTGGTGTACAGATCAGCAATTCCGATGTAAATAAATTGCAGCATACAGGTGTCAGTGAGCCGAAGAATCTGCAGCAGGAAGATGGTAGCAGTTATTACGGAAGCGACAGTGCATATGCGGCAAGTGGTTATCGTTATGCCGGCGGCTATATTGGGAAAGCTGCTATGGGAAGTACGGCGGCTATCGGAGGTGCAAGCGTTCTGGATCATGTACTTTCTACGACAGGACTGTTATCAGCACTGACTGTAGTTGCATCTATCATAGACAGCTCAGATGTTTATGGAGCAACAGGCGGATTTAATGTTCTTGCAACAGACGGAGACGGTGATACCGGAAAAGCCGGTGGATATGCAGGAGAACTTCTTGGAGTTCAGATTCAGAATAGTAATTCTTATAATTTTGCACATATCATAGGGCGTGAAAGTGCCGGTGGATATGTTGGAACCATGGAGCCGGGGAGTGCGGCAGATGTGGTAGATGGATTAAGTGCTCTTGGAGGACTGATCAAGGCAGATAATCTTCTTGGCGTTTTACAGGCATTTGTTCCTGTGATCAAAAACAGCGAAACAACCTGTGTACCTTGTGGAGGTGCTGTGAGGGCTCAGGCTGAAAGTGATGATGGCATTTACCGTGGACTTGCAGGAGGATATGCAGGTTACAACTATGGCGGTCAGATCTGGGGAAACAATACGGATAACTGGAAAGGTGCTGCATATACAGGAACCGTAAGAGAATGTGCGGCCTATCGTATCCGTTCCGTATATGGAACGGAATATGCCGGAGGTTATACAGGACTGATGCGGTGTGCGAATGTTGCAGACACAGGAAGTCTGAAGGTTTTATTCGGTCTTATCAAACTAGATAATCCGCTGACGCTTCTTCAGGCAGTGTATCCGACAGAAAAGAATACAGCTGTTTATGGACCGCTTCGTGGACTGGATACGGATACCTGGAACAAATGGGTTGGTGCTGTCGGTTCTTATGGAAGTTACGGTAATAAATTACAGGCACTTGGTGAAGTCAATGATCAGAATCGGTTAAATGAGATTATTTCCCAGTATGCATATGGATACGCTGTTACAGCAGGACGGAGCATTCTGGCAAGTAAAGCAACACAGGGAGGTTCTGCCGGAGGCTATGTAGGCCGTATGGAAGGCGGTACCATAACAAATGGAACTGCAACAGATCTTCAGTTGGCAGAGGCTTATAGAAGCAGTGGTGGATTTGCTGGTGAGATGCTCACAGGTTCTGTGGCAAACACAGGTGGAGTTTCACTGGAAGACCTTAAGATTATAGGTGCAGACAGCCTGGCAGCATTAAAAACCTTTGTGCCAGTCGTGAAACAGTCCCATGTGAAAGGATATCGTTCCGGTGCAAGGATCAAAGCAACCGGTATTGCAGACAAAGATCCGGCAGGATTTGCCGGAGGCTATGTGGGAAGAATGATCGGCGGCCAAATCTGGGGAGATGAAACTTCCTCCTGCAGTATCACAAATTTAAGGCGTGTAGATGGAACTTCCTATGTAGGCGGTTTTGCCGGAAAAGTAGATCCGGGTAGTGTGGCAGCTATTGATACAGCTACAAAACAGGGACTTTTGAATAAACTTCTGGATGTTCTTATGGTAAATGCTCCGGCAGAGCTGATTAAGGTTCTGAATGCTACTGTTTCCACCATCCGCTGTGCATCTGTGTCAGCCTGGGATGACTGGGGCGTGATCGTAAACGGAACCTATCAAAATGGAAACAATACAGGGTATGCAAAAGCAGCTGGAGGATTCACAGGAAGTCTTTGTGGAGCAGTTCTTGGCGAGAAGGATAAACCGGAAAGCGGAATCCGTGCAGACAAGATTCGCTCTGTAGTAGCCGGTGAATATGCCGGAGGATGCTTCGGTATTGCGGATGTTTCCGGTGCTGCAAATATTAGTGCCAATGGTGAGACCTCTGTCTTACAGTATCTTTTAAAGCTTGGAAAAACCGATGTGCTGGATGCATTCCGAAGCTATGTATATTACGGAAATGTCACAGGAAGCCCAGATGCAGGGCTTGGCGTCAGTGCTAACACAGCAACAGATGCAGGACAGAATAATCAGGTTACATACAGCGGAACAGCTGGAGGATTTGGTGGTTCACTGTTAAATGGATCTGTCAAAAACAGCACTGTAACAGGATTAAATTATGTAACTGGACTGAACAGCGTAGGTGGCTTTGTAGGATACTCCGGAAAAAGCGGAGTTATAAAAATGGAGAAGCTGGATGTGCTGGGAGATAAATTTGGACAGCTTCTTGGCGGTGCCCTCGGCGTTTTGGATATTTTTGGTTCCCACATAGATGACAGTAGCGTGACAGGAGTACCTGGTGGTTATACCGTTTTGAGTAAAGGCGGACAGGAGCAGATTGCAGGAGGCTTTATTGGTTACGCAAATCTTGCCAGAATGTCAGGTTGTAGTGCCGGAGATGCCAAAAATCAGGAAAATAGTCTGAAACTGGTAGAATCCGGTGGAACAGCCGGAGGCTTTGCCGGAAGAACAAGCTTTGCCTATCTTGCAGATGTAAAACTGGATTCCACAGTGGTGGATGCATTATTCGTAGTTCTGGATCAGCTTGTAAGGGCATTGTATTTGGATAAGATTCAGGATTCCGACTTGTTGCATATTAATCTTGGAATTGTGAAGGTTGATGCACTGTACGATGGAAATCTCATCCATGTGAATCTGCTTGGACTGGATATTTCTGTTGGGCTATCTAAAAAGTCTGATGATAACAATCAGCAGACAGATTTTGCAATCATTAAGATCGGAGATTCCTCTATTAAGCTTCCATGTGACAAAAACGGAATCATAACGAAAGATAATGATGTAAAGTCCAACATCAGTGTCAACCTGATTAAGGCAAACAGGACAAAAATTACAGACAGCAATGTATATGGAATCAATACGGGATACGATGTCTATGCTGGCGGAGCAGGAAATGATGCGGATGGTTCTGCAAATGATGGACGAAGCGGAGGTTTTGTTGGATACAACGATGAAGGACTGCTGAAGAATAACAATATGTACTACTGTGATGTGGTCCGTGGAACATCTAAGCTGGTGGGACCATTCAGTGGAAAAAGTGATTTGGACTCTGTATATGACTTTAATACAAAAGCAGGTGTAGAAGGTGAGAATAACAATTATCGTATTTACCGAAAACCGGCGATTAGTTTTGATGAGATCAAAAAGAATTCGAAACTTCTGACAGATACGTTCAGTCAGGAAAATGGATGGAGCATCTTCTCAGTAAAACATGTCGTGCAGGTAGATGAGTATAACACATTGCAGAATGCAGTTATGGCAACAAAAGATTCTTCTGAAACAGCAGATCTGAATGCTTATGTATCAGATGCAAAAGCCGTTCTGATGTCAGATACCAAAACGACAGTAAATACAGGTGATAGCACATCACCGGAACCATCAGATGCACAGGATCCATGTGATGAATATATAAATCTGACCATTAATAAGGTATGGAAAGATTTCCGGAATATGGACAACATCAGACCAGACACTATTAAGATTACAATTTCCAGAAGCTGGACGGATGCAGAAGGAACAAAACATACAGAAGTCGTGCCAAACTATGAAAACTATGAAATAAAAGGTGATATCTCAAAATCTACATGGCAGAAAGTGATTGAAACTCTTCCAGCCTACATAAAAGATGATGCAGGAACTCCGCATTATTACAAATATTCTGTTACGGAAACTGAAATAAAAGGATATACAACTACAATCGAAACTTCTAAAGATGGATTTACCTTCACGATTATCAACCGGCATTTTGCACTGCTTCCGGATACCGGCGGCGAGGGCATTATGATGTTTATCATAGCAGGTGGCCTGTTGTTAGCGTTCCTGCTTTATACCGGACGCAGAAGGAAACGGAAACAGACGATGTAGGAAAGGGGGAGCAGGGTCATGAGAGAGATATGGCTGCGTGGGGAACTTCCACCGTAAAGGCTGAAAGAATCCCGAGCGAACCAATAAAAAATCAAAAGAAAGTGAGAAGAGGAATATGAAGAAATTAGTATCAAGATTTATGGCAGTTCTGATGGCAATGACCATGATACTGTCCATGAGCATGACTGCATTTGCAGCAGAAGCTTCAAAAGGAACCCTGACAGTCAACAATACAGTGGCAGGAAAGACTCTGGATCTGTATCAGATTTTTACAGCAACAAAAAACGGCGATAATGTAGCATATACACTGAACAGTGCATATGAAGGATTTTTTAAGAATAATACTAGAATTCCAGGATCTGAAAGTTTAAAAGGCGAAGCATTAAGTGAAAAAGCTTATGAATATGTTAAAACACAGGTTGGAGATGATGGAAAATCAGGTGTGAATTTCGCAAAAGATATTTTGACATGGATTCTTCAGAACAATGAGGCTGTAAAGGCGACTCATAAAGAAGTTTCAACAGCAGATACCAAAACAGTAATTAACGATCTTGCATATGGATACTATGTAGTTTATCCATTAGGTGCAACAGATACCTCAGCAGCACCTGGAACTGGTCAGGATTATACATCCGTAGCATCTTTAGTTAGCGTAACAGATACTAATGCTACAGTTAACATGAAGAGTAATTACCCGACAGTAGACAAGAAAATTATTCCAGCACAGAGTGGAAGTGGACTTACAGTTGGTGCTATTGTGAATCCTTCATGGGAAGGCAATCACCAGATGGAATTAGATGACGAAAATGAGTCTGAGGACACCATTGCACCACATGGTGCAGCGGATGAAAAGAAAGCTGGGGATTTTGCGATTGGTGACACCGTTACTTACCAGCTGACTTCTAAAGTACCGGATATGACAGGATATAATTCTTATACTTTTAAATTTACCGATACATTATCAAAAGGATTAGACTTAAAAGCAATTCTGTCTGTAAAGGTTGGAGATACAGAACTCAAAGCAGGTAAAACAGGAGCTAACACATACTTACCGACATATACGACAAATACCAATGGAACACATACACTAACTATTAGCTTTAATGACTTTTATAACAACTTTAAGAATCGTACAGGCGAGACAATCACAGTTGTTTATACTGCAACGTTAAACAAAGATGCTGTTATCGGTATGAATCCAAATACCAACAAGGCGGTTGTTGAGTACAGTAATGATCCGAAGTCAGGTGGAACAGGTAAATCTGAGCCAAGCATCGTAGATGTACATACCTTTGATTTCACAATTTATAAATATTATTTAAAAGACCAGAGTAATAAAGAAGATAAGACTGCACTTGCAAAGGCAGAATTTGAGCTTTACAAGGCAAACGAAGCAGGCGATGCAGCAGATACAAATGCTAAGATTAATATTGTTAAAGTAAAAGAGGGTGAATATCGTCAGGCAACACCTGAGGAAGCTGTAGCAGAAGTTTTCAAATCCGATGTAATCGTATCTGGTACCGACGGAAAAGTTCTTGTAAAAGGTCTTGATGCCGGAACTTATTACTTAAGAGAGACAAAAGCTCCAGACGGATACAATAAGCTTCTCAGCGACATCAAGGTTGAGATTAAAGCAAACTATGATGAAACAACTGGCAAACTGACAAGCTATTCTGTTGATTACACATACAATGGAACAACAACAACAGGTACTGCAATTACAAATAAAACTGATTCCCCAGAAGTAGCTGTAGAAAACAAGACAGGTGCACAGCTTCCATCCACTGGTAGCAAGGGAGCACTCATGGTAACACTGGCTGGTATCGTTCTTTTCGGTGTATTAACAGCAAGCAAAGCTTTTGGCAAAAAGAAAGCAAAAAACTAAGACATTCTGAAGTTTAAGAATGGACAAAAAGACAGTTCATCTTCCCGGTATCGTACCGGGAGGATGTCTGCTTTTTCTGAAATGTCCAGTGTGGACTGGATATTTCAGAAGAAACAGACAGAAGGTGAAGGACATCATGAAGAAAATAATTAAAGTGATAAGAGCGATTGGTTATTTAATAGCATTTTCTTTGATTTTATATCCAGTGGTCAGCAACTATATAAATCAGATGCACAGTACAACCATTGCAACAGATTATGAACAGGAAGTATCTCATTTATCGGAAGAACAGGAAAATGAGATGATCGAAAAAGCTCAGGAATATAATAAGAGCCTGGTTGGAATTAATTCTATTGTAGACCCGTTTTCAGGGAATGGGGAAACCCAGACAGAAGATGATGTTTATAATAATCTTCTTAAAATTGATGACACCGGAATGATGGGCTATATTGATATTCCGAAGATTGATATTGTACTTCCCATCTATCATGGAACATCTGAAAAAGTGCTGCAATCCGGTGTTGGACATCTGAAGAATACATCTCTTCCAGTTGGAGGAGAGAGTAGCCATGCGGTTTTATCCGGACACAGAGGACTGGCAAATGCAAAGATATTCACAGATCTGAATAAGATGGAAATAGGGGATGTTTTCTACATCAAGGTTCTGCATCATACATTTGCTTACCAGGTGGATCAGATTCTTACAGTAGAACCAAGCGATACAGAGGCTTTGCAGATAGAAAAAGGAAAAGACTATGTAACACTTGTAACCTGTACTCCATTTGCAATCAATACGCATCGTTTACTGGTACGTGGAATTAGGATTCCATATAAAGAAGCTAAGAAAGTGGATAATGAAATTGGACTGCATAGAACAATTCCATTCTATATGAT
>OGXX01003736.1_pt1 | contig 12397 bp, 13 predicted proteins | sample 1576301 | NCBI WGS metagenome assembly OGXX01 (sample SAMEA3541469, study PRJEB24748) | human gut metagenome | biome: human gut; feature: human-associated habitat; material: faeces | place: China | collected 2012
TTTTTCCACTGGCGGAAGATCCTGTTACAATGAGATTCTTTCCTTCCTCTATCCAATGGCAGGTACTCAGTCGCTCTATTGTCTGGGTATCAAGCTGACGTTCTGGACGGTAAATAGTATCGTCCAGATCCGCCGCCGGGTATCGCAGATGCGCTTCTTTCATCAGACGATTAAAGCGTTTATCTGCCCGTGCCTGCCACTCTGCATCAACCATTGATGCCATGCGTTCCATAAAAGTGTTCAGATCTGCATTGGGATCTTTCAACTGTTCTTCCAGGATATGTGCCATTTCTGGAACACGGAAACTCTTCAGACGCATGATCAGAGCCTGTTCCTGAGGTGTTAATGTAATGTCATGGGATGAACTCATTTGTATGCCTCCTTTCCACGGATGTTTGTATGGGAAGGAAGTTTTCCGGTTCCGTTTATAGCGCTGCTGGAATGATTATTCTGAACCATGCTAAGTACTTTCTTGAAATAAGAATACTTGCAGGCATTGGCTTCTACGCATTTCTCAGCAGCCTCCTGAACCAGTCTGTGAGGAACATCTTTACAGGAATGGAGTACACCGGCACAGCTGTTGTATGCCTGTTCCTCATGCTTGGAACTGCGGAGTATCCTGTCAATAAGAGTTACCATAGATTCTCCATAAACAGATGCCCATCGTCTGTAATAAGCTCCGTCATGTGCATTCACTTCTTTGTAATACAGGTGTTCTGGAGGCATGTGATTGTCATCTGTAATGTAAAGAGGAAAATCACGGTAAGATCTTGGATGGCGGCAGATTAGCCGGTTATACTCATCACAGATCCGTATCTCCGTCATTGTAGCCTTAAGAATTGCAGGCTTCCCTTTATAGGTATACAATACAGAATAGTAGTGGGCATCATACTCAAGGTGGTAATTATCTGGAACTTTAAGAAAGTATTTATAATCACAAAGTGTATAACTTTCGCCTGGAAGCTGGTTCATACGCGGTTTGTCGTACTTTTCAAATCCATTCATGCGGGATTTCCGAATGTCAGATTTTTTCTGGAAAGGACACTGGTTGATGTCCGCTACAATCTTTTTGACCGCAGCATTCAGCGCTTCCAGAGAGGTATAAGTATCTTTCTTTAATTCTTCTACCAGATGCGTTTCCAAGAAACGCACATGATTTTCAACTGTTGGTTTGCCTTTCGGTTTCCTTGGTGGCGGCGGCAGAACGATCGTATCATAAAAAGTTTCCAGATCTGAAAAAGCTGACTGCAGCACAAGTTCATCTTTACTATGCCTGGTAACAGCTGTTCTTAGATTGTCCGGGACAAGATATTTAGGAACTGCCCCATAATAAGACAGTGCATGTACTGTACCGGTAATAAAATGTGGAAGTTTTTCATCCGGAAAGATCTCTGCATAAACAAGACTGCTAAAACCAAGTGTAGTTGTAAAAATGTGAACTTTCCGAAGTTCGCCAGTTGTTGTGTCCAATAGCAGTTCCGGCTGGTCGCCTACCCAGTCAATATACATCTTTTCACCAGGGATCCGTTCCACAGGCATAGATGTTTTTGAAGTACCATAAGTATCTACCATAAAATCACGATACAGCTTATAAAACTGAGCGAGCTGGTAACCGTTGGGATGCTCTTTTTTATAATCAATCCATAGAAAACTCAAGTCAGCATGTTTTCCCATTTGGATCATCTGCTCATGTATTTTTTCAAAATCAGGCAGTGGAATATCCTTATGTCGAAGGTTTTCTTTTGGATAGATGAGATCAACTACCTTTGAGGCTGGCATTTGCCGAAGATCATCCAATGATAAGCCTGAATCCTTGTAGCGGTTCATGATTAATGCAATCCCGCTCCGTCCGATCCGGTAACGTTTTTGTACAGAGTCATAACTGACTTTACTGAGCCGAAGTTCTATGACTCCAAGAATAGTATTGTAGTCGTGCATAATAGTTCCTCCTTTGCACTGTGATGAATAATAGTTACATCACAATAATAAAGGAAAAACGTACCGCTTTGAGCAGAAAACGCGTACCGCTAAATCAGAATGAATGTACCGACGATTTCAGAATAGGCGTACCGTTCGAGCAGAATTTGCAGGATTCCCTAAAAATCTCAAGGTAACATTAAAGAGCATGATGGAAAATATCATCATGGGACTGGAATTTGATCCGAAAGAAGCAATTCTGCACCATGAAGAGGGTGTTGACCTGATTCCGTCCAATAAATTGCTTGCCGGAATGGATATGTCTTTATTTACAGTAGAGGACAGAGAAAAGGTGCTGAAAGAACATCCAGAAGCATTTGAAGATATGGAAGAAAGCGAAGAAGATAAATTATTTGAAAAAATAAACGAAGCTATATGGGCTGGAGATGTGGGAACTATAAAAAAATGTTTTCCTCAAATTGATAAAAATGATAAACAAATACAAGCAGAATTGACATGGACTGTAGCTAAAGATGTTATGAAAAATAGAGAATTACGTGAACTATATTTTCAGAAATATGGAGTAAAATATAAAGTACGAAAAGAAAAAAGGAGAAATTCATAACGCAAAAACAGATAAAAAGTAGTTGCTCAATAAATAAAGGGAACACATAAGAAGAATAATTTGGGTTTCCTCTATTTATTGAACTGCTAATTTTACATGTTTGGTTTGGATAGGTAATCATAATCTTTTGGAAAAGTGATATTGTTCCAGTCTATTTTTTTCGCTTTGTAAACTAATTCGTTATATACGGAGTCAGATCTTTTCCGGCGATATGTAGCAATGACCTGTAATGGAAGTCTGGTAGCAGTCCGAATATCTATATTTAACACCGTATTTGGTACATATTCAGAATAAGGAGTTTTTACAAAGCCAAGACAGGCTTTTACGTCACCAGCTAGTTTTTCGGTGTATAATTTCGGGTTGCAGCTATTGAAATCTCCAACCATTTTTGCAGAAATATTTTGGACCATAAGTTGTGGCAGAATTTCTAGTTTTAATTGTGTAGTTCCATCAGGGGCAAATGAAAAATCATCGGGACTTAACTTATGATTCAAACAACGCTCATAAAAATCAGTAGCAGTAGTTTTATCTGCTAATTTTATGCCTGTCAGGTGAAGAAAATTATACGGATTAAAACTTACTTCCAAAGAAGAAATATGTTTATGTTTATCTTTTAAAATGAATAAAAGCTGATATCCGTCAAGATTCTCTTTATATTTAACGGCGCAATCTGTGATGATGGAAATAGCTTGTTGTTTGGTATATTTTGCCATGTTATGACCTCTGAAATCTGTAAAAATATTTAAAGGGAGATTACAGTGCCGTAGCATTGTGCATCTCCCTTATAGACTGATTTTTCTGTTGTCCGCCAACTCTCCAGCCCATACGTCTGGCTTTGCTTTCAGGTTTTTCTGTTGCCTGCCAACTCTCCGATCCACGTTCGGCTTTCGTTTCGGATTTTAGGTGTCAGCCACACCAACAGGATGTCGCCTGTTTTCCTGCTTATAGTATATGCGATAAAATGAATTTAGTCAACGGAGAAAATGAAAAATAATTTGGAAATTTTGTTACTGTTCACACACCACTATCCCGCGAGGTGTTTTGGCATGAATATGCCAAAATCCCGAGACATACAAGCCAAAATTCCATTGCCGCAGGCAATCTGGAATTTTGGCTACGTTACTGTGAACGGAGTGAACAGTAACCATGAATACTTTCAAGTATCAGGAGTAAGTAAAAGTAGATTGACAGATAATATAGAAAAGCGTATTATAATAATAAGAGGTGGGATTTCCCACACAAATGCTTGCGTAGGAGGTGTTGATAATGGAAGCAATGAAAGATTATGTTGCCCATCTGGATAACAAAAAAAGAATTACGCTCAGAGGAGCTGCTTATCAGTATTATAATGTAAAAGAATACGGAAATGGCTGCATTATTCTGGAACCTCGGGAACTGGCTGTGCCAGAGAGCATTTCAGCCAGAACTCTGGCAGATATGGATCGTGCGGTAAGTAACTTTAAGAAAGGTGATGTTTCTCCAGCTATCGACCTGTCAGATTTTTAAAAAGAATAAGATATGAACTTTAATATACGAATGGGAATTCCTGAAATGCAGGAACTTTGGTTAGATCTGCAGAAGAAATATCGTTCTGGAAACATAAAAAAGAAGGAAGAATAGTTGTATAAAAAATGGGGAAAGGCTTTAAAGCTGTTGTCGGCTGATCCGGGATGTCCGAGTCTTTAAACCCATGAAATAGAGCCATTATCCAGACGTTATGGAATGAAAGTGTGGCAATCATATCTGGAAAATAAAACCAGTAGCGCAATGAGAATGTACTGGGTTTATGGTCCAGATCAGAAAGATATTACAATTATCGGTTTGGAGCCACACTCAGAAGATAAGAAAATGGTGCATACGACCGAATTTCACTGTCAGATTTGTAGAATAAAACTGAATATGGAATTTTAACTGAGCAGCTATTCTATAAATAATAGGGTGGCTGCTTTTATTCCTTATTAAGTGGGAGGTGTTTGTCTAAATTTGGAGAAAAATACTTATTGCATAACCGAGTGTGGTACGCTTATAATAAAGTAAGATATCTACTATATTTGAACAGAAGGTGCCGTGAGAGGCATTGAAACTGGTAATGAGCAGCAGGTGGTGGGACTATGCCGATAACAACACGAAATTTATTGGACTAGTACACAGAAATTTTGCAGAAAATATATGGAAAACATTTAAAAAAGGTGATTTTGTATGGTTCTTATGCAAGAGGTGATTACAGGGATGATTCAGATATAGATATTATGATTCTTCTGGATTTATCTGATATGGATATAAAACAGTATCGGCATGAATTATCTGGTGAAACCTTTGATTTTAATATGGATCACGATCTTGATATAAAGCCCATAGCTAAAAGTCAACAGCATTTTCAAAATTGGGTTGATGCGTACCCATTTTATGCAAACGTGGAAAAAGAGGGGGTAAAGCTATTTGAAGCAGCCTAATGAAAAAGGAACACAGAAGGATCTGGTTCTGTATAGAATTGAAACGGCACAAAGTGACATTAAAGCCGCAGAGATCCTTCTCGGTGCGAAAGAGTTTCGTGGTGCCAATAATCGTGCATACTACGGAATCTATCATGCTGTGTCTGCAATTCATGCGCTAGACGGAAATGCTTATAAAAGACATAAGGATGCATTGGCAAAAAGATTGATGGAATTGTTGCTTCCATTATGGCTCTGGACAGATGCCTGAGAAACCAGGGTGAGCCACAAGGAAGTGTTTATGATGAGAGAGGATTATTGGTGTTTTAATAAAAAAAGCCAGAGGACAATGCCTCTGGAAAAATGTATATCATATTAAGTTTACTAAGTTCGTCCAATTTGTATCATAACCCATTATGGACATGATATCTGCGGCTGAAATGGTATGTAGCTGTTTTTGAAGCTTGCCAAAAGCAGTTCTCATAGAAGAGATAAAATCGTTTAAGTCAGATTTGCTTAGTAATAGCGCGAACATTATAGCTATGGCGTATGCATCGTTAGTTCCATAAGTATAGGAGCCGTCTGCGGCACGTACAATTCCTAAAACGGAGAAATTTTCGATTTTACCAAAGGTAAGTACATTAACAAGGACCCACAGAGGAATGTAGCCATGTTCGGTTATGTAATGGGTTACTACCTGATGATGTTTACTCATTTGTCGAGCAATTTCCTGTTGGATATCTCCTATAAGCTTAATTGAGGAAGATATATTTCGCTCAGTGGAGTTATCAAAATTCTCTATTTTGAGATAGTTGTCATGACCATATTTAGCAGAAAATTCATGCGCAATTACCGTCTTAAAAGTATTTTCCAGTTTGAGAAGGTATTTCAAATATATGTTCCGAAGCTCTCTATCAAAGTTATACAAAGCATAAACTTCGTCAAATGTAGTGCCTGTTTTATAAGCTTCATCTGCGGTAGCAGTGGCTTTAGATGCAAGGAACAATTCCTTATATCCGTTGATGACATTGTAATAGTTTTCGCGCTCAAGTATGCGCATTACACGTGAACCCTGGGATCCCTTTCCAATCACCATGCCTCTTGAACGTAGGATATTTAGTTGTTGCCGATACGATTTGTATGATTTATCTGCCATGGTACCTCCTGTATATAAAAAGCCCCCGGGCCCGAAGGACACCGGAGGACAAACTGGCAATCTCTTATTACAACATGGGCTTTGAAAAAGGAAGGATACGTGGTCTTGCCGAGTTATATCCGGATTTACGCGAACATTTAATGAACATTCACGACCACATTCAGGATTTGATGATTCCGTTCCAGAAAAAGTGGTATTACTGCCGTGCTATGCAGGGATCATATTCAATCAAATACGTTCTCCCTGCTCTGTTTCCTGATGATCCTACGCTTGATTATCATAATCTTGACGGGGTTCATAATGGCGGTGAAGTCTCAGAAATGTTTGCGAAAATGGCAACCATGCAACCTAAAGAACTCGAAACAGCAAGAGGACAGTTGCTGAAATACTGTGGGCTTGATACCTTTGCTATGGTAAAGGTTTGGGAAAAATTGAAAGAAATCTAAAGAGCAATAAGTAATGTACCAAATATGTCCCGCGCATCAGTGGTATAATTATATTTGAGTACTTTGGACTGAAATACCAAGATATTCACAAAGGAGCAGAACCTATGGAAAGCTTTGAACCAAAAAAACTGGCGCTGATACGAATCTGGCAGATATTGAAAGAGTATAGTGACTACGATCATCCGCTTACCCAAGATGATATTGCACAACATCTTGAAAACGACTATGGAATCGTTATCGAGCGAAAGGCAATCAGCAGAAACATATCGCTATTGAAAGAAGCAGGGATTGATATCGAATCGAGACGTGCTGGTAGTTACCTCGAAGGAAGAGATTTTGAGGACTCTGAACTCAAGTTGCTTATTGATGGTGTTCTTTGCAGTAAACATATTACCGCAAAGCATTCAAAGGACTTAATTGACAGGCTATGTGGGCTTTCCAATAAATATTTCCGCTCTAATGTGAAAAATATTTACTCAGTTAATGACTGGAGTAAAACAGACAATCAAGCGTTGTTCTTTAACATTGAATTGATTGATACCGCTATTGACCAGAAACTCCGTGTTGCATACGATTACAATAAGATCGGAATTGATAAGAAACTTCATAAATCTTCTTATCAGGTGGTTAGTCCTTATCAGCTGATTCTTCACAATCAGCGGTATTATCTCATGGCATACAGTGAATATTGGGGCAATATGGTATTCCATCGACTTGATAGAATAACAAACATGAAGCTGATGGAAGAAAAGGCCACTGATTTGCAGACCATACCAGGATACAAAAACGGAATCGATTACAAAAAGCTTTCATCGGCAATGCCTTACATGTATTCGGATGAGCCGGAACGGATTGACTTTGTGGCTGATGCCGGAATAGTTGATCAGATTGTAGACTGGTTTGGAAATGACATTAGAATAGCCCAAAATAGCGAGAATGAAAATCAAGTTAAAGTGTCAGTTGTAGCCAGTCCAAATGCAATGGAACATTGGGCAATGCAGTATGCAAATTATGTTGAAGTGTTATCTCCCGATTGTTTGCGGGAAAGAATTCGCAATTCGTTGTTATCCGGATTAAAGAAATACAATTAATGCAACCTCAAGATTAGGAGTTTTGAATATGGATTTACATATGAAACAAAAACTGGATACGGTAACTGTTTTTGATTTAATGAATAACAGTTTTTATATCCCAGACTATCAACGTGGCTACAGGTGGACACGTCTTGAAGTAGAAAAGCTTCTTGGTGATTTAGAAGATTTTTATAATGTGAATACTGATGGTAGTACCTTTTACTGTATGCAGCCGCTGGTAGTATTCTTTAATAAGGAACAGGATGCATGGGAGGTAATTGACGGTCAGCAAAGATTGACAACGATGTATTTGATTCTAAACCAGCAAAAGGGTTTGTTGGAACAAATATATCCTGATATGAAACTGTTTAATCTCTCTTATCAAAGCAGACCAGACAGCAGACAGTATCTTGAAAATATTGACAGCACTAAAAGCAACAGCAATATTGACTATTACCATATGTTCAACGCATCTGCCGTTATTACAGACTTTCTAAAGAAAACCACATTGGGCGGTTGGCGTTTCGTTGATGCAATAGTAAATGCAAATAATATGGAATCAAGGCCATCAGTAAAATTCATATGGTATAATGTTACAGAAGAGATAGAGTCAAAACACATTTCTCCTGAAGAGAAATTTTCCGACTTGAACATAGGAAAAATCGGACTAACTAATGCAGAACTGATTAAAGCGTTATTCTTGAATAATGTTGGTGATGATGAAAGCGAATCCTTAAGAATTGCATCAGAGTGGGATAGCATTGAACATGCTTTGCAAGACGATTCTTTCTGGTCTTTTATTTACGGAAAAGATGATAACAAATATGCAACGCGTATAGAGTTGTTATTTGATATCATAAAGGCGAAATCTGCAACGGAACAAAACGAGTATTACACTTTCGACGCCTACTCAGAAGAAATCAAAACTTCTGGACAGCATACCAACAAAAAAGATATTGTTAAAAGGCTTTGGAAAGATGTCTCTGATAAGTATTATTTATTCAGAGGTTGGTATGACGATAAAAAGTTATACCATATTATCGGATATTTAAGATATAAGAAATATGATATTAATTCAATAGAGGCTATTTATGCCGATCCGAATACGACCGATATAAATGAGTTCTATATGATTCTCAAAGAGAAGGCACTTGGAAGTGTTTGCGATGTTGAAATAAGCAAGTTGAATTACCACGATAGCAAAGACCATTCGAGAATATATGACATTCTTACGCTGTTTAATATTCTTTCGATAGTTGAATGCGAAAAAGATGATGTAAGATTTTCATTTGATGAATTCTATAAGCATTCATGGGATATAGAACATGTAAGATCTCAAACACCGAAGAATCTTGATGGTGCCGGAAGACAGGATTGGATTGTCTGTAATTTAGAGTATTTCTCCGGAATCGACTATAATTATTGTGAGTGTGATTCCGATGGAAAGAAAATATATAAGTATCAAGAAGATTTTGACCTGTTTAAGAATGATATTACACAAGCCCCAAACCGCGACGTTGAAATAGCACCTGGTCTAAAAGCTGGTCAAGTGTGTGATCAGTTGCTTCAACTCTTTAATGAAAAATCAGACGTAACAGAGTCAAGCGTATATAAGGCGTTGCTAAACCAGGCCTTCAAACAGGATGACACATTCAAATATGAGGATAATATCGGCAATCTCGTATTGTTAGATCAAGGAACAAACCGGGGTTACAAAAACGCATTTTATCCGGTAAAAAGAAAGTGGATATATAGGCGCGAACATGAAGGTGTATATATTTTACCTTGCACAAGAAATGTGTTTGCTAAAAATTATAGTAGCATGATTTTCGATTTAATGAATTGGAATAACGATGACGCAGAAGCATATTTGGCAGAAATAGAAAGGGTGATCAGCAATGGAAAAACTCAGCTTTAAGACATTAAATGATTGCTATGCTGTGGTAATTCCGATGCTGCAGCGAGACTATGCCTACGGTCGAATAGACGAAAGTGAAAAAAGAGATAGCTTTTTGAGTAATCTTCGCTCCTATTTTATGACTTCCGACCCACACGAGTTGGACTTTATTTATGGATCGGTGGATTCCAATAATAATTTGAAACTTTTAGATGGACAGCAAAGAATTACCACATTATTTCTCCTTCATTGGTATTTGGCTTTGGTAAAAGATCAGAATAACACATGTCATTTTTCTGAGTTCAAAGAAATGATGATGCAGCCCAATGGAGAGTCCAAGTTTTCATATAAAACAAGATTTTCTTCCACTGATTTTTGCAATGCGATTGTAAAATTAGAGTTCAAAGGTGTTAATTACGAAGAGAAGTATTGTGATGCCGTTAATGATAACTCTATTAAATTGTCCGAAGTAATCAGACACGAGAAGTGGTTCTTACCTCACTGGAATTATGATCCGACAATAGATAGCATGTTAAGTATGCTGGATTCTATCAAAAAGTTTTTTGTTCCGGAAGAGTGTGGCGACTATTATTGCAGACTGATTAATGACGGGCAGATTGTATTTAATTTCCTAAATCTGGATGATTTCCATTTAGCAGACGAATTATATATTAAAATGAACTCCAGAGGAAGAGCATTAACAAGATTCGAGAACTTAAAATCAAAGATCTTAAAGCTCTATGATGATGCAAGTAAGGAGGTTCCAAAGGAGTATAATAAAAAGTTTTCGGAAATTCAGACTGCCCAAGGAAACCATTCTGCTTTTAAGAGCCTTCGAGACTATGTATCTTATATGCTTGATACCAAGTGGACCGATGTTTTTTGGAACGAATGGTTAAACACTGCTGAACATGACGAGGTCCCCAATGTTGATGATATGATGTTGAGTTTTATTACCATTATGGGAATATTTGATCACATCATATATAAACTGGATGGCAAACTATCTCTCGCTCGGAAAGATGAATTGACACGCGAAATAAACTCATTGATGAGCGCTAAAGATAAGAACAAAGGTGTCACCGTTAGGTATGATAAACTCATTGAGCTACTAAAAGAAAATAACTATGCATTTTTGTTCAAGATAATAGACTACTTCAATATTTTTAATGACGACGGAAAACTAAAAACTTATTTACCCGCGTCATTTACATTCTTTTCCGAGAAAGAGACATTCTATTCCATAACAAATGATTATAAGTTTGGCATGGAGTATGAAAAAAAGGCAAAAGCATTCGCCTACATAGACTATCTGTCGAATAATCCCTCACCCAATCCGGATCATTTGGAAGCATGGATGCATTTTGTTTGCAATGTTTGTTCTAATAGTTATAACCTTGCGAACTATACTGATACGTTTTGCACTTCTATTGCCGGTTTGCATTATTTGTGTTGTGAGGATATCGTGTCAGAGATTGCTCAAAAGGATTTGTCAGTGTTAGCGACGCTTGATATTCCTCAAATAGAAGAAGAAATACTAAAAATGAAGTTATCTTCAAATCCTTCGTGGGGAAATGCCATTGATAATGCTGAAAAGGATTTGTCATATTTCGAAGGAAGATTAAGATACCCGCTGATTGAGTGTTGTGGAGTTGACGAAAACGATATTGCAGATATTTTGAAGATCGCTCTCTTTATCGATTACGTAGAAAAAATAGCATCTATTTTTATAAATGCTTCGGGGTGTCCATTCGAGAGTGAACTCATTAGAGCAATGTTGTCAAAAGGCGATTATTTAATGTATTTCAATAGTAACAATACGCTGCTTAAGAATGCCGATCGAGATAATAGCTGGCGAAGATTTCTTAAAGAAAAGGCAAGTGACAATAACGCTTATCATCCTTATGGAATGGTTTCATGTGATTTGCGAGACTATTTTAGAGCAGTCATTGATGATCCTCTGTTTGACAAATCTAACGCAAAAAGTAGCTTGTTAGCTATAGCGCAAGCTCGTGATAGTTCAATTCCAATGTGGAGAAAACTGATTATTGACTGCGCCGATATCTTAAATAATACTGAAGTTAATGCTCTTGGAAAAGACAGATTTTTAAGATGGAATAATGAAACCACGCAGTATCCGCATAAAAAGGATAGCGAAGATAACTACGAAATTGATCTTATTCCAGGTTCCGCAATCACTGGCTATCACGCAGAACTATTTTCGCTTTGTAAGTATTATGAACTTAAAGGAAAGACTTTTGGTGCTTTAGGTTCAGTAATCTACCAAAGAGCAAAGACTAATATTGAACAGCCATATTTTTACTTGGGTAATGAAGATGAACCTATTGTAAAAGTTATGTATCAAGATGATTGCTGCTTTAGATTTCTGATGGCAGATGGAACAGAAGAATGTAACATCGCGTTTGATGACGTTGAAGCAAGATTATTGGCAATAAATCCATAAGATGAGGGTAGTATGACACAAATAGGTCCATTCTTCTATATTCGAGGAAAGCTAATTTATAATGCTTGCTCCCTTGTCGAAGGCCGGGAACAAGCTGGAAAATTGGATAACCCATACGGTCATGATCAGCTATATGACGATCATTTCAAAAGCGGAGAGTACATTGATTACCCTCGTGGAAGGGTTTTATGGGACGAGCAAAAGAATCGCTCAATCATTTACATTGACCCTTGTATACATCGTGACACTGTTCTATCTCAGATCATAGAGGCATTTGATATTGGGAATTATATAGTAGAATATGATGATCATTACCACTGTAAAAAATGCGTAGGAGATTTATTCAACTGAACAAAAATAACGAACAGAGCTGCAAAAAATGCGGCT
>OGXX01003737.1_pt1 | contig 12397 bp, 10 predicted proteins | sample 1576301 | NCBI WGS metagenome assembly OGXX01 (sample SAMEA3541469, study PRJEB24748) | human gut metagenome | biome: human gut; feature: human-associated habitat; material: faeces | place: China | collected 2012
CCGTGCCGCAGCCGCCGGAGCGGTGCTTAAGCCGTAAGGCGGGAATTGTGCGGTGCTGCCCTAAGTCGTACAAAAGCATAACTCCCACAGGAGGTAACCTATGGACTATAAAAATTACAACCCCCGCCAGGCCGCGCTGACCGAAGCCCGCGCCCTGCTGACCGATGCCGCCAAGGCCGCCGTGGCCGATGGCACCCTGCCCGCCGCGGAACTGCCCGATTTCATCGTCGAGATCCCGGCGGATGTCAAAAACGGTGACGTAGCATCCAACATTGCCATGGCCGGTGCCCGTGCTTTCCATAAAGCACCCCGCCAGATCGCTGAGGCTATCACCGCCAAGCTGGACCTGAACGGCACGCTGTTCTCCGGCGTGGACATTGCAGGCCCTGGCTTCATCAACCTGTTCCTGGGTCAGGATTGGTTCACCAGCGTTGTCCGCGCCGCCTGCGCCAACCCGGAATACGGCCGCACCGACGCCGGTGCCGGCAAAAAGTATAACGTGGAGTTCGTTTCCGCCAACCCCACCGGCCCCATGCACATGGGTAACGCCCGCGGCGGTGCCCTGGGTGACGGTCTGGCCGCCTGCCTGGATTGGGCCGGCTGCGATGTCACCCGCGAGTTCTATATCAACGACGCCGGCAACCAGATCCAGAAGTTCGGCAAGAGCCTGGCCATCCGCTACCTGCAGCTGTACAAGGGCGAGGAAGCCTGCCCGCTGCCCGAGGAGTGCTACCAGGGCGCTGACATCATTCAGCGCGCCAAGGAGTTTGCTGAGGTCCATGGCGACAGCTATGTCAATGCCGACTTCGAGGAGCTGAAAGAGGCTCTCATTGCCGACGCCCTGCCCAAGAACATTGCCGGCCTGCAGCGCGACCTGGGCAAGTATCGTATCGATTATGATGTCTGGTTCCACGAGAGCGACCTGCACAAGTCCGGTGCGGTCCAGGCGGTTGTGGATAAGCTGCTGGAGATCGGTGCCTGCTACAAGGCCGAGGACGGCGCTATCATGTACCGCAGTGCCCAGTACGCCGCCAAGTACGGCGTCGTCAACAAGAAAAAGGCTGACGACGGCAGCGAGGAAGAGGCTAAGGACGAGGTCCTCGTCCGCGCCAACGGCATCCCCACCTACTTTGCCGCCGACATCGCCTACCATTATAATAAGCTGGCCGTCCGCGGCTTTGACAAGGCCATCGACGTCTGGGGCGCCGACCACCACGGCCACGTGGCTCGCATGAAGGGTGCTATGGATGCCATCGGCCTGGACGGCAATCGCCTGGACATCGTGCTGATGCAGATGGTCAACCTGATGCGCGACGGCAAGCCCGTGCGTATGAGCAAGCGTACCGGCAAGGCCATCACCCTGACCGACCTGCTGGACGAGGTGCCTATCGATTCCGCCCGTTTCTTCTTCAACCAGCGCGAAAGCTCCTCCACCCTGGACTTTGACCTCGACCTGGCCGTGCGCAACGACAGTGAAAACCCCGTCTACTATGTGCAGTATGCCCACGCCCGCATCTGCTCCGTGCTGAAAAAGCTGGAGAGCGAGGGCATCACCTTCAACGGTGTGGACGGTGTTGATGCCTCCGTGCTGACCGACCCCGCCGAGCAGGCCCTGATCCGCCTGCTGGCCGCCTTCCCGGCAGAGATCGTGGCCGCGGCCGATAAGTACGACCCCGCCCGCATCACCCGCTACTGCATCGATGTGGCCTCGGCTTACCACCGCTTCTATAATGCCTGCCGCATCATGGGCACCGAGGGTGCTGTCCAGCAGGGCCGCATTGCCCTGTGTCTCGCCGTGCGCGGCGTCATCCGCAACATCCTGACCATGTTCAAAGTCAGCGTGCCGGAAACGATGTAAAAGTGTGAAAAAATCCCTTGACAAGGCACGGTTTCTATGGTAAACTATTGCCTGTAAAAAAAGCAGCAACCGGCAGTAGGCCGTCGGCTCACCTTGCAGGGTTTGTCAAAACCCCGGGTCATACCTGTTACGCACATTCGGTGCGCAATTTTGTATGTTCGGCGGCTGCTTTCAAATGGCAGCCGCTTTTGTCTTTATCATACACTTGTGGGAGGTGTGTTACAATCGCCAGCAACAGCAAATCCAACGAACTGGAAATCAATGAGCAGATCCGCGACAAGGAAATCCGTCTGATCGGGGCGGATGGCGCGCAGATGGGCATTATGAGCCCGCGCGATGCACTGAAGATGGCCATTGACAAGGATCTTGACCTTGTTAAGGTTGCACCGCAGGCAAAGCCGCCGGTGTGCAAAATTCTTGACTACGGTAAATACCGGTTCGAGATGCAGAAAAAGGAAAAGGAAGCCAAGAAAAACCAGAAAGTGGTTGAGATCAAGGAGATCCGCCTTTCCCTGAACATCGACACCAACGACTTCAACACCAAGGTGAACCAGGCAGCCAAGTTCCTGCAGCAGGGCCACAAGCTCAAGGTGAGCATCCGGTTCCGCGGCCGCGAAATGGCACATACCAGCTTAGGTCTGGATGTCCATAAGCGTTTTGCCGAGGCGTTGGAGGGCAAGGCCGTCATCGACAAGCAGCCCAAGCTTGAGGGCCGCAGCATGATGATGTTCATGTCCCCCGTTCCCAACAAGTAAGAAAGTAAACTCTCAGGAGGAAACAACAATGGCTAAAATGAAGCTCAAGACCCTTTCCGGCGCCAAGAAGCGCTTCAAGATGACTGCTTCCGGCAAGATCAAGCGCAATGCGTCCAAGCGCCGTCACATTCTGACCAAAAAGACCACCAAGCTGACCCGCGGCCTGCGTATGCCCAAGTACGTTGACAAGACCAACGAGGCTGCCGTCAAGAAAATGATGCCCTACGGCGGCTGATCTGCCCGGGACATTTAAAGGTCAGTTACTACCTGTTATAGACAAAAGGAGATATAAAACATGGCTCGTATTAAAGGCGCTACCATGACGCACAAGCGTCGTGCTAAGACTCTCAAGCTGGCAAAGGGTTACTACGGTGCTAAGTCCAAGCACTTCCGCATGGCTAAGCAGGCCGTTATGAAGAGCGGCAACTATGCTTTCGTTGGCCGTAAGCAGAAGAAGCGCCAGTTCCGCAACCTGTGGATCACCCGCATCAACAACGCTGTTCGTGCTCAGGGTATGAACTACTCCACCTTCATGAACGGCCTGAAGAAGGCCGGCGTCGAGCTGAACCGCAAGATGCTGTCTGAGATGGCTATCCACGATCCCGCCAGCTTTAACGCGCTGGTTGAGACCGCCAAGAAGGCCCTGTAATAGCTTGCATAAAAGACTCGCGCACACGCGCGAGTCCTTTTGTGTTTAAGGGGAAGTTTGCGGTGCGGCGGCCAGACGGCAAAGCCCCTCCGGCCTTGCTTCGCTCGGCCACCTCCCCACTGCGTGAGGAGGCTCTCTGCGCGGGCTTCGCCCGCGAAAAAAGGCTCCCCACAGTGTGGGGAGCTGGCCGAGCCTGCGAGGCCGGAGGGGCTTTACCCGCCCGCCTTTGGCGGTCACTTTCCCGTTATTCACACAATTTAGTTGATTTTATACAAAAGGGGCGCTACAATGGAAACGATCACCAGCCGTGATAACGCCAAGATCAAATACGCCTGCGCGGTGCGCGACTCAGAAAAGCAGCGCGCCGCTGACGGCTTGTTTTTTGCCGAGGGGCCAAAGCTCTGTCTGGAGCTTGCCAAAAGCTGTACGCCGCGCACGGTCTACGCCACGGCGGCCGCACTGGCCAAAACGCCTGAGCTGGCAACGCTGGCCCCCGCTGAGATCGCGCCCCATGTGGCGGAAAAGCTCAGCGGCACCAAGTCGAATCAGGGCGTTTTTGCCCTGTTTGAAACGCCCACCCCGCCCGCCGATACGCTGGACACCGCCCGCCGCATCCTGATGCTGGAGGGTGTGCAGGACCCCGGCAATGTCGGTACGCTGCTGCGCAGCGCGGCGGCGTTCGGGTTTGATGCGGTCGTGCTGGGGCCGGGGTGTGCATCGCCCCTGTCGCCCAAGACACTGCGCTCCTCGATGGGGGCGGCCGGGCGGCTGCCGACGCTGCACAGCGCCGACCTGCCAGCCGCACTGGCGCAGCTGCGCAGCCGCGGCGTCACAACGCTGGCGGCGGCGCTCTACCGGTCGCGCCCGCTGGACGAGGCCGGGAACGACTTCCCGCACGGCGTCTGCGTGGTCATCGGCAGCGAGGGGCAGGGCCTGACGCAGCAGACCGTTGAGGCCTGCGACATGGCCGTGCGCATCCCGATGACCGACCGGGTGGAGAGCCTGAACGCCGCCGTGGCCGGCAGCGTGCTGCTGTGGCATTTCAGGGGCGTGTAAGCAGACATCCGGAAGCTGCTGCGCGGCGGCCGGGGGACTGGCCGCCCTACGGGGCAACAGCGGGCGTAGGGCGGGCAGTCCTCTGCCCGCCGCTATGCAGCCGAGAGGATAAAAGGGGGCATCCACCATGGACAAAACACTGGCCTGGCTCTGGCTGGCGGACGCCGTCGGCTCGGCGTGTCAGTATGCGCAGGAGCTGCTTGCGCTTTACCCCGACCCGGCCGAGCTGTATGACCTGCTGCGCGCAGGCACTGAGGCCCCGCCGACCTGCCTGACGCCCCGCGCCCTTGCCCAGCTGCAGGATACGACCCCCTTTGATTTTGAGGAGCGGCTCGACCACTGCCTGCTGAGCGGGATCGAGCTGCTGACCCCCGACGAGGACGCCTACCCCGCCGCGCTGCGCGACCTGCCCGACCTGCCGCTGGTGCTGTATCTGACCGGCGAGTCGGCCTGCCTGAGCGGGCAGCGCTGTGTGGGCATGGTGGGCACCCGCCGCCCCAGCGCTTACGGGCGGCAGGCGGCCTTTGACCTGTCGCTGGCGCTGGCGCAGGCGGGCGCGGTCATCGTCAGCGGTCTGGCGGACGGGCTGGACAGTGAGGCCCACCGCGCCGCGCTGCAGGCCGACCGCCCCACGATCGCGTTTTTGGGTACGGCCATTGACAAGACCTACCCGGCCGCCAACGCCAAGCTGCGCACCGCCATCGAGAAGGGCGGCGGCGCTGTCTGCAGCGAGTACCCGCCCGGCTACACGGGCCGCACGACCGGGACTTTTCTGGCCCGCAACCGGCTCATTGCCGCCCAGAGCGAGGCGCTCTGTGTGGCGGAGGCCCGCACCCGCAGCGGCACGCTGAACACCGTACACCACGCCGAGCGGCTGGGCCGCCCGGTGCTGGCCGTGCCGGGCAGCATCTACAGCGCGCTGAGTGAGGGCACGAACGAGCTGCTGCGGACCCACCGCGCCGAGCCGCTGTGCAGGGCGGCCGATGTGCTGGAGATACTGGGCATCGGGGTGCAGACGGCCGCGCCGGAGCAGCAGCGGTTTGACCCCGCTGCCGTCAGCCCGGACGCACAGCAGGTCTACGCAGCCCTAAAGCCCACGCCCCAGAGCATGGATGCCCTGTGCGCCGCCACCCGCCTGCCCGCCGGCCGCGTGCTGGCGGCCTGCACGGAGCTGGAGCTTATGGGCGGCGCACAGGCGCAGCCGGGGAGACGGTACATTGCAATATAAGATAATAGATAAAAGATAATAGATAATAAAAAAGGAGTGCGCGCAGCGCACAATTTTGAGCAGGCCAACGGCCTGCGATCCACAATATTTCTTATCTTTTATCTCTTATCTATTATCTAAAAAATTTTCATTGAGGTAACTTATGCCAAAATTAGTCATCGTGGAATCCCCTGCCAAGGCAAAGACCATTGGCAAGTATCTGGGCCGCGGCTACAAGGTCACGGCCAGCATGGGCCATGTGCGCGACCTGCCCGCCAGTACGCTGGGCATTGATGTCGAAAATGGCTATAAGCCGAAATATATCACGATCAAGGGCAAGCAGAAGCTTGTTAAGGAGCTGAAGGCCGAGGCCAAAAAGTGCGATGGCGTCCTGCTTGCGACCGACCCGGACCGCGAGGGCGAGGCCATCAGCTGGCATCTGGCGAACATTCTGGGGCTGGACCCCGCTGCGCCCAACCGCGTGACCTTTGACGAGATCACGAAGAAGGGCGTCAAGGAGGGCATGGCCCATCCCCGCGCCATCAATATCGACCTTTTCAACGCGCAGCAGGCCCGGCGTGAGCTGGACCGTCTGGTCGGCTACAAGCTCAGCCCGTTCCTCTGGAAAAAGGTCCGCAGGGGCCTTTCCGCCGGTCGTGTGCAGAGCGTGGCCGTGCGGCTCATCCGCGACCGCGAGATCGAGATCGAGAACTTCAAGCCGGACGAATACTGGAATATTGATGCGCTGCTGCACCCGCAGGGCGAAAAGGGTGAGTTCACCGCCCGGCTGGCGGCGACGGCAGACGGCAAAAAGCTGACGGTCACGGACAAGCAGCAGGCCGATGCAGTGCTGGCCGCGCTGGACGGCAAGGATTACACCATTACCAAAATCGAAAAGGGCAAGCGCCGCCGTCAGCCCGCGCCGCCCTTCATCACCTCCACGCTGCAGCAGGACGCGAGCCGCGCGTTCGGCTTTTCGGCCACGCGGACGATGCGCGCCGCCCAGACCCTGTACGAGGGCGTTGACATTGCGGGGCACGGCACGGTGGGTCTGATCACCTACATGCGTACCGACTCGCTGCGCATCGCTGCCGAGGCGCAGGCCGCCGCCAAGACCTTTATCGCCGACCGCTGGGGCGAGGGCTATGTCTGCAAGACGCCCCGCAAGTGGAAGAGCCGCTCCGCCACGGCGGCGCAGGACGCCCACGAAGCCATCCGACCCTCGATGCCCGAGCTGACCCCCGATGAGGTCGAGCAGAGCATCAGCGGCGATACCGCCAAGCTGTACCGCCTGATCTGGAGCCGCTTTATGGCAAGCCAGATGGCCGACTGCATTCAGGACACGGTCTCGGCATCCATCACGGCGGGGGAGTATCTTTTCCGCGCATCCGGCTTCCGGGTGTCGTTTGACGGCTTCACGGCGCTGTATGAGGAATCCACTGACGACACGAAGAAAAAGGAGACCGCCCTGCCCCCGCTGGAGGAAGGCCAGAAGCTGGCACTCAAAAAGCTGACGGCGGACCAGAAGTTTACCCAGCCGCCGCCGCTCTACACCGAGGCAACGCTCATCCATGCGCTGGAGGAGAACGGCATCGGCCGCCCGTCCACCTACGCGCCGATCATCACGACCATCGTGGACCGCGGCTATGTCGAGAAGGACCAGAAAAAGCTGAAAACGACCCGGCTGGGTCAGGCCGTCAACACGGTCATGATGGAGCAGTTCCCCGACATTGTCAATGTGAAATTCAGCGCTGACATGGAGAAAAAGCTCGATGTGGTCGAGGCCGGCGAGGCAGACTGGGTCAAGACGATCGACGAGTTCTATCAGGGCTTTGAGAAGAGCCTAGAGCAGGCCGAGAAGAACATGGAGGGCAAGCGCATCAAGGTCGAGGATATCCCGACCGATGAGATCTGCGAGAAGTGCGGCCGCCCCATGGTCATCAAGTCGGGCCGCTACGGCAAGTTTGTGGCATGCTCCGGCTTCCCGGAGTGCCGCAACGCCCACCCGCTCGTCAAGGACACGGGCGGCCTCTGCCCGCTGGACGGCGGCCACATGCTGGTGCGCAAAAGCAGCAAGGGCCGCGTCTACTACGGCTGCAGCAACTACCCCAAGTGCAATTATATGACATGGGACGAGCCGGTGCCCGAGCGCTGCCCCCAGTGCGGTAGCACCCTGTTTAAAAAGAAGGGCCAGCTCTACTGCGCTAAAGAGGGCTGCGGGTTTGTGAAGGCGATTGAGAAGAAATGACCGCTTTAAAGCCTCCCCGCAAAGGGGAGCCTGAGAGAGGACAAGTATGCAACTTAACATTATCGGTGCCGGTCTGGCCGGGTGCGAGGCGGCACTCTGGCTGGCAGACCGCGGCGTGCAGGTCGAGCTGTACGAGCAGAAGCCTACAAAATATTCCCCGGCCCATAAAAGCGCGGGCTTTGCGGAGCTGATCTGCTCGAACTCGCTGAAGGCCGAGCGCCCCGACTCCGCATCGGGCCTTTTGAAAATCGAGATGAAGCTGCTGGGCAGCCATCTGCTGGACGCGGCCGAGACCGCCCGCGTGGCGGCGGGCGGTGCGCTGGCCGTGGACCGCGATGTGTTTTCCACCGCCGTGACCGAAATGGTGGAAAATCACCCCAACATTACGGTCCGGCGCGAGGAGGTCACGGCGCTGGACGAGCGCGCACCGGTGCTCGTTGCCAGCGGCCCTTTGACTGAGGGTGCGCTGGCGCAGGCGGTCGCAGCGCTGACCGGGGACCACCGGCTCAGCTTTTATGACGCGGTGGCTCCCATCGTGACGGCCGAAAGCCTTGACTATGACAAGGTTTTTGCCGCGTCCCGCTATGGCCGCGGCGAGGCGGACTATCTGAACTGCCCCTTTAATAAGGAGGAGTACGAGAGCTTCCACGCGGCGCTCATCGCCGCCGAGCGCGCACCGCTCCACGACTTTGACGGCGATCTGACCGTCTACGAGGGCTGTATGCCGATCGAGGTCATGGCTGCGCGCGGCGCAGATACGATCCGGTTCGGGCCGCTGCGCCCGGTCGGCCTGCGCGACCCGCGCACCGGCCACCGCCCGTGGGCGGCTGTGCAGCTGCGTGCCGAGAATACGGCCCGCACGCTCTACAACCTTGTCGGGTTCCAGACGAACCTGAAATGGGGCGAGCAGAAGCGGGTGTTCAGCATGATCCCCGGTCTGGAGCACGCCGAGTTTGTGCGGTACGGCGTCATGCACCGCAACACCTTCCTCGAAAGCCCCAGAGTGCTGACAAAGCAGCAGTTTCTGGCCGACCACCCCAATGTGTTTTTCGCCGGGCAGATCACCGGCTTCGAGGGCTATATGGAGAGCGCGGCATCCGGCCTGCTGGCCGCCCGCCAGATCTACGCCCGCTTGCAGGGCCGCGAACTGCCGCCGCCCCCGGCGGCCACGATGTGCGGCTCGCTGCTCGACTATATCACGACCCCGAACAAGGATTTCCAGCCGATGGGTGCGAACATGGGCATACTGCCCCGCACCGAGGAGATCAACGCCATCCGCGACAAGCGGGAGCGCTATATGGCGCTTTCGCAGGCCGCACAGGACGCCATGCATGCATGGACGGAGGAATATAAAGCATGAAAATTTTAGTGGATGCCATGGGCGGTGACAACGCCCCGCTGTGCGTTTTGCAGGGCGCAAGTCAGGCTGCGGCGGAGTTTGGGGACGGCATGACGCTTGCGCTGCTGGGCGAGGAAAAAGCCATCCGCGACTGCGCAAAAGAGAATAAAATTGACCTTGCACCGTTTGAAATCGTCAACTGCACCGAGAATATCGACATGCACGATGACCCGGTCAAGGCTGTGCGCCACAAGAAGGATTCCAGCCTTGTCAAGGGCCTGACCATGCTGAAGAACGGCGAGGCCGATGCCTTTGTCTCCGCCGGCTCCACCGGTGCGCTGCATGTCGGCACCAGTCTCATTGTGCGCACCGTCAAGGGGGTCAAGCGCCCGGCGCTGGCCACCCCGATGCCCGGCGCCAAGCAGAATTTCCTGCTGCTGGACTGCGGCGCGAATGTCGAGTGCCGCCCCGAGATGCTCAACGCCTTCGGCACGATGGGCAGCGTCTACGCCGAAAAGGTCATGGGCCGCGAAACGCCGAAGGTCGCACTCGTCAACAACGGCGCCGAGGACACGAAGGGCACCCCCACCTACCGCGAGGCGCACCAGCTGCTGAAGGCGAACCCCTGCATCCATTTTGCCGGCAACATCGAGCCGCGCTATATCATGGACGGCGAGATCGATGTCGTGGTCTGTGACGGCTTTGTCGGCAATGTGGTCCTCAAGCTGACCGAGGGCGTTGCCAAGACGCTGCTGGGGATGCTGAAAAAGATCTTTTTGCAGAATATCATTACCAAGCTCAGCTATCTGGGCATCAAGGGCGGTCTGGGTGAGCTGAAGCGGATGATGGACTCCGAGGAGGTCGGCGGCGCGCCGCTGCTGGGTGCCGCCAAGCCGGTCATCAAGGCGCACGGCTCCAGCCACGCCAAGGGCATCAAGAACGCCATCCGTCAGGCCAAGCTCTGCGTTGCCAACGACCTGTGCGGCACGATGGAGAAGGCGCTGGGCGAGGTGGCCGCGCAGAAGGAAGAAGCAGACGCTTAAAAGGTAAGCCGCCCTGTAGGGGCCGGACATGTCCGGCCTGCGGCATAAAAAATACCGCCCGTAAAAGGGCAATCGAGATAAGGTTGAGGGCCGGGCATACCCGGCCCCTACGGACCAGCCGGAAAGGTGAAAGAATATGGCTCACAAACCGGAAGAACTGCAGGAGGTCCTGCAGTATACATTCAAAAATCCTGCGCTGCTGCGCATTGCGATGACCCATACCAGCTATGCCAACGAAAGCAAGGTCGCCACGACCCACAATGAGCGGCTGGAATTTCTGGGCGACAGCGTGCTGTCCGTTGTGGTGGCGGACTATCTGTTCCACCAGTCCGGCCGCCCCGAGGGCGAGCTGACCCGGATGCGCGCAAGCCTCGTCAGCGAGGAGGCGCTGTTCCAGTTCGCGCAGGAGATCCACCTCGGCGAGTATCTGCGCCTCGGCCACGGTGAGGATCTCGGCGGCGGGCGCAACCGCCCGAGCGTTGTCTCCGATGCGTTTGAGGCCCTCATCGCCGCGCTGTATCTGGACGGAGGCATGGAGGTCGCGCGCAATTTCATCCTGCCCTTCATCACCGAGGGCAAGACCGCCGAGGACGACTACAAGACCCGCCTGCAGGAGGTCGTCCAGCAGGACCCCTCCGCCGTTTTGAAATACGAGGTCACCGGCGAGACCGGCCCCGACCACAACAAGCAGTTCACCGTCTGCGTCTGGCGCAACGGCGAGCTGCTGGCCGAGGGCAAGGGCCGCAGCAAAAAAGCTGCCGAGCAGCACGCTGCAAAGGTGGCGCTGGAAAAATTGCAGTAATATTGCCGTTTAATGATGCTCTGTAGGGGCCGGGCATGCCCGGCCCGCGGCATAAAAATCGCAGCCCGTTTACGGGTATACAGGGCGGGGTTGAGGGCCGGGCATGCCCGGCCCCTACGACCAGACAGAATCGAAAGGGTACACCACTTCATGCGCCTGAAAGAACTGGAAATCCAAGGCTTTAAATCCTTCCCCGATAAGACAAAGATCGCCATCGGGGAGGGCATCACCGGTGTTGTCGGGCCGAACGGCTCCGGCAAATCGAATATATCCGACTCCATCCGCTGGGTGCTGGGCGAGACCAGCTCCAAGCAGCTGCGCGGCACCGGCAAGATGGAGGATGTCATCTTCGGCGGCACCCAGTCCCGCGGCGCTATGGGGTTTGCCTCTGTCGCACTGACGATCGACAACAGCGACCACGGCCTTGACATGGACGCCGATGAGGTTACGATCGGCCGCCGGTACTACCGCAGCGGCGAGAGTGAATATTCCATCAACGGTCAGAATGTCCGCCTCAAGGATGTGTATGAGCTGCTGCTCGACACCGGCATCGGCCGCGACGGCTACGCCATCGTTGGGCAGGGCCGCATTGCCGAGATCGTCGGTGCCAAATCCGCCGAGCGCCGCGAGATATTTGAGGAGGCGTCCGGCATCGCCAAATACCGCTACCGCAAAAACGAGGCCGAGCGCCGTCTGGCCGCCGCCGAGGGCAACCTCGAGCGTCTGCGCGACATTCTCAGCGAGCTGGAACGGCGGGTCGGCCCGCTCAAGCGGGACAGCGAGAAGGCCCAGCAGTTTCTGGAGCTGAGCGAAAAGCGCAAGGGGCTGGAGATCACCCTCTGGGTGGACGCCATCCGCCGCGCCAATGACGCGCTGCGCGACCAGCAGCGCCGGTACGAGGCCGCCCAGGCTGACTACGACCGCCTGAGCCGCCAGCTGGACGCCTTTGACGAGCAGAGCGCCGCCCTGCGGGAGGAGGCCCAGCAGCTGATGCTGACGGTCGAGCAGGCCAACACCGACATCCGCACCATCACCGAGGCCAACGCCGGCAGCGAGAGTGAGATCGCTGTCCTGAAAAACGAGAGCGAGCACAGCCGCTTCCGCATTGACGAGGCCAACACCGAGCTGGAACGCGCCGGGCAGGGGCGGGAGAGCATCGACCGCGAGGCCGCTGACCACCGCGCCGCCATCGAGGCGCTGCGCACCGGTATGGCCGCGCTGGATGCCCGTGTGGCCGCGCTGCGCGAGGCGCTGCACGCGCTGGAGGAAAAGGCTGCCGCCAGCGGCGAACGGCGCGATGTCATTGACGCCGCCATGGCCCGATTGCAGGACACCGCCACTGCCGCGAAGGTCCGCGCCGCATCGGCCCAGTCGGCGGGGCAGGCCGCCGCCGACCGCCTGAGCGAGGCGCGCGCGCAGGCCGAGGCGCTGCAGAACGCC
>OGXX01003738.1_pt1 | contig 12394 bp, 15 predicted proteins | sample 1576301 | NCBI WGS metagenome assembly OGXX01 (sample SAMEA3541469, study PRJEB24748) | human gut metagenome | biome: human gut; feature: human-associated habitat; material: faeces | place: China | collected 2012
ACAAATAAATAGCAAATATGTAAAGGAGAGAAAATTATGAAATGTAATCAATATTACAACAAATCTACTATGAACTATAAATAGCTTGCACGTGATCTTGAAAAGCAAGGGTTAAGATGCAATTATGATGATAAACTCAATATCATGTTTGTATCTTATCTTAATTTTATCGAAAAAGTTGGAATTGAACTCTCTAAAACTAAATACTGGAAAGTTTATTTTTATGATTGCTTTAGAGATATAAGATATTATGAAAAAAGCACAAATTGGGAAGTAGTCAAATTGCTCAAAAAACTCTTGATAGAAGCATAAAAATTAGAAAAAAAGGAGAACATACAATGAATAGAAGTAAATCACAGTTTAATGCAATTTATAAATACTATGCAAAAAAGAGAGCGGACGCAGTCACAGAATTCATGGATTATAACGGTCTCTGGGGAGAGTTTAAAGTGTCCGGTTATAAACGTCCTACTATGTTTCTGAAATGGGTAAAGGGTATCGTAGTATACCCAGATGGTACTTTTGAACAGAATGATGACTGGATCGCACCAAGGTTCAGAAAGGAGTAGCAATGGCTTTAAAGGGTACAGAAAGAATCACAACCAAGGGTCAGGATATAAACCCATATAAAATCAATGAAAAAGAATTAGCCAGACTTTATACAAGTCTGGCTAAACGTCTAAATCAGCGTATGGTTCGTGTAGAGAGGGCAGGATTCACTTCTGAATCCGGTGGTGCTTACGCCGATTACAAAGCAATTCTTAAAAAGTTTGGCTATAATAAAAGAATAAGAGAAAAAATAAAGTTGGATTACAGCGATCGGAACGTCCTTTATATGCAGATTTCTTCCATGCGTAAGCAGGTACAAATGATGCAAAATGTCTTAAAAGAAAAAAGTTCTACGGTGCCAGGTTGGAAGTCAATTATAAAAAAGAGACGTGAGAAGCTGTCTGAATATGGTCTTGAGTTTAAAGATACAAGTGAAATGAGTGCTTTTTTCCAGTCCTATGCTTTTGAACTTATAAGTCTTTTATACTCTTCTGAGCAGGCTGTAGAGTTCGTTGGAAAAGCTTTGCGAGACGGTGATACAATGAATGAAATAATTAGCAAATTAGAGGAGTTCAGAGATCGCACGGACATAGACAGAGCAGATGACGTAGCAAAAGAATTAGGTTTCTCCGGAGAAGCAGAAGCATTAAAATATAAATACAAGGGGTAAAAAATGGTTATAGCAGGATATCCAGTAGTTTCATATAAAGACTATGATTACATGCGTCTTTTTGACGGTAATTTCATCCGCAAAAGTAACGCAGGACACTTCCAGTCTTTTTATGAAAAAATCATAACAATTGATACTGAAACATACGTTTCAGATACAGAAGATATAGGCTGGGTAACTGATTGGACTATAACTATAGAAAATGATTGCTGTTTGTACGGTAATCATGTACGTAATCTTATCAATACGATTGACCGTATCTGTGACACACTTCATGCTGACAAAGAGCATACAGTTCGTTTTTACATCCATAACCTGTCATATGATTACATGTTTTTAAGGAATCATATATTAGAAAAGTTTGGAGTTCCAGACCGTAAGTTAGCAGTCAAAACACATAGGTACGTATTTATGCAATGGCAGTCTTTTGGGCTTGAAATAAGAGATTCTGCCATACTTACTCAACGTACTCTTGAACGTCTCTGTAAGGACATGGGGACACTTGAAAAAGCTACTGGTACATGGGACTATAAAAAGAAAAGAACTCCGGAATCTGGACGTACTGTAAAGGAAATGACATACGTCTGCATTGATACGATTTGTCTTTGTAAAGCACTACGACTTTATTTATCGCAAAGAAACGTAACTGTAGCCACTGCCCCACTGACTAATACAGGTTTTATCCGTAATCAAGCCAGATCACGTTCACGCAAGGACAAGAAATGGCATAAGAATTTTATGTCAATGCAACTCACGCTAGATCAGTACGAGTTACTCACAGCCTGCTATCACGGCGGCTATACGCATGCGAACAGATACTATGTCAATCAGTTAATTACTGAACCGGTGGAGTGCTACGATTTTACAAGTTCTTATCCTGCTAGAATCGTGTATGAAAAGTTTCCTATGACAAACTTTGTAGAAACAAAGTTATCATTGCAAGATATAATGGATTTAAAAGAAAGTTATGCTTTTGCCGGCTATATACGATTGAAAAAGCTACGCTTGAAAAAAGACCATCCTATGCCACCGCTTGCTTTTCACAAAGCAAAAGTTTGTGTATTTCCAGATGCAGAGACTATAAGCAAAAAGAAAGCTATGGAATTGAACCTTGATAATGGTAAGATCGTAAACGCAGATCTTGTCATATATCCCTTTACGGATCCGGATTTGCAAGTCATATTTGAAGCCTATGACTTTGAATGGGCTGACGTTTCAAACGTCATGAGAGCAAAGAAAGACTATCTTCCGGATTGGCTGACATCTTATGTGATTGAATTATTTGAACATAAGAATACGCTTAAACATGCTGACCCTGTGTTATATATGATTTCAAAAGGCGAACTAAACGGAATCTATGGCATGATGGTTCAAAAGATGATTCAATCCATGTTTGAAGAAGATTACGAAACTGGGTTATGGTCTGATGTTTTAAGTGAATCAGAATATGAAGAAAAGTTACAAAAGTATTACAAAAGTCGTAACTCTTTTTTACCGTACCAATGGGGGGTATGGGTGACAGCCTATGCGCAGGCTGAGTTATTCGAACTTGGGAAGTGTTGCAAAAAATGGTATTACTCAGACACCGATTCCGTTAAGGGTACAGACTGGGATAGAAAAAAACTTGCTGAGTATAATGATAAAGTAATGAAAAAATCAACAGAACGTGAACTTGGAACTGTAGTGTTTAATGGGGAATCACATACACTTGGTATTGCCGAGTTTGACGGCATTTACAATGAATTTAAAACAATGGGAAGTAAGCGTTACTGTTACCGAGAAAAAGGAAAACTAAAACAGACTGTTGCAGGAGTGCCGAAAGATGGAGTTTACTGCCTTGATAATGATATAAATAATTTTGAAAAAGGTTTCATTTATAGAAATAGTCTCACTTATCGCAGAAACTACCGCCGCGCGAACGACTGGAAAAAAGACCCAAGTTGGAAACTTAAAACGGAATATCTGTATAACAAAGGAATTAACACTATAACTGTTGACGGGTGTGAAATAGAGTACGGTTGCGCAATCCGTTTATCCGATACGGAGTATGAGTTGGATCATACGATTCCGTATGATAAGGAAACAGGATTGCCGTTGCCGTTTGAGACAAAAGAAGTTTTATATAGTTGATAAAGGGATGCAAATTTGCATCCCTTTATTTTTTGTTTCACGTGAAAACATTTACATCGTAATTGATCCTCTGTGAATCTGTACCTGTGTTACGTTTGTCAAGGTTCTGTAGTTGTGTTTGTCATCACTAATGTCATACAAAGCAATATAAATCTGTCTTGCTCTGAAATTAAACTGAGCCGGAATGTGATAAAATTCAGATCCGGATTTTACAATCACAGTTGTTGGATAGCATGTATAACCGTTTCCATCACCAACAAAGGAAGTCGAATAGATTCTCCCGAGATAGTATTCTGTACCATTACAAATAAGTTCGCCGCTGTTTGGAAAACAAACATAATCACTCCAGATAATATTACTGATGTTTTCACTGTAATTCGTAACGAACAGCCAACTACTTCCTAAAGTTGCTGTAAAGTCTCCTGCTTCAAAGTTTGCATTTACGTCATAAAAGGATGGATGGCAAGAGCCAGTCTTTACTGCTTCCGCAAGGTAGGTAGCAAGTCGTTCCTGTCCGGTCATGTTTGGATGAAAACCGTCCGACCCCATGAATCCGTCAGCGTGTAAAATATATTCGCTTCCATTAAGATAGATCCAATTTTTCCGCTGTGTGTTATACACACTCTTTGCAATTTTGAACCTGCTCCACTGGGTACTGTCTGCTGACCATGCAACCATTGCTACAAAAATTTTAGCGTTCGGAAATCGTGTCTGTGCCACCCCATAAAATGCATTGATTGCATTTTCAATTTCTGAATAAGTACCGAACTCATTGTAACCCCCGACAACTAAGATCTGCTTTACAGATGGATCAGCGTCAATCTGATTCAGAAGCATAAGGAATGAGTTGTTAGATGTTGAAAAAGAAGCACCACCATTGCTTTTTATTGTTACATTATCAATAGAGCAGTAATCCAAAAAGTGTTCTGTCCATGGAGTAATGTTTCCGTCCGGTGTATAGCCAACTGTATAACTGTCACCGATAATGATAGTTCTACCGCTTAAATCAAATAAACCGTCTCTTTTTTCAAGGTTAGAAATAAGTTTACCCTGTTCGGTTACTGTGCCTTTTAACGGTTCAATTTCATCTGTCAAGATTTTTTTTGTTGCATCATCAACTACTTTTCCAATCTCTCCGGATTCTAGTGAATCCTTAATTGCTTCATCAATCTGTTTTTGTGCGGTTCCTTTTATGTCTGACCATTCTTTATGATCCTCTCCTGCCTGCTTTGCTACTTTTAATAAGTAGTCTAAGTTCATGTCCTGCATGGAACTGTGAGGGTACGTACTTCTCATTATGCGTTCTCCTTTCTATATCAATAAACCAGAATCAGTAAGTCACTGGCAAACAAACCGGTGCAATAATCTATAAACGATTGCTTCCTTAGTTGTAATTCACTTTCTATCATCTGCTGAGACGTTGTAACACCTATGTTTCCGTGAATCTGCCCGGTATGGACTGTAGAGCCCTTTTCCGTATTTTTTTCAGTTCGTCCATACTGAACACTGTTTACGTCCTGTCCGGAAGTTTCCAACTTTGTTGAGTTACCATAGCTTGTAGTTTCTTCCTGTGATGGTTGATAATCTGAGGAATCAAAAGCACTCACTTTTTGTTCCATAGTGTCACTGCCACTGTTTGAAGTGACTGAACCACGTCCGGCTTTTAACGTATTTGTGTCAATGCCACCTGTCACTGTATTTCGTTCAATATCTGGTGAATCAGTCCAAGTCTCCTGTCGGTCATAGTTCTCAATTGGGTTATATTCTTTCTTTAAAGCAAGAAATACCCGATTAATGGAATCCTGCCATTTTTTAGACCATGCCGGAATAGCTGACTGTTTCATAAAATCACCGTCCGGATAGAGTGGTTCACAATCACCATAGGATAAAAGCAAGCTGTCAATAAAGTTCTGCCTGTCAGCTTCTGCCGGAAAAGTCATGTGATCGAATAAGGTCTGGTCATATTCATAAAGCCCTGCAATTGTAATTCTATACATCCCCATGCGTTACACCTGCCTTTTTGTAGTCTCTGATCTTTACGTTAAGATTCAAAGTTGGATAAAGACTGTTTGCCATGTCAACTCCTGCCTGCATGGTTTCTAGCCATGTAGTAAGTCGTGTCACAGATTCTATATCGTTTTTTTCAGTTTCCATAACATTCAAGCGTTCTTTTTTATCAGAACCAACAGACGGAATTCCAACTTCTGTATCAAACTGGTCAAGAAGCTTTTCAAACACTTCAATCAATTCTTTTGAAATAAAGTTGTTTTTCAAATCTTTGTTGAAAAATTCAAACGGTTCTGAACTTTTTCCCCTCATGTTTGCGTTCTCATTTTCTTTGATTGAAACATCATACGCAACTGCCGGGTTACCATCCTGCACTTGGTCATAGACTTTTTCCAGTGTTTTAGCAGCACTTTTGTTTTTAGCAGCTATCATAAAAGCTAACTTGCTGTTGAATACGTTCATATCAAACGCAGAAGCTACCAGAGCCAATTTATAACTATAATAACCGATAATGTCAAAAATCCCGCATCTGGATGGACGTAAATAGATTACAGCACAATCCTTATCAATCTTTAAATCCTGTAAGCTTATGTTTGCATTGGTAGCATATGTGTTAATGCTTGCAAGCGTTGGCTTGCAATACATATCATATCCACTGATCGCAGGATACTGAGCAATCAGTCCGTATGCATCAGTATATGTGATCGCAATAAAGCCCCCACCAAGCAGGCAATACTTAAAATAGTCAATGTCAAATTTTGCATTGTATGTTATATCAAAAATAGAACACACTCTCTCATACAGCATACGATCAAACGTGTCAGTATATAGACTGTCTGCCTTGATTCCAGACGGTTGGAAGTAATTTGAAATGATATTGATTTTATCAAATCCAATGGGACACCACATAATTTTTTCACCTCTTTCTATGTTTCGCGTGAAACATTATTCATAATAAAAACCACTATTCAAGTAGTTATTCACTGCTTCTTGATCTCCGGTAAACCCGCTAATTTCTATGGATGCGTTTCTGCATCTGAGATAGCCGGAACAGGTTGAAATCTTGCGACTTTTTCCATCTGCATATCCCTCATTTGCACCGTTTGGCTCTGTACTCATTCTTGTATAACAGATTACAGATGCATCAAGATTATTGAGGATTCCCCCCACTGATCCAACCGCACCAATGCTTGTAACTTCCGGAGATAAAATGGATTGCATAGTGTTAAGTACACCAGAAGAAACGCCGAGTGCATTTCCTGTCATAGCTGAAGAGAAGGTGGAAAGTCCACCAATCAATGCATCGCCAATGTTGACGTTTGCACCTGCTATGTTTACCGGTACGGTCATCTGACACTGATAGTGTCCTATTACAGAAGTTCCAGATTTTACCCATACATCAGATATTCCAGAATATGTATCAAAGTAGTAGTCCGCTACTAACTGTCCATTATTTGTTTTTGTTATGTCAATAGGAATAACTCCAATGCAAGGAAGCTGTACAAAGTAACGGCTAAAATTACCATTGTAAAAACGAAAATCTGTATTAGAATAAAGTGGATTAGTCAGTTCAAGATTGTAGGAAAAATGCACCACCGGACTACTTGAAGCACCACCAATCAATAAAGCCTGCACACCGGAATCCCAGTAGCCTAAATTTACATCATTCATTATTGAAATAAAATTACTTGAGCGAAATGGTAGCCATTTTAAATCAATAATGTATTTTGCAGGATCGAAAAGAAACTTTGTAGTTGCGTTCTCAATCAGTTCTTGGAAATTATCAGCTGTGTACATGAAACTCACAATCAAACCTAACTGTTTTTCCGTAACATAGTAAGTTTCAACGCCTGCCGCACCTACGATTCGCATGATATAATTTCCTGCATAACCATTTACAAATACGTTAACTGGCTGTGCAACTATAGTGTCCTGCTTCTGCCAGTCCTCAGTGGGTAAATAAAGCGGATCATCAAGCAAAGTGTCTTGATGATTTGATCGTTCAATAAAGCATGTATATTCGCCTATTTCATTTTTATAAGTTGCCAAAACGTCCTCAGTACAAGTTATTTCCGTCTGTCCTGCATTGATTGAAGTAGTTGAATCAATGAAATAATAGTGGTCTGCCCATTTGCAATAGTTAAATTGTAGCATGTCATTCATTGGTTTTTGTAAAATAAATGTAGGACTTTGAAATGTAGTTGCAGTTTTTAAAAGGCAGGGAACTTCTGTCCCCTGCCCTATAGGACGCTTTGTGCTGTTTTTTCTTTTCGAAAAATGGTACAAAACTATTTCTGTCATGATACGTATATATCTCCTTTTGAAGTAATGGCACAGATCCAACCGGATGGAATCCGTACCCACGTTGCTCCGTCATCATCCTTTTTGACTTCTTTTATCGTGACTACAGTTCCTTTCTTCAGACATCCATCGGAATATGCATGTTTCATTCCGTCCCTTGTCAGCTGTGAGCGCTCTTTGATCTGACCCCAAACGGAAAATCGAACATGTAAATGATCAACCTGTGTGTGGTAAGTCCGTCCTACTACGTATGATAGGATTGAATCCCATACCCTGCGGACGCAGACAAGATCATGCCGGCGAGTTACCGGAGAGATCACAACTCCTGTGCCTGGATTATCTGCCGTGTTTTTACGACCGCCCCGGCTTTCAATCATTTTTCCATTTCCAATGTAAATAGCACAGTGACTAACAGACGAACCGAAGAATAAGAAGTCACCGGGCTTCTGCTGACCAACCGGAATTCTTACACCAATTTTTGCATAAGTTGCTGCGTTATATCGACCAACGTCTGAGCCTGCTGTCCTCTGGATCCAGTAAAGCAATCCGGAGCAGTCAAGACCCTGTGCAGGGGTTGAGCCACCCCACACATAAGGAGTACCAATTAAATTATGAGCGTACACTACAAGTTCATTTGCTGTCATATAACACCTACTTTCCAATCTGTTCGATTAATGTATTCATCTTTTCCAGAGCGATCGTATTATTTTTGATTACCTCAGAAAGTGTGTCAACTTCGTTTTTGTGTTCTTCGTTGAGTTTATCAACTCTTGCATTCGTCTGGTCGTACATGTATTTGACAAAGTATGCCATGCCAATACAACAAACGATAGGGAATGCATAGTTTCCTAAAACGGTTAAAATCGTGTCTGTCATGATGCTTGTACCTCAAAATAATCATTGTTTATATTTGATTCTGCAACATAGTCAACAAGAGCAGTAACATTAGCATTATGAGTATCGTAGTTTACAAAAGAAAACTTGCTAGCATCCGGAAAACCGTAATAACTTTCGAATTTTAAATCAACAAAACCATTGTATCTAGTGAAATTGACTAAAGTAATGCCATCATACATAAGTTTTACACTGTCACTAGGAGCGGTGATAATGATTCTTCTTACTCCGACTTTTCTAAAAGGTAATTTTGCAACGATACTCCCCCCACTAGGAACTTGTAAAGATGCTGCTAACATATTATGCCCCCTCCCCAATCACATAAAGGATTCCGTTATGTGTGAAGTTATTCCAGTAGTTTTTTCTGGAATGAACGTACATGTTATAGTAGCCACCCCGGCTATTGAAAGGAGTGGTAGAACTGTAGTCAAACTGCCAGTTAACACCCATTGCACGACGATCATAGAGAACACCAAGGACATAAGGTAAGTTTACCGCTTTTTCTGCCTGTTTTGCCTCACCATCTGCTCCAATGATGGATGGTGTAATCTGGATTGCTGATTCGTTATCGGCGGACTGCCACCAATTGACAAGTTCTTTGTTCTCGATCTGTAAATTTTTATCATCAAACACATACGGCATGGTCTGTGTTTCGGAGTTGATCCAGAAACTCGACAGCATCATAAGTCGCTGATTTTCTTTTCTGGTGAATCTCAAAAGGTTTTCAAACCCTTTGATCGTAAATCTGTACTTGGTTGATCTCTCTGTTAGCTTTTCAGAATCAAGCTTGATTCGAGCAACCACGAACGGCATAAACTTATCACGATACTCAGAAAGTAACTGTTTTCTTGTATACTGTGTTCCATTCTCTGTGTTGAACTCATGTGCAAGGTCAACTTCCATTCCAAGAGATGATAAGCCTGCCATATAGTTGAGCATGGTAGCGCGCCGTTCACTCTCTCTGTCTGTTTCAATATCGTTACGAAACTCAATCATAACTGCTTCGTAAAATCTGAGAAATTCGTCCTCACTTGAAAATGCAAGAGCCAGCTGGTCACGAAACCGTGTGATTGATCTCTGTAACAACTTTGTGCCGTAGAACTTGAGTTCAAGTACTTTCGGCTTATGAATCTTGTACATGTCGATGGATTTGCCATCGTTCAATGTGTTCGGATTCTGCTCTGTATTCCAGTCATCCGACTGCTCAGCGTCCATTGACAGGGACGTGATTTCACGGACAATAGCACCCCATCGAACATTTGTTTGTTCAACGGTCTTTAATTTACCGGTATAAGACTCGTTTGCAAAATACGTTTCCGCAAATACTGTAGAAATAGAATTCAGTGTGTTTTCTACCCCTGTCCGCAAAAGTGTTTCACAAACTGACACAAAAGAACTTGTATCAGTCGCTACAAGGTTAGAACGTCCGGTAGCCTGCTTTGCTACGGAATTGATAAGAGTGTATGCATCCTGCGGAGTTAAGCTATTTACTGCCAATTTAATTCACTTCCTTTCTAGTTCATGATCTTCATCATATCGTTAATAACATCTTTTTCTGTTCTTGGGGGATTTGTCCCCGTATTCCCGGTGTTCTGAATGTTTGAAGCCTGAATCGTAGCTGTTAATTTGTTGATGGCTTCTAACACGGTGTCAGTCTGGTTCTGGTTCTGGTTCTGGTTCTGATTCTGGTTCTGGTTCTGATTCTGGTTCTGGTTCTGATTCTGATTCTGACCTGCGAATCCAAGAATTTCAGATTTTGAAAAACCTGCGTTTGCGAGTGCAACTACTTCTTCGATTTTCATTTTTGTTTTTTCTCCTTTTCTATTGAGAAAAACGGATGTTAAGGGGGAATATGTAGGAAAGAAAAAATTAAGGGAAAACTTGCGGGTAATCATCCCTATAGCATCCGTTTCCGACGGTTGATGTAGCTGTTTTCCCTTAATTAAAAAATATCACAAATTGAAAATTTTATCAAGATAAAATTTTACAGTCAAATTTTGATAAGAAATTCTATTACTAATAATATAGTTATATATCCATGAATAATAGTATTTAAACTGTGATTTCCCCAACTCACTGTCCGGAAAAACATCTTTGCAGGATCCGGAAATATGATCGCTTATGTAAAGTTTAGCTTCTTTTTTGTGTTCGTAAACTCCGATGGATCCAATTACACAAATCAGCCGGTAGTTTCTCAAATCTTCTGACTTTATAAAACTCGTGTCATCATATGCAAATTCATTGTCAAGCGCCATTTTTTCAAAATCTGTACTTCCGGTAAGTGCCTTATAAAGAGACGTCTTTCTTTTCTTTTCTGAAATGGGACTCTTATTAATCAAAATAATGATTATTCCACGATCTTTTAACATGGAAAACTCCTGTCCAGACTTTTTCATTTTTTCCAAGTTCGGAAGCAATCCGAAAGACTGAATAAGCGGGGAATCAAGTGTATTACTATTTGAGACAATCCACCAACGAAAAGGCTTCTGACCAAATAACTCACGGTTTCCAGAAATTGTTTCTACTCCGTTTAAAAAAGCATCCTCTTCTCCTTTGATTCTTTTGTCAAGCTTCTCCGGGATAAACTCATCATAGATTCCTTCCGAAAAACCGGATCCAGAAAAACCACGATTATTCATTAAACTAGTAAGACTAAACGCTTCACCATGATAAACTTCCTCTCCTGCTTCATTGATCTCTTGCAAGGATACCCGGCTTTTTTCACCCTTTACCTTTTTGAAAAAGAAATTTCTATGAAGATCATGATTTATGTCTATCCAAGGATTCATTGTATCAATCAGTACGGAATCTATTTGAGTAGTTTTTCTTCTCATATAGATTACTTTTTCATCTTTTGAAAAAACATCCTCTATGAAGTGTTTGAAGATTCCATATGTTTTTCCGGTACGTCTTGCACCTATGATAAAAATAAAATTTATATCGTTTTTTTCACATGTATTCACGATTTTTGGGATATCCAACCATCCGTTTTTTTCGTATATATTCATTTATTTCTCCTTTACTGAAAAAAAAGGTGTACTAAATAGTACACCTTATAAATTTATTAACAAAAAGATACTTCATCTGAATCAGATTTATTAATAGTCGCATTATATTTTTTAATACAAGCATCCTCTAACTTCTTCGTAAACTCCTTATCAATTGAGTAAATTGAGTTGTAGTACTTCCCATCTTTCCCCTTAGATGACGGAAAAGAAAGAAATAACCCTTTTGACCCCTCTACAAGCGTCATACCTTTAATGATAAGCGTTTCATCAAGGCATAATTCAATAAAAGCTTTTGTTTTGCTGTTGCCATCATAAGGACGGCAGGTGATTTTGACTGATGATTTTAACATGTTTTGATCTCCTTTTCTACTAATAAATTATATTCACTTGGTGCTGTGAGTGACTGCGTGACATCATAAACGAACAACCCATTTCTTTTCAAGAATGAACAAACACAGTTTATATCATTCAAGTATAAACGCCTTTTATATAAATTGCCGTTTATGTACAGGTCGAAATATATTGAACCTATCATATTGCATATTTCAATAAATGTAATATGTTTCTTATGAATAGGGATTAACGTATCTTTATTATAAAATACGCTAATTGTGTGATTTAAACAATCAAGTAAAGATGGAACCTTATTAACATAAATAAGTTCACTCGGATAAACATATTCCTCTTTAAATTCATCAACAAAGGTTGATTCATAAGAAGCAATATGTACAGTAAACATATTGCTTGCGTCACTTCTTGTCTCTCTTCCTGTGATTCTACAAGATTGTAATTCAAACATAATTTTCTCTCCTTTACATATTTGCTAATTATTTGA
>OGXX01003742.1_pt1 | contig 12385 bp, 8 predicted proteins | sample 1576301 | NCBI WGS metagenome assembly OGXX01 (sample SAMEA3541469, study PRJEB24748) | human gut metagenome | biome: human gut; feature: human-associated habitat; material: faeces | place: China | collected 2012
GGCGCAGGGGATTCCCTGCGCCGGCTCTTTTTTACGATGAGGATAGGCAGACTATTGGGGCAGGCGTGTATTCGCACGGCCTATGTTTGTCCAGCCGGACACGTCGCCATAGTCACCTCTCGCACATTCTCCGGCTACTACCACCGTGCCGTCCGTCTTCAGACCCAGTGTATAGCCCTCTGCGGCGGACACAGCTACAATGTCTGACCAGTTCTCCACATCACACTGTCCATCTTTGCTATAACCTGTTGCCACCACCGTACCATCTGCTTTCAAACCGATCGAATGGGTCTCTCCTGCGGAAACGGCTACAATATCTGTCCACCCTGACACATCACATTGACCGTGTTCCCTGTTCCCTGTCGCCACTACTGTGCCGTCTGCCTTTAGTCCGAGCGAATGATAACCTCCGGCGGAAACTGCGACAATGTTTGCCCAGTTGGATACATTTTTTAGTTCAGCCTGACCTTCAAATCTTGTGCCGTCCATATTGCGAACGGACGTTACTACTGTGCCATCCGCCCTCAGACCGATGGAGTGGATACCACCCGCAGAGATGGCTACAATATCCGACCAGTTAGCTACGTCGCAGCGTCCATCGTTGTTATAACCTACTGCCACAACCCTGCCGTTCGACTTTAAGCCGATTGAAAACGAACCTCCGGCGGAGATGGCCACAATGTCTGACCAACTCGACACGTTACACTGTCCGCGGTCATTCTTGCCTGCTGCAACCACTGTGCCATTCGCCTTTAGACCTAACGCATGGTCGGGGCTTGTAGATACAGCTATCATATCTGCCCATCGCGACACATTACATTGCCCATAGTAGTTGCTGCCGGCAGCCACCGCTGCGCCGTTCTTCTCAATGCCTATCGCCTGCCCATAGGCCGCTGCACTAATACTGGCAGAAATAGATTTGATCAATGCTGCACTCTGTTCCTTGGCATCCTTATAATTCCCGACCTTTCTAAAGCAGCCTATGGCATGGGTGATGTCACCATCGGCAAGATATGCCACGGCTTCGTTGTAGGACGTCACCGCCTTGTTGTGGGCAATCATTTTTGTGGAAGCGATGCAGGCTATTATCGACACCACTGCGACCGCAGCGAATATTACGGCAATTTTTCCCCTGCGCTTCTTGCGAATCTCGGCAGCTTTCCGCTTCTCTTCTGCCTTGCGCGCGGTGGCAATCCGCTCCTCCTCGGCGCGTTTTTCTGCGGCAATCCGTTCCTCTTCCGCGCCCCGTTGCTCTTCGGCTTCCAGTTTGTCAGCCTGCGTCAAATAATAAGCACGCAGCTGGTCGGCATCGCGCCAGCCGGGAATTTTGGCCAACTGCTTTGCCGCATTCCTCAAGGCGTTAGGAGTTTCTTGCGTCACAATGTCGACCGCCCCGTTATAGATGGCTTCCTTGCGGCATATCTCCGCTTGCTCTAAACATTGTCGGCGCAGTTCGTCAGCATCACGATAGCTTGGAATTTTGGAAAATATCTCTGCTGCCTGTTTGTAAACTGTCTCGCTGTCCGCCGCGTCCATGCGCCGACGGGCGTCGTCATAAAGCCCGTTGAGCCGGGCCTCCTCGTTCCGCTGCTTAATGTGGTTGCTATAGCCCTCCAGCGTGCCGCGAAGCGCCTCGTCGCCGAACCGCATCACCTTTTGGTGGTTGTTGGACTTGTCAAAAGGCTGCTTCTGATTCGCCAGTGCCTCCTGCCTGCGGACGTGTAGTTCCGCCATCAGCTTGCCCAAATACGCCTGGGCGTTTTCGGGGTCGAGGTCAAGCACCTTTTCGCAGTACTCATCAGCACTGCTCCAATCGCCGTCCTCCAGGAAGATGAAAGCTCTTTTCAGCAGGGGCGCGGTGTTGGCGGCAGTCTCCTGTACCACCACGGTTTCTTTGGCCGCGGGCTTGTCGGCTTCCGTCAGCTTCTTGATGCCGCGGATCAAGTCCTGCATGAAGCCCAGCTTGGACATATCCTGCGCCTGCAAATGGGAAAACTCCTCCGGCAGATCGTAGGGATCCATATCGCGGTAGGCAGGGATCAGCACCTTCTTCGCACCATCCCGGATCAACGCCAGATAACGGCTCCACTCGTTTTTCACCCACACGGCGTTGAAGTACTCCGGCTTCGTGCCCAGCACCACCATGACCTTGGCGCTGTTCAGCGCGGCGAATATGTACGGCTCGTAGGCGATGCCCAGCTTGTCCTCCAGCGTGATGCGGGAGAAGAACACTTTGAAGCCCTCCTGCGTCAGCTGGTGGTAGAGATCGGTAGCCAGCACGCTGTCCGGTGTTCTTCTGCCGTTTGCATCCGTCTCCTTGTAGCAGATAAATACATCGAACGGCTTTTCCTTTTGCGAGATTTCCAAAATGCCCTTCTGAATTTCGTTGATTGCTTTAGCCTCGGCCTCGTAGACCTCGCGCTGTCCGGCGTCGGCGTACTGGATGGCGGCCTTGTAGTCCTCATCATCGAAAATGGAGGTGTACTGGGCGCGGTTCACCGTGGGCACGCGCTTATGGGTGGTGGGATCCTCCACATACTCGATACCGTAGCGGCACAGCAGCAGCGACCAGTACGCCTCAGCGTCGGTCTTGTCCTCGTTGAGGATCTGCTCATAGATACCTGCCGCCTTGTCGAAGTCGTTGTTGCGCCGGAAGTGGTTGGCGCGGTCGTAGAGGTTGGCGCGCCGGTCGTCGTCCAGCTTAGGCAGCGTCTGCGTGGTGCCGCAGTATTCACACACGGCTACGGATTCACCGGGATTGATGTGCAGCTCCCCACCGCACATTTTGCATTTGAAGATGGACATATCCTGTCTCCTACTTTCCTTATTTATTCAGCTTGCACAGTCGGTTTCGTTCTGTCAGGGTGGCGGCGGCACGGCGGCAGAGGACGGCTGCACTGTCCAAATCGCCATCGGTGAGACTGCGCTGCAATTCGTCCAAGCAGGCAGACAGGGACGCTTCCACATCTGCCAGCGCATCGCTGCTGACAGGATCGCTGAATCGGAAGTCCTCCGCCAGCTTTTGCAGTGCGGCTCGCAGATCCGGTGCGTCGCACTGGTTTACCAGCGCGTTGGCCTTGGACTGCATGGCGCGCATGGCAGAGACGTCCTTTTTCAGCTGCACGTCCTGCCGCTCCACCTCGTCGCGCATCATGTCGGCGGCAATGCAGCCCACCGCCGCAGCCGCCAGCGTGACGGCAAAGAGAATCACGCCCACCCATGTGGGCACCCATTTGGCCAATGCCATGACCAGCAAGCCCAGCACCAGCTGCACCGTCAGATACACCACGCCGAGGCGGGCGATGGGGAAGCCGTAGAACTTGCTGCGGGTACTCTCGCCGTTGCGGAATGAAATTTTGAAAATGTAGAGCTGTGCGAGAAATGCGATAAGGGTAAACACAAAGCTCAGCCAGTAGACCCCGTTTTTCACAAAGGGTACGGCCAGCACGATGACAAGCCATGCCGCCAGTACGATGCCGAGAATGACCAGCCCACGCACGCTATTCTTGTTTTTCATATCCATGCTCCTCCTTTATGTAAGCCGCCGGCTCATTCGCCCCGCTTTTTGCCGCAGTTGGGGCAGAAGCTGCTCTTGATGTTCGTCTGACCGCAATCACAGTCCCAGCCCGCGTCCGGCGCGGGCTTTTTCGCGCCGCAATCCGGGCAGAAATTGCTGGTGATGTTGGCTGCACCGCAGCTGGGACAAGTCCATCCGTTCTGCGGAACAGGCTTTTTCGCGCCGCAGTCGGGGCAGAAGTTGGAGGTGATGTTCGTCCGTCCACAGGCGCATCTCCAACCACCCGCGGGGGCGGCTGCCTCAGAAGCAGGCGGGGTGATCCCGCTGAAAACGGGGTTCAGGGCATCCTTGGTCATGTTGACCACGCCGCCCATAGCGCCCAGTGCCACACCCAATCCGGCAATGTCGCCCAGACCGCTGCCGCCGCCATTGGAGCCCATCTCGCCCAAGCCTGCGGCGTAGGCCTTCTGCACCTCGGATTGCAGCACGTCCTTCTGGGTGTAGCCCTTGGCACGCATGATCTCCGCCTCGGTGAGGCCCGCCATACGCTGTGCCTGTGCCTCCGCCTGCGCCTTGATGACCGTCCGCTCTGCCTCCCGGCGTGCCACCTCTGTCTCGGTGGTTTGGCGCTCCAGCTCCACCTTGCGCTGGGCGGCGGTGATGGCCGCCTTGCTCTCCTCCTGAGCGGTGCGGTAGGCCGCCTCGCTCTGCGCCTGCACGGTCTTGACCGCCGCCTCCGCCTGATAGGTGCGGGTCTGGAGCATCACGGTGTGCAGCTCCCGGATGCGCTTGAAGTTGGGGTCATCCTCCGGCAGCACGATGTGGGTCACATAGAACTGCGGGATGGTCAGGCCGTACTCCTCAAACCCCGGCAGGATCTTCTGCCGCAGGTCGGCGGAGATGTCGTCCACCCGCTCGTCGATCTCCAACAGGTCGATCTGCCGACTCTTGATGATGGCGGGCAGGTTACTGCGTACCGCGTTGACGATCAGCGGGCGGAAGGCGTTCTGCACGGACTTGGTAAAGCCCGCCTGGTCGCCCCACGCGATGCCGCTCATGGTGCCTACCAGCTTCAGCAGCAGCTTGCGGGCGTCGGACACCTGCAAATTCAGTTCGCCGGAGGCTCCGATCTCCAGCGGCACGCTGGTCAGCGGGTCGATGAACCGCACCTTGTCCGGCGTGCCCCACTTGATGGCCATCTGCACCGTCTTGTTGATGAAGTAGACCTCACTGTGGAAAGTCCCCTCAGTGTCGGTGGGCAGCTTATAGAGCTTTTCCAGCAGGGGCAGCTGCTGTGTCTCCAGCGTGTAGCGTCCCGGCCCGAACAGATCCAGTGCCTGTCCGTCCCGGAAGAAGATGGCCTCCTGACTTTCGTGGACGATAAGCTGCGAGCCGAAATTGAAGTCCTCAATGGGGTGCTTCCACACCAGCGTTTCGTTGTCGCCCTCGTACTTGATGATGCTGGCGAGACCATCCTTGCGGATGCTCTCCTGCATGATCTGCGCGGGAACATCGTTGTCGTAGTCGCACACGGGGCAGACGAAGTGTGCCGCCGCCTTGGACGCGCGCAGCCGCACGCCGCACTGGCCGCAGGAGAACTCCGCCATCTGGTTCTGCTCGTCCATGGTGTTGATGGGCTCGTGACAGACGGGACACCGAGCCTTGTCACCGGCAGTCTGGTCAAAGATCACCGTGTTGCCGCAGTGGGGGCACTGCCGGGACGCCATCCTGTCGGTGCGGACATTGATGGTGTGACCGCAGGCGCAGTCGATCTTTTTCCGGGCAAAGAACCCGGTTTTGCCCTCGGCAAACTTGCCGCAGTTGGGACATTCTATTACAAATTTAGCCATGATGTTTCTCCTCACACTTAGGATTAAAGGTTTTTGCTTATGGCGCGTAAAACCTCAAATAGTGGGTTATCTGACATTTCGTTTATGGAGAAAAGAACGTCTATCCCGAGTTTTGCAATCTTGCCAGCACATTTCAGCACTTCAATGCGAGTAGCCGCTTCTTTAATTTCGTTTTCTCTGTTATGCTTACGCAATGTTTCGGCCATGTCTTTTCTGCACTTTTTCTTGCCATCTTCATCTAAGTCCTCATAGATAAGCATAAAATAGTATTCTGGCCGGATCTGAATTACGTTTCCGCTACGCTGAACTTCAATATAACCACCGTGATCTTCTATAAAGTTTCGAATCTCATTGTACAAGTTGGGATCTCGTGTAGGTATCATTATTTTGTTCCGTTCCTTGTCATAGCGCACATTGTCTTTTACGGAAGTCAGCGATTTTTTCCAGTCGAATTCTACCGGATATCGTGCTTGCTTTTTAATCTTTAGGGATCTTACTTTTTCTTGGGGTATACCAAGTTCTTTTCCTATTTTATAATCAGAAGTTTGGGCATAATCAATAGTTCCATCGTCCAACTTGCGACATTTGATAGTCGCATCCATATAGATACTAAATAGCAGCAATTCTATTTCGGACTTTGTGGCTGATGAAAAGTTTTTATCAAAGAAAATTTCGGCAACACTATCAAACGCAACAGCCTTATCCTTTTCATCTGAAAATAGTTCATAATATTTGTTATTGTATTTCATATAACGCCCTTCTTTCCATCTCTATTTTCTCTCACTCTTTCAGATCCCGCAATTCCTTCTCGATCTCCGCCAGCCGGTTTTCCATATCCCGCCGCTTGCCGCCGGAGAACAGACCCTTTATGTGGGGCAGCTCCGTTTCGATTCGCTGCTTTTCCGCCTCCAGAGCGGCGATTCTGTCAAGCCGCCGCTTTTCGGCTGCTGCTTTTCGCTGTTCTTCTTCCGCTTTTCGCTCCGCCTCTCTCTTTTCCGCGGCTGCTTTTCGCTGTTCTTCTTCCGCTCGGAGTCTCTCTTCTTCCGCTTTTCGCCTTTTTTTTCTTCCGCGACGGCTCTATTCACTACATCATCAAAGTTGTCAAACAGCTTCCAACCGGATACATCGCATTGACCGTCACCATTTTTTCCGCAGGCAACCACCGTACCATCGGATTTCAGCCCGACCGTACGGATGTGACCGGCGGCAACTGCCACGATATCTGTCCAGCCGGATACATTGCATTGACTGTCATCATTTTTTCCGCAGGCCAGCACCGTACCATCGGATTTCAGCCCGACCGTATGCTCGTAACTGGTGGCAACTGCCACGATATCTGTCCAGTGGGATACATCGCATTGACCATAATGATTGTAACCACAGGCCACCACTGTGCCATCGGATTTCAGCCCGACCGTATGCTTCTCACTGGCGGCAATTTCCACGATATCTGTCCAGCCGGATACATCGCATCGACCGTCCTTATTGTAACCACGGGCCACCACCGTACCATCGAATTTCAGCCCGACCATATGCTCATCACTGGCGGCGATCGTGCTTGACGGATGGCAGTGATGGTATACTGGCAGCTTCTCCTGTAGTTTCCGTGCTTCTTCCTCTTGGCGGCGTGCTTCTTCTTCCCTGCGGCGGTTTACTTCCTCTTGGCGGCGTGCTTTTTCTTCCCTGCGGCGGCGTGCTTCCTCTTGGCGGCGTGCTTCCTCCTCTTGACGGCGTGCTTTCTCCTCTTGACGCTTCTTTTCAAGCCGTTCTGTGTGCTCATTGGCAAGCCTTTCTGCGTCAGCCAATTTGTCCGCCAGCGCACCGCTTGCAAATTGCCGGGCGCGCTTATATTCGCGGCTCTGCACCACCTTGATGATATTAGAACCAGCTTCCTCCCACGTTCCGATCCCCCATGTCGCCAGCAGCAACACCATATAAGCGTCCGCACACTCCGGGTCAATATCCAGCACCTTTTGGGCGTACTCTGTAGCGAGCTTGGAATCCTTGTCCTCCAAAAACATCTGTGCCCGCTTCAGTAGAGATTCTGCCGTGGCGTTGGTGGCGGCCTGCGGAGGCTGCGCGGCGGCAGACGAATTGCCGCCCATGATCTTGTCCACGCCGCGCAGAAGATCCTGCATCGCTCCCACCTTGCCCATGTCCTGTGCCTGGAGCTTGGCGAACTCCTTGGGCATATCGTAGGCGTCGATACCCTTGTAGCAGGGGATCAGGTGCTTGCTCTTGTCCTTGGTCATCAGCTGCAAATAGCGGCTCCACTCGTTTTTCACCCACACCGCGTTGTAATACTCGTAGTCCGTACCAAAGGCCAGCATGATCTTGGCGGAGTGCAGCGCGGCAAAGATGTACGGCTCATACTCCGTACCCAGCTTGTCCTCCAGCGAAATGCGGCTGAAAAACACCCGGTAGCCCTTTTCCGTCAGCGCGTCGTACACATCCTGCGCGATGACGCTGTCCACGGTGCGCTGGCCGTCCTCGGCAGTCTCTTTATAGCAGATAAAAATATCGTAGGGCGGCTCTTTGCCGGACACCTCCACGATGCCCCGGCGCAGCTCTTCGATGGCCTTGGCCTCGTCACGATAGACACGCCGCGCCACGGCGTCGGCGTTCTCCAGTGCCTGCTCAAAGTCGCTGTCCTCCATCACGCTGTCAAAGCTGGAGCGGTGGCAGGTGGGGATCTTCTTCCCCGTGGCGGGATCATCCACATACTCGATGCCGTAGCGGCACAGCACAAGACCCCAGTAGGCCTCGGCCTCCGTGGGGAAGTCCGCCACGATGCTCTCATATACGCCTGCGGCCTTGTCGAACTCGCAGGCAAGGCGCAGCCGGTTGGCGCGGGCAAACAGGGTCAGCTTTTTCTCATTGTCGGCGGCGGGCACGGTCTGCTGAGAACCGCAGTATTCGCACACGGCGACGCTGCTGCCCTCGATCAGCTCCAAATCTCCCCCGCACATTTTGCATTTGATAACAGACATTTCTCTTTCTCCCCTCGTTTATTTCTGCGGACGGTCAGTTCCGTCCTGTCGTTCCGATACTTCCATGTGTTCTAATGCGAACTCAAAGCACTTCACCATGATCTCGTTGCGGGTGCAGCCCACATACTTGGCGATTGCGTCAATATCCCGGAGCATATCCTTGGGCAGACGCATGGAGATCACGGCGGATTCCTCTGTGTACTTTTTCGGTCGGATGATCAATTTTGGCACAGCCATAGCAACACCTCCCGGGTGGTCGAAATTACGCACATTGATTACACTACGATTGTATTCTGCTGGCAATATGCACAGGGTATAGGGCGGCGAATAATGGGAAAATTCGGCGAATGATACATAAAAGCCACTCTAATTTGTGCATATTTAACGCCATGCGTCCTGAGCCGAGTTGACGATAAGAAAGAACGGCACGAAGGGGTAGCCTTCGCGCCGTTCGCAGTTTTGCATTTTCTGATTCGCGTTTGTTCTTACATTTTGTCTCTGTTTACAAAATCGTCCCGGATAATCTTCAAAGCCTCTTTCTCCGAAAGCTTTCCTGCAAGATACGCATCCCGTGCTTCCGTTGCATTTTCCAACCACTCATAATACTCCGCATAGTCGAAGCCAATGTCTTCCGCCTGCATCACGGGGTCGTCCACCTCCGCACCGGGGATATACAGCCACGCCACGGCATCGGGGTTCCTGCTTTTGGCATCGGCAAGCTCCGCCTGCCGGTTGACGGTGGGAATGGGGGTCGCCTCCACCTTGGAGGTGCCGGAGGGAGCTTCAATGGGATCGGGATCTTTCTGATAGCAGCCCATGACTGCCGTGGTCATAGCAAAGAGAAGGACTGCCATGCAGATGATAGGAGGAATGTTTTTTGTGATTCTTTTCCTAATGCTGTCTCCTTACCGCGCTGGGATAGCGGCGCAGCTTAAAATGTCATTGATTACTTCTTGTAGTGAAAAAGGAACAGCGCAGCTTCCGGGCAAATACCCGGAAGCTGCACTGTTTCTTGGCCTTTAAGGCATGATAAGACGATTACCGTGCGCGTTTTCTCTTATGGTGGACGGCACCGGCCAGCGTAAGGGTGCTTGCCAGCAGGAGGGCGCTCCACAGCGGAAGATTGCTGCTGTCTCCGGTGCGGGCGCTGGCAGTGCCCTTGACGAAGATGACCTCAATGGTATGGGTTCTGCTGACATTCTCAAAGGTGTAGGACTGTACCGCGCCGATGCTCTTGCCGTCGATCTTGACATGGGAGATGGCATAGCCCTTATCCGGGGTGATGGTGAAGGTCTGATCTCTGCCCTCACGGACGCTAACATTGCCGGAGGGAGAAATGGAGCCGCCAGCCCCGGCAGTTGCCTTGATGGTGTAGTAGCTGTAAGAATGGCCGCCACCACCGCCGCCGGTATATGTCCAACGGGCATACACGGTGGTATCTTTAGAGAATACAGTAGCAGTCGAGACCTTCGTGCCGCCGCTCTCTTCGGTGTACCAGCCATCGAAGCTGTATCTGCCGCTGTGGATGGCGGTGGGCAGTTCGGGGAGCTTTTGGTCAATGGTAGTCATGCTGGTAACGGAGGGTGTGCCGCCGTTGCCGTTAAAGGTGATGGTGAACTCGGTGGGGACTGGTGTGTCGATCTCATGCTTTTCGCACGTTACCCAAATGGCCATCTGCTTGACTTCCTCTGCTACGGGCTTCCACATCTTTTTGGCGCTGTCGTACTTCACTACGAACTTCAGCCCATCGGTGGTCTGCGTGGGGAGCACCTTGTGCATGATGCCCGTGTCTCCGCTGAACTGGTTGCAGTACGCGGAGGGAATAAGGGTAATGGTGCTTTCGTACACCTTATCCGCATTGAGCGTGGGAGTTGTTGAGGTAAAGCCGCCGCCAATCAGGCCGTAATACTTGCCGGACTGCTGACCGGTCGGAACATTGTTGCAGAGCACCGCGACGATCTGATCACCCAGACCGCTGATGTTGTCGGCCATGGGATACATGGGCATTTCCGGGGTCGGGGTCTCATGCTTGTCGCACGTTACCCAAATGGCCATCTGCTTGACTTCCTCTGCTGCGGGCTTCCACATCTTTTTGGCGCTGTCGTACTTCACTACGAACTTCAGCCCATCGGTGGTCTGCGTGGGGAGCACCTTGTGCATGATGCCCGTGTCTCCGCTGAACTGGTTGCAGTACGCGGAGGGAATAAGGGTAATGGTGCTTTCGTACACCTTATCCGCATTGAGCGTGGGAGTTGTTGAGGTAAAGCCGCCGCCAATCAGGCCGTAATACTTGCCGGACTGCTGACCGGTCGGAACATTGTTGCAGAGCACCGCGACGATCTGATCACCCAGACCGCTGATGTTGTCGGCCATGGGATACATGGGCATTTCCGGGGTCTCGTGCTGGCCGGTGCAGGTAAAGTGTAAGGTTTTATCCTTGGGCATCTCACCGTCAAGCACCCACTCGGTTCCTTCGTATTTCAGCTTGAACTGAATCGGGGTAGTGAAGTCATTAGAGTGATCCCCATCTGGGCTATGCGTGCTGCCTGTGTCCTTGTTGAACTGAGCCATATAGACATCTGGCTTGACAGAGATAAGAACGGTCCAGACGTTCCCTTCCTTCGCAACCTTAGTAGCGGAAAAACCGTCCGTCAGTTGACCATACTGCTTGGTTTCGTTGGTCGTTGTGCAGGTGCAAGTGACCAAATCGGCGGGAATCGTAATGCCCTCTAAATCCTTTGTCAGGTCAAAGGTCGGTACATTTTCCTCCGCCAGTGCCGCCGTTGGCAGCAGCGTCAGCACCATGCAGCAGAGCAGCAGGATGCTGAGAAGTCTTTTTCTCATGGTCTTGTTCCTCCGTTTTCTTTGTAATCGGTTAATATGGTCGCTGCAATTCTTCTGTTCCTTAACTCGTCTCCTACGCCCACCCCCTTTTTCCTGCGGTACACTTCCGCAGCAACAGAATGGTGATTCTGTTGCATCACTGTGTCCGCTGCCAACAGCGTAGACCCTAAACGGTGGAACAGAGGGTAAAAATAGCGCACAAAATCAGGCCGGGAGAGAAGATTTTTTCATCCGGCCTTGTTGCCGTTATCGTTTTTTGACTTTTTTCGCTGGGTTTTTCAAATTTTTCTTGCTAATGATACTGGGTCTCTGTTATGATGTAGATGTAATATGGGGTTGTTGCAACTATTCCGCAACAGAATCACCATTATGTGAGCAGTGTTCGGCTGACGCGCTCCAGCAGCTTCATATGCTGCCGTCCGGTTTCCATGGTGTAGATGCGGGTGGTGTTCACGCTGGCGTGGCCGAGGATGTCCGCAAGACGCAGCAGGTCCTTTTCCACGCTGTAAAAAACGCGGGCGAACAGATGCCGCAGAGAATGGGGAAAGACCTTGCGCGGGTCCACCCCCGCCCGCTCACACAGGGCTTTCATGCGCCGCCAGACCGTGCTGCGGTCCAGCGGCGTTTTATTTTTCGTGAGGAACACGCTGCCGGTGGTGACGCCGGCCTTTTTCATATAGCCCAGCAGGAGCCTTCGCAGCGCGGCGGGAATGAGGATCACGCGGGTTTTCCCCTTGTTGCGGACTGCGGCGCGACCCTCCCGCACCGCCTCGGCGGTGATGTGCCGCAGCTCGGAGACGCGGATGCCCGTGCCGCAGATGGTCTGCATGATAACGCCGATCTGCGCCCCGCCCGCGGCGCGGACAAGGCGGGCGTATTCCTCGCGGGAGAGCTCCCGTTCCTCGCTCCCGAACAGCGTCCGCTGGACGCGCAGGGGCTTCACGCGGCAGTCGGCGCGGCCGGAAAAGGACAGGTAGCTGTTGATCCCCGCCAGCATGGAGTTGACGCTGGCGGCCTCGTATCGCTCGGTCAGTCCTTCCTTGTAGCAGACGGTCAGCTCCTTGGTGGGCTCACGCCCGTCCAGCCAGCACAGGAAGGCGCGGGCGTCGCGCAGGTACTTTTCTATCGTGGCGGGGCTTTTCTCGTTTTCGCGCAGGTGCTTTTCAAAGGCTTGCAGCTCGTTC
>OGXX01003743.1_pt1 | contig 12379 bp, 10 predicted proteins | sample 1576301 | NCBI WGS metagenome assembly OGXX01 (sample SAMEA3541469, study PRJEB24748) | human gut metagenome | biome: human gut; feature: human-associated habitat; material: faeces | place: China | collected 2012
TAACATAGAACAAAGATGAAAAGATACTGGTATAAGTTCCGTGTCAAATATGGTAAAGCCCTTGACACCGGAAAGAACAAGAAAGTCAGTGAAGAATACCTGGTAGATGCCGAAAGCTTCACCGAGACAGAGAAACGTGCCACCAAAGCTGCTACAGAGCTTATAGGTACCAGAGACTTCGACATCACGGCCATCTCACGTGAACCTATCACGGAGATTCTGAAAGAAGACGAGAATGAAGGCAACCACTGGTACAAGACCGTTGTCTCCCTTGTCACTGAGGATGAAGACACTGGCGTAAAGAAGTTCTCACCACAGACCATCTACGTCAATGCTCCTTCGACAAAGGAAGCAGACCGCATGCTACGTCAGCACATGAGCAGCAGTGTGACAGAGTGGGAAATCAAATCCATAGCCGAGACCAAGGTTCTTGGAGTTCTTGGCTATAAGCAATGATCACAAAAACATCATATCCATGACAGAAAAGAATCAACAAGAAAAGATGGCTGCAGAACGTCAGGTGGAACTGTTCACCAAGGCGTTCGGGAAAGCCAAGGAAGATAATGGCATTTGGCTGGACAACAACGGCCGCAAGGCTCCTGGACTCTACCAGAAGCATTTGCAGGTATCAGCCTTCAATGCCATCATCTTAGGAATGCACGCCGCTCAAAACGGCTACAAGACCAACCAATATACGCTTTTTTCGGAAGCGAAGAAACGTGGTGAGTCTGTTCAATCAAAAGAGAAAGGAGTACCGTTCCTCTGGTACAACTGGAACGAGTATGTCAACAAGCACAACCCTGAGGACAAAATCAGCCGTGCAGACTACCAGACTCTCCCTTCAGACACCGGGTGCGTGTCATTCAGCTGCACGGCGTGTTCCTCGGCGAACCACGCGTAATCATCGCCGTGACGCTTCTTGTAGGCGCGCAGCATATCCTGCAGGGACGCACTGACCAGCACATACTGCTGCTTGATGCGCATCTGCTTGCCCTCGCGGCGGTCGTCGTTGGGGTAAAGGAACTTGGTGATGTCCTCCGCCTTGTTCTTGTCGGCGGATGCCTGCGCGTAATGCTGATTGTTGAAGGCAGTGAAGTCGATTTCGTGCAGGGATTCGGTCTGCCACAGGCGCAGCGTACCGATGTTCTTCGCGCCATAGCCGATAATCGGCATGTCGTAGGGGACAGCCAGCACGTCGCCGGTCTTCATTTTCACGACGACCGCTTGGTCAACGCGGCGGATGCTCCACGGGTCGCCGAAGCGGCTCCAATCGTCCGGCTCTTCGTGCTGATAGCCGTTGACAAATGTCTGCTTGAACAGCCCGTAGCGGTAGCGCAGCCCGTAGCCGGTCAGCGGGACGTTCGTCGTGACCGCGGAATCAAGGAAGCAAGCCGCCAGACGGCCCAGACCGCCGTTGCCGAACGCATCGTCCTCAATGTCTTCCAGAATCGCGATGTCAACGCCTTTTTCCGCCAGCAGCGCCTTCACGTCGTCCAGCAGCCCAAGGCAGAACAGGTTGTTGTACACCATGCGGCCGACGAGGTATTCTGCCGACAGATAGTACGCCTGCCGATGCCCCTGCCGTTTCGCCTCGCACTTGACCCAAGTGGGGGTGAGCGCGTTCATGGCGGCGGTGGACAGGGCATTGTGCAGCTGTGTCGCGGAGGCTTCCGCAAGGGTGATGTGGTCGTTCTGCAGCAGCAGCGATTCGGTCTGCCGAAGCAGTTCCTTGGCGTTCATCATGTTGCTCTCTCCTTTATATTCGTCGATTGATAGTGGGGATTCCACAAAATCAGATACGCTGATACTCCTGATTCATTTCGCGCAGATGGCGGGCAACATCCTCCGTCGCGGCGCCGGGCTTCATGCGCCATGCCCAGTTGCCGCCGATGGTGCCGGGAAGGTTCATGCGGGCTTCGCTGCCCAGATGCAGCACATCCTGCATCGGCACAACCGCCATGCAGCACGGAGAGGACAGCACGCAGCGGATGAAGGCTTCCACACCATCGTCCGTGCCGTCAAAGTGCAGGTAGTCCTTCGCAGCTTTGAGCGTGGTTTCGTCGGCGGTGGCAATCCACCCAGCGGTGGTGTCATTGTCGTGCGTGCCGGTGTAGGCAACGTAGTTCTCCGACCAGTTGCCGGGGAAGTGCTGGTTGCCGTCCGCATCGCCGCCGAAGCCGAAGGTCGCGACTTTCATGCCCGGATAGCCGACGAATTTCAGCAATTCACGCACACGGTCGCTCTGTACGCCGAGATCCTCCGCCACAACGCGCAGATTCGGCAGCTCCTTCTTCAGGCGGCGGAACAGCTTCTTGCCTGGCCCGACAATCCACTTGCCGCTGCGGGCGTTCGGCGCGCCATAGGGGATGGAGTAGTAGTTCGCAAAGCCGATGAAGTGGTCAACGCGCACAATGTCGTAGAGTTTGCTCATGCCGCGCATCCGCTCCACCCACCAGTCGTAGCGGCGGAAGAACAGGTACGTCCAGCGGTAGAGCGGATTGCCCCACATCTGCCCATCAGCGGAGAAGTAGTCCGGCGGCACACCCGCGACGCGCTTCGGCGCGCGGTTCTTGTCCAGTTGGAAAACTTCCGGCTGCGTCCATGTGTCCGCGCTGTCTTCGGCAACGTAAATCGGCATGTCGCCGAAAAGCTCAATGCCCTTGTTGTTGCAGTATGCCTTGAATTCCTTCCACTGGCGGAAGAAAATGAACTGGCAGAAGACGTGGTAGCGCACATCCTCGTCGAGCATCATGCGGTATTGCAGCAGCGATTCCTTCCTGCGCATCTTGATGCCCTCGTCTGGCCACTGACGCCACATGATACCGCCGAAATGCTGCTTGACGGCGGTGAACAGCGCGAAGTCGCTCACCCAGCGCTCGTCGCGCAGAAATTGGCGAATCTCCGGCAGAAGTCCCTTTTCGCTCTGATGGAACGCTTTGCGCAGCAGCTTCTCCTTGTTCTCGCGCACTTGGTCAAATTCCACCCGCTCATCCTGCGTGGGCACAAATTCTTCACCGGGGTCAAGCGTCAGCAGACCATCCGCCACCAGCTTCTCGGTGGAAATCAGCATTGGATTGCCCGCGTGGACGCTGAAAGACTGGTAAGGAGATTCGCCGTAGCCGGTTGGTCCCATCGGCAGCACCTGCCACAGCTTCATGCCGCTTGCTTCCAGAAAGTCCGCAAACGCATAGGCTTCCTTGCCCAGACTGCCGATGCCGCCTGCACCGGGCAGGGAAGAGATGTGCATCAAAATACCGCTTTTGCGCATGAGTCGAGTCCATCCTTTCGGGAAAAATGGAGAAATCGGAAACGTTTCCGAAAATCGTGGAAAGAAATGCGGGTTTTTCATCCCGCATTCTTGTTCAAGGAAGAAGATTCGCTGTCAAACGCGAAAATCCTGCTGATTTCGGGGAAAAAGTTTACGGTAAACGCACGATTATGCCCGACAGCGGCGGCAGATTCGCCGTACCATCCGCAAATGCCGCACCGCCGATGCCGCCCAGCAGTTCCGCACCGCGCAGCACATCCAGCGAGACAGTCAGCGTATCTTTCTGGCTGACATTGCTGATGATGGCGACGGTGCTGCCCGCGTCGGTCACAGTGTAGGCGCAAATTGCGTCATTGCCGCCGTCCAGCGCGGTCATTTCGCCGCGGGTCAACTCGGGCGCGAGATTGCGCAGGGCAATCAGCTGGCGGTACCAGTTCAGCAGGCTGTCCGGGTCGCTGTCCTGCTCCGACACGCCGTCTGTCAAGCGCTGGGCTTGGTCGGCAGCGGCGGGCGCTTTGCACTGCGTGGCTGCGTCGCTTGACCACACCATCGGCAGGCGTTTGTTTTCGTCGCTCCCGGAGCCGGACATGCCCAGTTCTTCGCCGTAGTAGACGGTTGGAACACCCGGCATGAGCAGATACAGCAGCGCGGCGGCTTTTTCGTTCGGCACCTTGGAGCGAAGCATTCCGCGTGCGCGCGCCATATCGTGGTTGCTCACAAACGGCGCGTCCACCGAAGCCGGAGAGACGGCGCGGATTCGTGCGTTCCAGTCCGCCTGCGCAGTGGCGACGGTGCTGCTTTTGCCCGCCAGCGCTGCTTTCACGAAGCGCCCGGTGCTGTCCGAAGCGGGGAAGTTGAACAGGCTGTCAATGCCGCTTTCGTAGAGGGTCAGAATGGTTGCTTCGTCCGTCCACGCTTCGCCAACGAGGTAGCAGTCCGGGTCGTTCGCTTTCGCCGTTTCACAAACGAAGCGCAGGAAATCAGCGGTGGAGGCGTTTGCACCCGTGTAGTAGCTGGTCACGGCATCAAGTCGGAAGCCGCCCACGCCATGCGACTGCCAGAACGTGATGATTTTGGCGAACTCCGCCCGCAGCGATTCGCTGTCAAGGTTGAAATCCGGCATGTGGCTGCCGAACTGCCCTTCGTACCACCACGAACAGCCGCTGATTTTGTGCCGCGCGTTCCCTTCCTCCGGGTAAAAAACGTACCAGTCGGTCGTTTCGCCCGTGCGGGAGAAGAACTTGTCGTCGCACGCGGCGAGGAACCACGGATGCGAACTTGACGAGTGGTTCAGCACCAAATCAAGGATGACGCGGATGCCGCGCTCCTTGCAGGCGGCGGTCAGGCGGTCAAAGTCATCAAGCGTGCCGTAAGACGGGTCAACGGCGTAGTAATCCAGCACATCGTACTTATGATAGCTGGGGGAGGGGTGGATAGGCATGAGCCAAATCTGCCGAACGCCCAGCGACTGCAAATAATCCAGGCGGTCGATGACGCCCTGCAAATCCCCGATGCCATCGCCGCCCGAATCTTGGAAGGAGGCAACAAAAATTTCGTAGGTCACGCCGAGGGCAGGTTCTTCTGCATACGCGGCAGGGAGAAGCCCCATGAGCAGAAGCAGAGACAGGATACCCGAAAGAAACTTGCGCATAAGGCTCCTCCTTGCAATACACAGCTAAACACGCGGACACAGTATGAAGTTGCGCGCAACTCAATCGCGCGAAAGGGTCAAGGGAGGAACTCCCTTGCGGAGTCCAGAGGCAGAGCCTCTGGTTACCCCTTCACCGAACCGCCCGTGATGCCTTCGACGTAGAACTTCTGCATGATGACGAAGAGAATGGAAATCGGAATGGAAACAATCACGCCGCCGGCGCAGAACTGCGCAAAGTAGTTGTTGCGGTTGACCTTGTTCACCATCGCGAACAAACCGAGCGCAACGGTCTTGTTAGCCGCCGTGCCGCTGGTCATCATCAGGTCAGCAAACACGAAGTCCATCCACGGCGCGAGGAACGAGTTGATAACCGTGTAGACGATAATCGGCTTGGACAGCGGCAGAATGATTTTCCAGAAAACGGTGAACTCATTCGCGCCCTCCAGATACGCCGATTCGCGCAGGGACTTGCTCACCGTGTCAAAGAAGCCCTTCGCAATCAGGTAGCCCATGCCCGAACCTGCGCTGTACACGATAATCAAGCCTGTCAGCGTGCCGGTCAGCCCGAACTGCTTCATGATGAAGTAAACCGCGATCATGCTCAGGAAGCCGGGGAAGAGGTTCAGGATGATAGCGATGTTCATCAGCGGCTTGCGCGCTTTGAAGCGCATACACGACATCGCGTACGCCACCATCAGCACGAACAGCGTCGAAATGACGCAGGTGAAGCAGGCAACGATGAACGTGTTGAGCATCCACTGCGGGAACTGGTTGACTGAGTCGGGCGAAAGCAGCGCCTTGTAATGGTCAAGCGTGTACGCCTTGGGGAAGAACGTCGAGATGTTCGGCCCCTTGTCCACGCCGAAGGATGTGACAACCAGCCACAGAATCGGAATCAGCCAGAAGGCGGCAAGCAGCGCCAGCACAACGTGGCGAGCCGTTAGCTTGGCAACTTTCGCGGGTGTCATGCGGTGCTTGTCGTGGTAACGGAGCGCCTCGGCTTTGATGGCGGCTTCCTCGCGCGCCAATGCCGCGTGCTTCTCCTGCTCCGGCAGATGGTCATATTTCGTCGTACTCACTGGAAGCTCTCCTCCTTATCGCCCTTAATCATGCGGCTGAAGGCGACCAGCGTCAGAATCGCGCAGACCACGAAGACCAGAATGCCGATGACCGATGCCATCTTGTAGTTGCTCTGATCCTGCGTCAGGCGGTACAGCCACGTCACCAGCAGGTCAACTTCGTTCGCGTTTGCGTTCGCCATCAGCTGGTCGGACGTGGTGTACACATCGCGGCTGAGCAGCCAGATGACGTTGAAGTTATTGATGTTTGCCACCAGCGAGTTGACCAGCGAAGGCCCTGTGATGAAGAGAATGTACGGCATGGTGATGGACTTGAACGACTGCCATGCGTTCGCGCCGTCAATCTTTGCCGCCTCAATCAGCTCCGTCGGGATGTTCATCAGGATGCCAGTGGCAATCAGCATCTGGTAGGGAATGCCGACCCAGATGTTGATGAGGATAATCATCGGGCGCGCCCAAGCGGGGTGGGTAAGGAACGGGATGAAGTTCGCTGTCGGAATTGCGCCGATGGAATAGAGCCAGTCGGTCAGACCGATGTTCTTGCAGATGGTGTTGACGATGCCCAGATCAGCGAAGAAGTTGCGAACCAGCAGCAGGGAAACAAACTGCGGAACAGCCATCGCGACCATGAAGCAGGTACGCCAGAACTTCTTGCCCTTCGTGTTGCGGTTGTTGATGAACATCGCCATCAGGATACCGCCGATATAGCAGGTGAACGTCGCCAGCACCGCCCAGACGAGCGTCCACGCCAGTACGCGCGTGAACGCATAGCCGAACGAGCTGTCAGCAGTCAGGGCGGTGAGCTTGCTGAAGTTATCCAGCCCAACCCAGGTGAACAGCTTCGACGGGGGCAGGTGGTTGCGGTCATAATTCGTGAAGCCGATGAGAATCATGACAATCAGCGGGATGATGGTGAACAGCACCACGCCCAGCACCGGCAGCGTCAGCAGCGTGCGGTGGAACTTCTTGTCCAGCGCGTCGTTCAGGTCGTCGCGGAAGGTGTTGACGTGTTTGCCGCTCTTGGCGGTGAGTTCCACCTCGCGTGCGCTGCGCAGGTTGCGCATCCACAGGATGACCGCCGTAATCAGCAGCACAACGCCCAGAACGCCGAAGAGCAGGATGAGGAAGGAGTTGTCGTAGTCGTTGAACTCGTTCTTCATCGTCTCCGGATTGAAAACGCGCTTCTGCTGCACGGTGCCCAGGGTGGACAGCTTGCTCATGTAGGGGAAGAAGAAGGTCGGAAAAACAAACATGATGGCTGCCTGAATCAAGCAGATGAAGAAGCCCTTCAAATACTGCTTGCGTGCAAAGCAGCTTGTACCGCACAGAAGCGCAGACAGCTTGACGAAAATATCGCCCTCGACAAAGGCTTTGACGGTACTGGTGAAAAATTCTGCGATGCCTTCAAAGAACCGAACGACGCCCGGCTTTTTTCTGGCCTTGGTCTGACTCATAGCATCCGCGCTCCTTACTTATGTTTTGCAGGGAAGAAAAAGAGCCGCTCCGCTCAACTGATAATGAAGAAGCGGAGCGGCTGTGAGGATTCTACAGAGCCGGATTACATATCGCCGGCAGCGGTGATGCCCGCCACAGCGTTGTCCAGCAGGGTCTGGAGCTCGATGCCGTCAGGATTGCCGTTGACCAGAATCTTGCCCAGCGCAGCGGCGGGATCCCAGTACTTGTTGCCAACGCGCTGCACGGTGGAGAAGGCGGACTGAGCAGCCAGCGCAGCAATTGCGGGAGCAGCCTGCACCTTTTCGGAAGCGGCAGCATTCACGTTGGACGGGCCCTGACCACGCAGTTCAAAGCGGGAAATCTGGTTCTCTTCGTTGGTCATGAATTCCGCGAACAGCATCGCGTCATACACATTCTGGGAGTAGGGGTTCACGCCAACCAGCTTGAAGCCGGCGAAGGAAGCCATCTGCACCTGCTTGCCCGCGACGGTGTAGGTGGGCAGCTTGCAGGCCGCGTAGTTTTCGCCCCACGCTTCCTGAGCAACCTTCGCGTTCCAGGTACCGGACACGCCGGCGATGATGGAGCCATCCTTAACGCCCGCCACGAAGGGGTCGGAGTTCGCTTCACGGAAGCCGGGGTTGGAGGTGATGGCCAGCAGAGCTTCCACAACCTGCACACCCGTGATTTCGGTGTCGGTCGCGTTCCAGTTGCAGGTGTTGGTCACGCCGTCCTCAGTGACGTGCATTTCCAGACCAGCGCCCTGGAAGAAGGAGTACAGATACCAAGCGTCGCTCATCGGGAAGCCGACGTACTTGCCGGCAGCGGCAGCCTTCGCCAGCATGCCGTCCAGCGTCTGCACGTCTTCCTCGGTGAAGTATTCCTTATTGTAGAACATGAAGTAGCCGTTGTCGGCAGTTGCCGGATAGGCGTAGAGGTTGCCGTCCGCACCGGTGGATGCCTGCACAGCGCCGGCATTCGCGCCGCCGTTCGCCGCGATGATCTCGTCCGCATCAACCATGACCTGCTGAAGCGCCTCGGCGTTCATCAGGGAGTTGAACTGGTCGTCCGCGAAGGTGAACACGTCCGCGGCGGCCTCGGTGTCGTTCAGGACGCGCTTGGAGCAGTCGCCCTCGCCCTGAATATCCACGGAGATGTCGTAGGTCTTTTCAGGATGCGCAGCCTTGAAGTTCTCAATCACACCGTTGATCCACGGCAGGTCGGCGTTATCGCCAACCCACACACGCAGGGCAACCGTCTCCTCAGCGGTCGCGCAGCTGCACAGAGACAGCACCATTACAGCAGCCAGAACCATTGCCAGCAGCTTTTTCATAGGGAAGTACCTCCTCTTTTCTATCTCACACGGCTTTCCGCCGCGCGGATGACAGTTTTATGTATCACACAGCTTTTCGCTGAGAATACCGAATGCAGTATGACCGCAAAAGCGGTCTGCTATGTCCTTATCAGACGGATTCGCGCATTTGCACCTTCGCCGGAACGACGATGTGGCGCGGCGGCCGTCCGTTTTCCAGCATGTCCATCAGAACGCGGACGCTCTCGCGGGCGATTTCGTCGATGGGCTGCTCGATGGTCGTTATCCGCGGCACGAAGAATTTGCTCATCTCGATGCCGTCAAAGCCGATAACGCCTACATCCTCCGGAACACGCCGCCCCATGTCTGTCAAAGCGCGGATGACGCCCATTGCGACGGTGTCGGACATGCAGAAGACGGCGGTGGTGTCGCTCTGCGTGGCGAAAAAGGCGCGGGTGGTATCGTAAGCGCCCTTGAGCGAAAAGCGCGTCTCGATGAAACGCTTATCTTCAAACGGCACGCCTGCCTCCTGCATGGCTGCCATAGCGCCCGCGTAACGGAGCGCGAAGGAGTCGTCGCCGACACGTGCACCGCCGAAAACGGCAATTTTCCGGTGTCCTGCGTTCAGCAGTATTCGCATGGCCTCGTAACCCATGCGCCGATCGTCGATAAAGACGCTGGCAGCGCGGGGAAGCGCAGTTTTGTCTGCGTTGACGGTTGCGAAGACCATGGGCAAATCCATTCCCTCCAGCACCTGTGCACGTTCGTCGATGCGGCTGCCCACAAAGATGAAGCCGTTGACACGCTTTTCGTGCCAGAGCTGCACGGCGGTTTGGAATTCGTCCGCTTTCTCGTCGATGAACTCGGTCAGAAAGGCGGGGGTCAGACCGTGCGTGTATTGAAGCATCGCCTCTGCAAGTGAATTCAGGAACGGGTTTTCTCTGCCGCGCAGAATCAGCGCGATGGTTTCCGTATCCGCCTGCTTGAGACTGCGCGCGTTGGCGTTGCCGACAAAATGACATTCCGCCATGACCTGCTCGACCTTTTCGCGTGTCTGCGGATTCACATCCGGTCGGTGATTCAGCACGCGGGAAACGGTCGTGACACTGACGCCTGAAAGTCGCGCAATATCGCGGATGGTGTAGATTTTCAACCGCAGCGCTCCTTCCTGCTTCCAATGGCGGTCATTGATAGGAAACGGTGTCGGTAACGTTTCCAACTGTCTGTATCATACCACAGACCGGAAACGTTGTCAATAGGAAAATGAGAAAAAACCGCACTTTTTTTAACAGAAAGCCCATTGTACGCGCTGGGCGATAATCGGCCACTGCGCTTTTTCCGGCTTTTTTCCATGAATCCCTTTACGAACCGGGAAAAATCCGATATAATAGGGAACATCACAGAACAGGGAGGTCGGGGACGAATGCGATTCACAAAGATGCAGGGCATCGGCAATGACTATGTGTATGTCAACTGCTTTGAGGAGCATGTGGAGAACCCGTCAGAGCTGGCGAAACAGATGAGCCGCCGCCATTACGGGGTCGGCAGCGACGGACTGATTCTGATCTGCCCGTCGGACGTGGCGGATTTTGAGATGAAGATGTACAACGCCGATGGCTCGAACGGCGGCATGTGCGGCAACGGCGCGCGCTGCATCGGCAAGTATGTCTACGACCGCGGCTTGACGGACAAGACGACGGTCAGCCTGATGACGGATTCGGGGCTGAAAATTCTGAACCTGAACGTCAAAGACGGAAAAGTCCAGACGGTACGCGTCGATATGGGAATGCCGGAACTGTTTCCGCCCAAAATCCCGGTGGATTTGCCGGGCGAGGTCGTCATGGGGCATCGGCTGAATGTCGGCAGCGCGACGTACGAAATCCACTGCGTGTCGATGGGCAATCCGCACTGCGTGATTTTCGTCCGTGACCCGGATTATGTGGATTTGGAGCAGATAGGCCCGCTGCTGGAGAACAACGCGATTTTTCCGCAGCGCGCGAATGTCGAGTTTGTGCAGGTTGTCTCCCGCGACCATCTGCGGATGCGTGTGTGGGAGCGCGGCGCGGGCGAGACGCTGGCGTGCGGCACGGGTGCGTGTGCGTCGATTGTCGCGGCGGTGATGACAGGCCGCGCCGACCGCCATGTTGTGATGGATTTGCTCGGCGGCTCGTTGACGCTGGACTGGTCGCCTGACGACGGTCACGTCTATCAAGAAGGAACAGCACAGTTCGTCTTTGACGGCGAGTGGCTGGGAGAGTAAAATCGGGGCATATCCCTAATATAATATGTAGAAAGGTAGATAGCTATGTTTCATATCAACGATTATTTTACCCGTCTGCCGGGGTCTTACCTGTTTGCGGAAATCGCTCGCCGCGTGAAGGCGTACAGCGCCGCGCATCCCGATGCGGACATCATCCGTCTGGGCATCGGCGACGTCACCCGCCCGCTGGCGCCCGCCGTCATCGAAGCGATGCACAAGGCGGTCAGCGAAATGGGCGTGCAGGAGACATTCCACGGCTACGGCCCGGATTACGGCTATGACTTCCTCGTCAACGCCATCCGCGAGCATGATTATGCCAGCCGCGGCGTACAGGTTGATTTTGACGAGGTGTTCATTTCCGACGGCGCGAAGTGCGACGTGGGCAACATTCAGGAGCTGTTCAGCGCCGATGCGGTGATTGCCGTCACCGACCCGGTGTACCCGGTGTATGTCGATTCCAACGCCATGGCGGGCCGCGCTGGCGAGTATGCTGATGGCAAGTGGGATCGGCTGGTCTACCTGCCCTGCAACGCGGAAAACGGCTTCGTGCCCGCGCTGCCGGATAAGCCTGTGGATGTGATTTACCTCTGCTACCCCAACAACCCGACTGGAACGGTGCTGAACCGCGAGCAGCTGACGAAGTGGGTGAACTACGCCCGCGAGAACGGCGCGCTGATTATCTATGATGCGGCATACCGCGCGTTCGTGTCCACGCCGGATATTCCGCTGTCTATCTACGAGATTGACGGCGCGAAGGAGTGCGCCATCGAGTGCAATTCCTTCTCCAAGACGGCGGGATTCACGGGCACGCGCTGCGGCTACACGGTCGTTCCGCACGCGGTGAAGGGGCTGAATGCCAAGGGCGAGCCGGTGGAGATGAACGCGCTGTGGAAGCGCCGCATGTCCACCAAGTTCAACGGCGTCAGCTACCCCGTGCAGCGCGCTGCGGCAGCAGTGTACACCGAGGAAGGACAGAAGCAGATTCAGGAGACGATTGCCTACTACATGCGCAACGCCAAGATTATCCGCGAGGGTCTGACGGCGGCGGGCATCACCGTGTTCGGCGGGGTGGATGCGCCGTATATCTGGCTGAAAGTTCCGGCAGGCATGGACAGCTGGACGTTCTTTGACCGTCTGCTGGATGAATGCCACATCGTGGGCACGCCGGGTTCGGGCTTCGGACCGAGCGGCGAGGGGTACTTCCGCCTGACCGCGTTCAACACGCTGGAAAAGACGGAACAGGCGGTCGAGCGCATCCGCAGCTGGAAAATTTAAGGCACCACCGCACAATTCGGCGGCGCGGCTGGCGCTGTCTTTTCCGCCATCTGCGGCATGCAAATTCCTCGATTTACCGCCA
>OGXX01003744.1_pt1 | contig 12375 bp, 7 predicted proteins | sample 1576301 | NCBI WGS metagenome assembly OGXX01 (sample SAMEA3541469, study PRJEB24748) | human gut metagenome | biome: human gut; feature: human-associated habitat; material: faeces | place: China | collected 2012
CCGATATTCTATCAGGGAAGCTGTTCAATTCTGTTGAATTGAACTAGAATTGTTTCAAAAATCTGACGTCGTTCTCATAAAGAAGTCTCATATCATCGATCTCATATTTGAGAAGTGCAATACGCTCAAGGCCAACACCAAATGCGAATCCTGTGTATTCATCCGGATCGATACCGCACATTCTCAGTACGTTTGGATGTACCGTACCACATCCGAGGATTTCTATCCAACCAGAACCTTTACAGAAACGACATCCTTTACCACCACATTTGAAGCAGGAAACATCTACCTCTGCACTTGGTTCTGTAAACGGGAAGTGATGCGGTCTGAATTTTGTCTTTGTCTCAGGTCCGAACAGTTCCTGTGCAAACTCCTGAAGAGTTCCCTTAAGGTCTGCAAATGTGATTCCCTTATCAATTACAAGACCTTCTACCTGATGGAAGCATGGTGAATGTGTAGCATCAACTTCATCTGCTCTGTATACACGTCCTGGAGAAATCATTCTGATAGGGAGCTTGCCCTTCTCCATAACTCTTGCCTGAACAGGGGAAGTCTGTGTACGGAGTACTATCTTATCATTAATGTAGAATGTATCCTGTTCATCCTTAGCCGGGTGGTTAGCTGGTATGTTAAGTGCCTCAAAGTTGTAGTAATCATACTCAACTTCTGGTCCATCAACTACTTCATAACCCATTCCGATGAATATCTTCTGGATTTCTTCTAATGCAAGTGTATTAGGATGCTTATGTCCTAACTCATCCCTCTTAGATGGAAGAGTAACATCTATTACTTCACTCTTTAACTGAAGTTCTCTCTTCTTGGCAGCTAATTCTGTCTTAGCCTTATCTAATACTTCTTCAATTGCCTGTCTTGTCTCATTAACAATCTGACCAACCTTAGGTCTGTCTTCTGGTGCAACTTCCTTCATACCTTTAAGTACTTCTGTAAGTTCACCCTTCTTTCCAAGGAAAGCGACTCTGATATCATTCAGTTTATCAAGCGAATCAGTTTCATTAATCTGTGCTAAAGCTCTTTCTCTAATTGCTTCAAGTCTTTCTTTCATCCTTATAGCCTCCATACTTCTTTCGCTTTTTATCATTCATATGCGTAAAAAGCCACTGTTTATTGTAACATATCAATTTTATTTTGCAACCCGTGAATGTCGCTTCTCATACATTTCAATTACGCGCATTGCACCATCGCTGTGTGCCGGATTTGAAAGCGTTATCTTTTTAATATTTTCCTTTGCTTCATCAATACGTTTTTCATTGTACTCTATCTGCTGCCTTAATTTATAACGGCGAGTATTTATTTCATGCCGCACTTCAACCATTTCCTTAGGATTAATGATTGCCCTCACTCTTCCAAGCCATATATGTGGATTGTAAAGTCCTAAATTCTTAAGCATATTCTCAAGCTCATTTTCAGCAGAATTAAGTGATGATGTCATATCAAGCATTCTAATCTGCTCTTTTTTCATCTCCTCGTACAGTCTGTATTTCTTATCAAGTTCATATGAACTTTTAACTCCGAACTTTGTATATTCATAATCCAGCGTATTTGCTGCATTAATGAACTTAATCTTTACTTTGTTAAGCAGTGCTGTAGCTTTATTAAGTTTTATTTCGGTTATAATCACATTTCTTTCAGTAACCTTTAATAAAGCAAACATTCCAACTGCAAGAATTGCTGCAAATAAAGATATTCCTATAAAAAGTGCCGTATCACTGTCATTTTGAACAAGTGTCATCGATATAAGAAATACTGCAAACACTGCCGCAAGCGCAAAGATTGCTGTTTTCGCAAGCCTTCTTATCTTAATCTGTCTTGTAACAAGAACGTCCGCATCAGTTCTAAGATTAAGCTGTTCTGCCTCAAGTATCCTTAAATCTCTCTTAACAGTATCATAATAATCTTCGGATGCTTTCAAAAGCTTTATTCCACCTGGCATTTCATTTTCCACAGCTTCCATGCGCCTGTATGCCGCATTTGACAGCTTATGTTCTGTACTTTTAAGAATACGCCTGTCAACCATCATGTTGTCTATGGTCTCTGCACAACTCAATATTTTATCACGTATCTGTGTGGGAGCTTCTTCCATAATCTGTATATCATTATATTCTTCAGTAACAGCCTCATACTCAGCTTTAGCATTTTCTACATGTGTCGCTGCTTCTTCCATGATATCACACTGTTCTCTTACATAAACCTCAATATCATGTATACTGAAATCCTTTATATTGACACTGTCTATATTCCTGCTCATCGCATATTCTGCAATTTTATCAAGGTCGGATTTTTCCTTTGGAAGCTCAATAGGTATAGCATCGATCTCTTTGCGGTCTTCCTCATCCTTTCCATATTTCTCAACTGCCTTGATAAGTGTCTGTGCCTGCATACTGTTTAACAGATGATCATATTTTTCTTCTTCTATCTTGGCCTGCTGCTGCTTTTCCTTTGTTTTATCATCAAGCTCTCCGCTCTTGCGTTCTTCATGTTTTTTCTTATTCTTCTTGTCAAATGTTTCATATATATTCAATATATTAAACATTTTATTGGCAGCTTTTTCTTTTTCTGCCTCTTCTAGCAGTTCCTCATCTCTGTACGATTCATCATCATAATCATCATATATCGTTTCTTTTTCAGTTTTTTTAAATATTCCCATATATCCACCACAATTCTTTAAAATGTTTTGCTATATTTAATGTATGCCGTTCTCCACCTGTCAAGTCTTTCATCTACCGCCCTGTTGTACTGTGCCAGATTGCCATCTACTTTTAATCTGGCAATATCTTCAAGTTCCCTATATTCATCACTATATCTGGCATTATCCATTAAAGTTTCCAATTCCTTCTGGACAACATATTCATCTTCATCCGCATCAACATTAACAGGTTCTTTATCCTTCTTTGCCATAATTAAAGCTGCTATACTGCATTTTTTTGATTCCTCATGCTGACCCGTCCTATATGCCTCATCATAATATATCACTGCTTTATCATACATAAACATTCTTGCATAGGCAGTTCCCAGGTTATGATAAACTTTTGCATAATCAGCAGCCAACAAATCTTTTCCCTTGTAATCTTTTATAATTGACTCGTAACATCTGACCGCGGCAAAATAATATCCAGCATTGAGATATCCGTCTCCTCTTGCTTTAAGCCTTTCGCATACGCTCTGCTTTCCAAGAGTATTAAGAATCCCTTTTAACTGCTCAATCTCTGCAACAGAATAATAATCTATTGTCTTGAGTATTATTACAAATATCTGTGCTAATGAACCTCCTGTTTCTTTCAGCTTCCTTACTCTTTCTGCCAGCTCTTTTTCTCCGGTTTCATCAAGAAAACTGATAAGATTATCATCTATAAAATCCTGTCCAATCAGATATATATTATTATAAATATAATAACAGAGTTCTTCTGCTGTATATAACTTCACACCTGTCTGTAAAACAGTCAGTGGTGTATCTGCCTTCTTTCCTCTGCACAGTATTATTTTCCCCATTGTATTTCTCCGTTTCCTGATGTTTTCCACATTCTCAGCTTCTTAATACAAGTTCTTTGCTTATAACTTTTCCTGAACTTTTGACAAACTCGCCAAATCCAAGATCTTTTATTGTAATATTACACTTGTCAGAATCTGCAAAGCTTACGCTCACAGATACTCTTGTTGTTTTCCCTTCCCTGAATGGAATTTCACTTATATCAACAACTTCATCATAATATTTATTCTCAGGTGTTATTATTTTAAATGTAATGCTTCTCATATCCTCAAGTATACATTCCACAGTCCGTCCGGCAGTATACCAGTTACTTCCCGGTCTTACCAGCCTGAATCTCATTGGCTTTTCATATGACGAAATATCTATTTCTATACCACATTTCACATGATTATCAAGAAGCATTATGACATTCTTAAACACTTCCGGCTTCAATATCTCCATTGCCGCAAAGCATGCACCCTTTGCAAAAAGATTCTGTCCGACAAATGCTTTTCTTCTCGTAACCATAAGCTTTGCAAATCTTTCAGGAAGCTTTTCAACATCAAAACCTTCACCTGTAAGATATGCCGCCGAAACATGTCTTTTAGAAAAATACTCTTCTGCAAATGTACACAACTCATTCTCAGCCTGTCCAAGTTCTTTGCTTATCACAGCTTTTTTTAATATATCAGATGTGTATCCTGTATGTTCCTGAAGCAGATAGTTACTATTGTCATTCTTCCTGACTGCAAGATAATCACACCTTATTCCTTCACTTGTGTAGTCAAACAGTGCCACACCAGCAGCATGAAGCTCACTTTTCTGTCTGTACGCATAATATGCAAAGCTTTCAACTCTGCTTAATACCTGCCATCTGCCATCTGATACACCACATTTTTTAAGAGTATCCCTGACAGCAGATATTTCATCAGAATGATAATCGGGAATGGTTACACATATGCTTTGAATCTGTGATGTACCTGTTGCTCGCATACATTCAGCGACAACATTTGCAAGACTGGTCTTTTCCTTTGAATGTCAGTTTTACCGTCTGCACATTCCGTGAATTATATGAATATACACTTGCCTGAATTTTACTATATCCTATATCTATTCCTGCTATAAGTCCTTTACACTGCTCCATATCTGCTATCCTCATTTGACAATTGTAAACATTTCTCTTGTGACGTATTCCTCAACACAGTAACTATGCATGAGCTTTCTTAATGTTGTAAGGTCATGCTGCTGTCTGCTTGCAAGACAATCATTAAGCATGTCAATCCTTCCATCTGTGTTCTCTGATGGAATATCCTTATATTCGCAGACTACCGGCTCTGTAGATGCCTGTTCATTGCTGTCATTAACTATAAATGTATATTCTAATGAATCCCCATAAAACAGATTAAACCTGCATGTAAATATTCCCCATCCGTTAGACTTCATACCCTGCACCAGCCTGTCAGCCCCATTAATACTATATGTCAAAGATACTTTATCATCTGGATCTGCTATGTATTCAACAATAGTAAGTTCCTGCATATTGTATGGTAAATCCAGTATTCCTTTGAATTTTTTGAAAAATCCATATATTCTGTCATGTTCACATAATTCATTAAGAACTGATTGTGCAAGTTCTTTTTCAGATGTATCTTCTCTTAACGCAACAGGGTTTCTTGACAGATTCTTAAGCCATGCTACATAACAACACTCTGGCAATCCATATCCATCCCCCATGCACTCCTCTATAACTCTGAATACTATATCATTAGCCTTCTTCTGCCTGAGAAGATAGAATTGTGAATTATAAGATAAATATGCCTTTACTATAAGCATATCAGGAATCTTACTATAATAATCAGCAAACACCTCTGTAAATCTTCCGGTATGCACACCTGTATACATCATCTGGGCAAGAATTCTTTCTGACATATGCAATACATTTACATTATAATTAACTGCTGCTTTCCACACAGCATACATTTCGTCATTAGTTCCATTATAGTATTCACACATATAGGCAAGAACAGGTTCATTATAAATGTTATGTCTAAATATATATTGAGTAACCTCATCAATAATCTGACTATGTCCGTCTGATACATTTGTAAGAATATAGTCAGTCATTTTAAGAAGTTTTGCCGCTTTTGCCATACAACAACCGTATATACTTGCTATCTCATATGCCTGTGAATACATTGATGAATCTATAAGTATCTCTATCAGCTTTCCCGCATCCTTCTTCGTCAGATTATCTGTATCAACATAATTGTATTCATGCCAGAAATCATCTTCTTCATAATAATGATAGTAATAATCAATCATCCAGGCATTAACCTGCTGTTTATACTGTTCACTGATACCATGTTCCTTTTTTATTGTTTTGTACAGCTTAAGTGTTTCTTGTGTATACTGTGAATTCTTTCTCATTTCACAGATTCTGCTCATAATTATTCTGGAATTGTTCTTTCCATAATCACCTGCAGCCTCAAACACCTCTGCATACTGCTGTATATCAAACACTTTTTCTATATCATAATCAATTGTATCTTTTCTAATCTGTCCGTCAATACATTCAAATGTAATCTCGCAGTCACTTCCATATATACATATATATGCTGTTTCCCCTGAAAGCTCATATACTGTTTCTTCTGTAAACTGCGGATATCTGACATGTACATATCTTACCACATCACTAAAGCACTGCATTCTGTACATATATGGCATTTTACTTACAAATGTGCCTGTGTCATCACACACAAGCTGTGTCTTAAGAAGTGCCTTGTATAATACAACAAGATTGTCACTGATATTGCCGGCTTTAAGCTGTTCATACACATATATCTCTATATTTCTTTCATAACCTTCATAGATATTCTTATAGTACGAATCTCTGCCCGTCGCCACATTTGCATATAAAAATGCTTTATCTTCATCTGCAAGAGTATTGTCATATGCAAAATACATCAACACTATCTTTGGTAGCTGCCTGTCTGTCTTTTTAGGCATACTGGCAATATAAAACTCATATAATCTTGTTATTTTTAAGCCTCTTAATACTCCTTTTTCATATATCTCAAAGCAGTTTTCTCCTGTCATGCCCATTCTTACCATCTGGGTTACAAGAACTGTCAGTATCTCGTCTTTCTCATATTTATCATATATCTTTTTTAGTATAATAAGAGTATTAATATTAATATTCTTCTCATTAGCCACAACATCTGCAATCTGCATTGCAAGCTTCTCACTGATAATGTCGTTCCTGCATCCATAATTAATAACCTGCATTTCAAACTGATTAAGCACCCGTAGTAAAACAGGCTGTGCATTAATAATATTCATAGCCTCAATATACATAACAGGGCTTACGCATCCCGAATTAATTACATCCTTTATTCTTACAAGTCTTATGCTCTTATTATCTGAATCTGTACTCAGGTAAAATAGTATCCATAGTATTCTATATGTATCATAGCCATTCTCAAAGAACTTCTTAACCTGTGATAAAACCTGAGCCGTATACTCCTCTTCACGCACAATAAGTGTCGAAACATACAGAAAATAGCAGTAAAGTTCTACATTTTCGCCAATTCTTCCGACTATATCTTTCTTGATATTATTATATATCTGTGTTGCTGTTTCCTCTCTTCCGGACGCTATAAGAAGTTGTATCTGCACAATATCATAAAATACATCTGTCCCTTTAATTCCCCTTATTCTGTCAACCGTCTGCATAGATTCAGCAATCCATTTTTCTTTCTTGATTTTCTTCATTCTGAAATCAAGATAAAGCTTTGTAAGCTTATATCGTGCCAGTTTTTCTTCTGTTCTGACTTCAAAATCTTCCGATTCATCAGCTTTCTTACATATAACGCTTACATTTATCTTTAAATGCTGTGTATAACTCACTATATGTATATATCCATAGTTGTTGCCTGCATGCATTTTCTGTGGATTGACAATATATTTAATCACAGCCCTGTCACCTGCAAAATCCTCAGTTGATAAGCTGTCTTTCTCTAATTCAATAAAATCTGCATCTGCATATATATCAATCTCTGTTTCTTCTGTCCCGCTCTTTATAAGCACACATTCAAACTGCTCTGCTTCATCATTGTGCATGATTGTATTCTCTTCGTTATCAATGTGCAGAACAACTGCTTCAGTCTTAACATGATTTCTGATATCATCCTGATTCTCTTTCATACATCTGAATACAAATGGTATCTTTTTCTCGCCGGCATTACATACTACTGTAAATGTTCCCTCTATCTCATCATTTTCTTCAAGTCCGGAAGCGTCCACCTGATATTCAGTTATAATATGCGTACCACCAAATTGTTCTGAAAGAATCTTTACCCTCTCATTGTCAGCATAGACCATTCCATAAACCTTATCGGTGGCATCACATATGAAGCTTCCTATAGCAACTGTATTACACATAATATCCATGGTAATCTGTTCCTCACTACATGACAGCTTTGGTACTTTGATAATTGAATTGCCTCTTGAAAGTCTGTTTATGTAATCCCTCATTGGAAACTATGCCTCCGACTTAATCTTATCCAAATGTTTCTTAATATCCCTCTCATATCCCATATCTCCCGGCTCATAGAATTTTTCATTCACATAAGCATCCGGAAGATACTGCTGTCTGACATAATGATTAGGATAATCATGTGCATATAAGTATCCTACACCGTGTCCTAACTTGGCACTGCCCTTATAATGGGCATCCTGCAAATGTACAGGAACCGGTGCTGTCTTTGAATTCTTAACTACATCAAGTGCCTTATCAATTGCCATGTAACATGCATTACTCTTAGGTGCTGTCGCAACATAGAGTGCCGCCTGACTTAATATAATACGTGCTTCCGGCATTCCGATGCGCTCAACAGCCTGTGCCGCAGCCACTGCAACCTGCAGTGCATTAGGATCAGCATTGCCTACATCCTCACTTGCACATATCATTATTCGTCTTGCTATGAATTTAATATCTTCACCTGCATACAGCATCTTGGCAAGATAATAGCTTACTGCATCAGGGTCTGAGCCTCTCATGCTCTTAATAAATGCTGATATTGTATCATAGTGGTTGTCACCCTCTTTATCATATCTTACCGAGCGCTTCTGGATACATTCCTGTGCTGTTGCAAGATCTATATGTATAACTCCATCATCTGATCTGTCTGTTGTGAGTATTCCAAGTTCAATGGCATTAAGTGCATTTCTCGCATCTCCGTTGGATATATCTGCAAGGAATTCCAGTGCATCATCGTCTATTGCTGCATTGTAGCTTCCCATGCCCTTCTTCTCATCATACACAGCACGCTTTATTATTGTCTTGATATCTTCTTTCTCTAGTGGTTTTAATTCAAATATTATTGACCTTGATATTAAAGCTCCATTTACTTCAAAGTACGGATTCTCTGTCGTTGCACCAATAAGAATTATTGTTCCATCCTCAACAAATGGAAGCAGATAATCCTGCTGTCCCTTATTAAAGCGGTGAATCTCGTCTACGAAAAGAATAGTCTTTCTTCCATACATTCCAAGATTGTCTTTCGCCTTGGCAACAACCTCTTCCATATCCTTCTTTCCGGCAACTGTGGCATTAACCTGATTAAACTCTGCACTTGTTGTATTAGCAATTATTCTAGCTAAAGTTGTCTTTCCTGTTCCAGGTGGACCATAAAATATTACTGAGCTAAGCTTATCTGCCTTAATTGCCCTGTAAAGCAGTTTGTCCTTTCCGATTATATGAGACTGTCCTACCATTTCATCGAGTGTTTCCGGTCTTAATCTCATAGCCAATGGAGATTCTGTATTCTTATTGTTTTCACGCATATATTCAAATAAATCCATAACTTATACCTGTTTTAATACATTTGCAATTATCTTAGTTCTGTTCCAAGCCACAATCTTTCAACGTAGCCTATATTGCTGATATCATTTCCCTTCAGTGTATTAGAATAAAGAATATTATCAGCATCATATGCATAGATTCGGTTCTTGTAAAAATGTGTTCCCTCTGTATCTGTAACTGTATCTGATTCCAGAATTGCAACAGCTTTACTCTTAATATTATCCATATAGAACTGCCTGCCGCCTGAAACATATGTTAAAGCCTTACTTTTATTATACACTTTAGATAATGAACCTGCATTAACATCTGACGCAATGTCTATAATCTTGTTGTTATCAACTACTCGAAGCTGTCCTTTCGCATTAACATACACTATCTGACCATCTGATGAATTATATATGTAATTCTTTTCCTTAGTCATAGAATCAACATCCACATACTCACTCACTTTAGTTTCTCTGATAAGTGCTGATGTCATTGATGTACCTGAAATTCTGTATATAAGCGAATTGTCTCTATCAAATACATAATCTGCATCATTGTCTGTCTTCTTGTCTATCTTATACGCAGATGCATCTTTACATGAGTAATAATATACTCCATCACTCTTAGAATATAGCAATGTATCCACATCTTTTCTTGTGTTAAGGCTGTCTGCATTCGCTGTATACACACCTGGCATGTTCTCTGACACAGGCCATAACTGCATAACTGCATCTGCAACTGAAACCGGCTTTTCTTTTTTCTCATAATCATATGTATACAATGAGCCTGCATTAGTAAGACATACTATCAGGTGCTTTGACTCATACACATATGCCTTATTAAGATTACCCTCTATAAGAGTTGTCTGTGCCTCAGGCTGTTTCTTAACTTCTTTGACTCTGCTCATGGCAAGGCTTGTTCCATTAGTAGAACCCTCGTCATTAATAATATTAATATTCGTGTATATAACAAGACCGTCATCAGAGATATACATAATCTCTTTCTGCAGATTATCTTCTGACACAAGAACACATTCGTCCTTACTCCATATGTACATTGAATATCTGCCAGACGAGTTGGACTCATCATATGTTACCGTAACAAAATACTTTCCATTGTCACTCGCAACGCTTAAGATATTCTTACCTGAATCTATCTGTTCCGGCCACTGTGCTGTATAGAAAGTCTTACTGTCTGCCGCAAATATTGCATCACTTTCATCACACACATAATTGCTGTCCAGCCCTGCTATATCATATATCTTTCCGTTGTAGCTTACATAAAGAGCATAATTCTTCTTAGTTGCAAGCTTGTATATTCCAAATGCTGCGACACCAATAAGCACTACTGCTATCAGCGCTGCCGCTATCATTTTCATTCTTTTGTTTACTTTATGTCGTGCAATTCTTATCTGTGGCTTTTCCTGATTACCATTCCTGTTGCCACCTGTTTTTCCGCTACTTTGTCCCTGCTTTCTGCTGTCCGCTTTGCTTCTGTTCTGACTCTGCTTCTTACTTTCTGTCTTGTTTCTGCTCTGCTTCTTTATCGCCTGCACGCGTTTTGCTAATGCCTGTCCATAGTCACTCTGTGATTCCTCTTTTTTATCAGAAGAAGCAGACCTCTCTTTCAAAGCCTGCTTCTCCTCATATGCTTTTCTTCTGGCAAGATAATCACTGTTGTTAACTAATATAACAGGTCCATCACATCTTGGGCACTGACTGCCCTCATATTCCTGACCACATTTAGTACACAGCATAATTCTTTCCTTTTAATTATCGATTTAAATTCCGTTCTTTTATTAATTAAAATCTGAACTTATCTTCAAAATACGCCTTAAGATCTGCTATCTTTATTCTTTCCTGCTGCATTGTATCTCTGTCTCTTACAGTTACAGCACCATCTTCTTCTGAATCAAAATCATATGTGATACAGAATGGAGTACCAATCTCATCCTGTCTTCTGTATCTCTTTCCAATATTACCTCTGTCATCAAACTCACAATTGTAATACTTAGAAAGTTCTGCATACACCTTTTCTGCACCTTCATTTAACTTCTTAGAAAGTGGAAGAATACCTATCTTAACTGGTGCTAATGCTGGGTGGAAATGAAGAACTGTTCTTACATCTCCTCCTTCAAGCTCTTCCTCATCGTAAGCTGAGCAAAGGAATGCTAATGTTACACGGTCCGCACCAAGTGAAGGCTCGATAACATATGGTATATACTTCTCCTTAGCTTCATCATCAAAGTATGACATATCTTCACCAGATACTGTCTGATGCTGTGTAAGATCATAATCTGTTCTGTCAGCGATACCCCAGAGCTCGCCCCATCCGAATGGGAAGAGGAATTCGATATCTGTTGTTCCCTTAGAGTAAAAGCAGAGTTCTTCTGGTGAATGATCTCTTGCTCTCATCTCATCTTCTTTCATTCCTAATGCCTTAAGCCAGTCGATGCAGTACTGTCTCCAGTATGTGAACCACTCAAGATCTGTTCCAGGCTTGCAGAAGAACTCTAATTCCATCTGCTCGAACTCTCTTGTTCTGAATGTGAAGTTACCTGGTGTAATCTCGTTACGGAATGACTTACCAATCTGTCCAATACCAAAAGGTACTTTCTTTCTTGATGTTCTCTGGACATTCTTGAAGTTAACAAAGATACCCTGAGCTGTCTCTGGTCTTAAATATACTGTGTTCTTAGCATCCTCAGTTACCCCCTGGAATGTCTTGAACATAAGGTTAAACTGTCTTATATCTGTGAAATTGTGCTTTCCACATGAAGGACAGCATATATTCTTCTCATCGATGAAATTCTTCATCTGTTCCTGTGTCCATCCATCAACTGAGCCGCCGAGATCATATGAATTCTCATCTGCCCAGTCTTCTATAAGTTTATCTGCTCTGAATCTCTCATGACATTCCTTGCAGTCCATTAATGGATCAGAAAATCCACCAAGATGACCTGATGCTACCCAAGTCTGAGGGTTCATAAGAATTGCACAGTCAACACCTACATTGTATGGGGATTCCTGAATAAATTTCTGCC
>OGXX01003746.1_pt1 | contig 12370 bp, 9 predicted proteins | sample 1576301 | NCBI WGS metagenome assembly OGXX01 (sample SAMEA3541469, study PRJEB24748) | human gut metagenome | biome: human gut; feature: human-associated habitat; material: faeces | place: China | collected 2012
CCGCACCTCGCTCGCCGTATCGGCACTTAGAATTATGCGGTATTGCCCTAAAAACGCTCTTTGTCAAAATGCACAAAACAGGCAGGCACCATGTATAAAATATTCACAATTTCAACCCGAAACAGCAAACGATAGTGCCGGTAGATATAAGGATTGTTTTGTGTGTCATCTGCATACATAATTGCGCTGCATCGTGAAATATAATGAAAATTTTCGCATGCTTTTGATTGTAGCCAAATCCGCAGAGCAGGGGATACAATGGAATCAACGAAACAGCCGCCGCCGGATGACGAGGGCCCGCGATCCCGACCAAAGCACCGTGGCCGCCGGCTGATGAGAACACAAAGCAAGGAGGAAACGCTTATGGCACAAACCGCTGCGGTCAAGCAGATCAAGGCCAATGCCCGCGCCCAGAAACAGCTGGGCCACAACACATGGCGCAAGGCGTTCATGCAGCACTACTGGTTATATATCATGATGCTGCCGGCGCTGCTCTACATGATCATCTTCAATTACCTGCCGATGACGGGCCTGTATATGGCATTTACCGATTTCAGCCCCTTCAACGGCGACACGATTCTGGAATGTGTGTTCGGCAGCCCCTTTGCCGGGCTGAAGTACTTTAAAAAGCTCTTCACCGGCCCGGACTTCTGGACGCTGTTCCGCAATACGCTGTCTATCTCGCTGGCCAACCTTTTCTTCGCCTTCCCGGCACCGATCATTCTGGCGCTGATCTTAAATGAGCTGCGCTGCAAATGGTTCAAGCGCACGGCGCAGACGCTGGTCTACATCCCCCACTTTGTCTCCATCGTCATTGTGGCGGCGCTGACCTTCCAGATGTTCTCCACCACGGACGGCGCCATTTACCACATTCTGACACAGATTTTTGGTTCCAATGCGCCCGACCTGCTCAGCGACCCCAAGCTCTTCCCCGCACTGATCGTCGGCCAGAATATCTGGAAGGAGACCGGCTACGGCACCATCATCTATCTGGCGGCGCTGTCCAGCGTGGATGTGCAGCTGTATGAGGCTGCCAAGATCGACGGCGCAGGCCGTTGGCAGCTGATGTGGCATGTCACGCTGCCCGCCATCCGCGGCACCATCGTCCTGATGCTGATCATGAAGGTCGGCCAGCTTCTGAACACCAGCTATGAGCAGATCTTCCTGATGCAGAACTCGATGAACCGCGCAGCCTCCGATGTGTTTGACACCTATGTCTACACCAAGGGCATCACGGGCGGCCAGTACTCGCTGGCGACCGCCACCGGCCTGTTCAAGTCCACCATCAGTATGCTGATGGTCGTTACCGCCAATAAGATCGCCAAGCTGTGCGGCGAGTCCGGCCTGTACTAAAGAAGGGAGCTGTGCTACAATGACAATGCCCTTTACCCATAAGAAAGACGAGGTGCGCGCCACCGGTACGCTGGAAGCCCGCACCCCCGGCGATCAGGCTGTACAGGTTCTTTTGTATGTCATCATTGCGCTGGTGGCGCTGGCCTGCGTGCTGCCCTTCATCTATGTGGTGGCCGGCTCCTTTGCGACCGAGCGCGAGCTGACCGAGCGTCCCTTCTTCCTGATCCCGCAGGATGTATCGCTGAACGCCTACCAGTACATCCTCAAGCAGGGCGATGTGTTCCGCGGACTGAAAAATTCGGTGATTGTCACCGTGATCGGCACGCTGATCAATATGTTCGTCTCCTGCACGATCGCCTACCCGCTGTCCCGCCCCTACCTCAAGGGCCGCAACGGCTTTATCAACATGGTCATCGTCACGATGCTGTTCACCGGCGGCATGGTCCCCTCCTACATTATGGTGGTCAATGTGCTGCATCTGGGCAACACCTACTGGGCGCTCTGGCTGCCCACGGCGATGAGCGCCTTCAACATGATCATCATCAAGAACTACTTCCAGGGCATCCCCATGGAGCTGGAGGAGGCTGCCATCATTGACGGCTCCAACGATCTGATCACCTTTGTGCGCATCATCCTGCCGCTGTCCGCGCCGGTGCTGGCCTCGGTCAGCCTGTTTTACGCGGTCAGCCACTGGAACAGCTACTTCAATGCGATGCTGTACATCAACAACTCCGACATGGAGGTCATCACCATCGTGCTGCGGCGTCTGGTGTTTCTGACCACGCAGGTGGCCGAGGATTCCACCTTTGACTGGGGCGCAGCCGGTATGCCGCCCATCAAGGCTGTCAAGATGGCCACCACGGTGCTGTCTACCCTGCCGATCCTCTGCATCTATCCGTTTGTGCAGAAGTTCTTTACCCAAGGTGTCATGGTCGGCTCGGTCAAGGGCTGATACCAAGCTATACAACCACTTTTATACAAAAAGGAGAAAAACGAAAATGAAAAAGGCACTTTCCCTCTCTATGGCGCTGGCAATGTCCGCCGCCATGCTCGCAGGCTGCGGCGGCTCCGCCTCCGACAGCACCTCCGCTTCCAGCGCTGCTTCCTCTGCGGACAGCGCTGCCTCCGGCACCCCCACCGTCAGCTTTATGATCCCCGACTTCACCGGCCATGTGCTGAGCAATGAACATTCCGATGAGGTCATCGCCAAGTACGAGGCCTACACCGGCACCCATGTCGAGTGGCGCACCGAGGCCAATGATACCTACAGCGAGAAGTTCGGCCTGACCCTGATGGACAAGGACAACATGCCGATGATCCTGACCGCCACCAAGACGCTGGACCAGAACGCCAACGCAGCCGATGCTGCCAAGCGCGGCGCCTTCTGGGATCTGACCGAATACCTGCAGGACAGCGAGGCCTACCCCAACCTGTCCCAGATCAGCCCCGATGTTCTGAAGGGCCTGACCGTGGACGGCCAGATCATCGGCATCCCCCGCTCCCGCGCCATCGGCCGCAACGGGCTGGGCTACCGCACCGACTGGGCCGAGTCCGTGGGCATCACCGAGGCCCCCAAGACGGTCGAGGATGTCTATGACATGCTCTATAAGTTTACCTATGACGATCCGGACGGCAACGGTGCCAACGACACCTACGGTCTGGAAATGTGCAAATACACCGGCCCGTGGGATATTATCCAGACATGGTTCGGCTGCGGCAACGGCTGGGTCGAGCAGGACGGCAAGCTGGTTCCCGTACACCAGACCGCTGAGTATAAAGAAGCGCTGGACTGGATGCGCAAGATCTACGCTGACGGTCTGGTCCGCCCCGACTGGGCAACCGTGGACACTGCCAACTTTCAGGTCGACAGCCAGAAGGGCGTCACCGGTGTCTTTGTCGACACGATGGACGGCACCAAGCGCATCTGGAAATACTTTGAGGACAACGCCATTGCCGATGTAAACGATGCCTCCAAGATCGCAACGATGACCTCTGTCGGCCCCATCAACGGCCACACCCTTGCCACCACCGGCTACAACGGCTTCTACCTCATCACCAAGTCCGGTGCCAAGACCGAGGAGGATGTCAAGGCCTGCCTGCACTTCCTTGACAAGATGTGTGACCCCGAGATGATGGCCCTGGCCGACTACGGCCTGAAGGACATCTGCTATGACATCAACGCCGACGGCAAGATTGTTCCCAACGGCAAGTACGACACCACCAACTGCCCGCACGCAGGTCTGAATCAGGCTGTGCCCTATGTCCCCTACCTGACCGAGCAGAACCCCGATTACCAGCTTGAAAAGGCTGACTATCAGCTGGCTTACGAGGAGAGCATTGCCAACAACGTGCAGTATGCCGTGTTCAACCCCGCGCTGGGCTACCTGACCCAGTCCGACACCTACGCCGAGTGCGGCAGCGACCTTGTCCAGATTCTGGACGATGCCCGCACCCAGTATATCTGCGGCCAGATCGACGAAGCCGGTCTGCAGGCTGCCTTTGACCAGTGGAATGCCCGCGGCGGCACGCAGGTCATTGAGGAAGTCAACGCCCTGTACGCAGCAGATAAAGCCTAATTGAATGTGAGCGCCGCAGCGGATGTTGCGGCGCTCTTTTATGATGGAGGGAAAGTCCATGCAAATCTCTGTGCGCAGCCAGACGGCTGCCGAAACCACCCTTAGCTGGCAGTCGGTGGCCGGGGCCGCCCGCTACCGCATTTTGTGGAGCGACCGCTCTGGCGAGACCGTGCGGTTCAAAACGGCGGGCGAGAGCGGGGAAAGCCTTTTCACCTTCTGCCGCTCAACGCATATCCCCTATTACATCAAGGTGCAGGCGCTGGCAGAAAACGGGGCCCTGCTGGAGGAAAGCACACCCGTGCAGACTCCCGTGGGCCGCGTGCTGCAGCAGCAGCTGGAGGCGCTGTCCCGCGGACTGGTGGCTGTCACGGCAAACACCGGTGTGTTTATCAGCTGGCGGCTCTTTAAAAGCGAGGTCACCGGCCACAACGCCACCGGCCTGACCGGCACCGACTTTGTGCTCTATAAAAACGGGGTCAGGCTGGCCACCGTGACCGACAGCACAAACTATCTTGACGCGCAGGGCACAAGCGGGGATACCTACGCCGTGGCCCCGCTGGTAAACGGCGTAGAAGGGCCCGCCTGCAGGGGCGTAAAGCCGTGGCAGAAGGGGTACTATGATCTTCCGCTGCAAAAGCCGGCGGACGGCGTGACCCCGGCCGGGGAGCCCTTTGCCTACCATGCCAACGATATGAGTGTGGGCGATATTGACAATGACGGCGAGTACGAGTATTTTGTAAAGTGGGACCCTGATAACTCCCACGATGTGTCGATCAAGGGCTACACCGGGCGGTGCTTTATCGACTGCTATAAGCTGGACGGCACGCTGGTCTGGCGGCTGGACATGGGGCAGAACATCCGCGCCGGGGCGCACTACACCCAGTTTATGGTGTACGACTTCAACGGGGACGGCAGGGCCGAGATGGCTGTCAAGACCGCGCCCGGCACCGTGATGACCCGCTTTGCACCGGACGGCACCGTGCTGTCCCGCCGGTATATCACGATGCCGCAGAAGGATCTGGACGCCGGGTACAGCCACGCGGATAACTATGTCTGCACGGCGCAGGATTACCGCCTGCATATGGCCGAGGTGTTCCGCCGCTGGCACACCCACCCCGAGGTCGTAAACGGCCGCTGGCCCGCCACGGTGGAGCAGTGCTTCGGCCTTACGCCGCAGTACGCCTACCCCCTGTGCGAGGCCGATGCCCTTGCGCTGGCCGACTATTTCCTTGATGTGTACGCGCCGAGCCGCAGCCCCAAAAACGAGCTGCGCAAGTTCGAGGGCTTTGTCTATGACGGCCCCGAGTACCTGACGATGTTCGGCGGGGACGGCGCCGAGTTGGACACGATCGACTACCCCTACCCCCGCGTGGATGACGGCCTTTTGTGGGGCGATTATGCAATGCCCCGCATCGAGCCGTGCAACCGCGTGGACCGCTTTAACGCAGGGGTGGCCTATCTGGACGGCGAGCGCCCCTATCTGATTGCCTGCCGCGGTTACTACACCCGCGCCACGCTGGCGGCCTACGACTTTTTTGAGAACCGCTTTCACAAGGTGTGGGGCATCGACTCCGGCTTTGTGCCGATGGCGAACCCCTTCAACGACAGCGGCTGCCACCTTGCTGTCGGCACCGACCCTGTGTACGGCGTTCTGGCCGGGCAGGGCAACCACAGTATTTCGACTGCTGACATTGATGGGGACGGCTGCATGGAAATTGTGTACGGCGCAGCAGCCATCGACCATGACGGAAGCCTGCTCTACTCCAAATACGGCACCCTGCCGGACGGCAGGACCCGCGCCAAATTCGGCCACGGCGATGCGATGCATGTGGCTGACATCGACCCCGACAGCCCCGGTCTGGAGATATTCAATGTGTACGAGGAGGGTGAGCGCGCCCCCTACGGCTGGGCACTGCGCGATGCCGAGACCGGCGATGTCCGCTTTGGCGAATACGCCGAGGAGGATCTGGGCCGCTGCATGATCGGCAAAATCGACCCGAACACCCGCGGCTTGCAGGTCTGGGTCAAGGGTGTGTACGATGTAAACGGCCGCACGCTGGAGCTGCCCACCCCCGGCACCAACATGAAAATCTACTGGGCGGGCGATCTTTCGACCCAGATCACCGACGGCGCGGACTATCTGCACGGCGATCAATACGGAGTCATTAACGATCTGACCCACGGCGTCATGCTGCAGCCCGCGGGCACCGCCACCAACAACGGCACCAAGGGCAACCCCTGTCTGGTGGCGGACGTGCTGGGTGATTTCCGCGAGGAGCTGCTGGTGCGCACGGCGGACGACACCGCCATCCGCATCTACACCACCACCGATCTTACCCCCCACAAGCTGTTTACCCTGATGCACGATGCGCAGTACCGCTGCGGCGTGGCATGGCAGAACAACTGCTACAACCAGCCGTGCTACCCGTCCTTCTACTATGCAGGCGACATGGATTTTGCCAATGTGCTTCCGCAGCTGAACGCCAAGCCCACCCTGTGGATGGCGGGCGATTCCATCATGCAGAGCTACGCCCCCGAGGACAAGCCGGTGACAGGCTGGGGCGAGATGCTCCACACGCTGGCGCAGGGGGATGCTGTATGCTGCGCTGCCCACCGCGCGGACTGCCCCTTCCCGCAGGAGATGCGCTACGAGCTGCCGGGCCTTGTCATTGACAACTGCGCCATGGCGGGCCGCAGCAGCAAGACCTTCCGCGAGGAGGGGCGGCTGGACGACATTGCCACGCATATCCGCCCCGGTGATCTGCTGGTGGTCAGCTTCGGCCATAATGATGCCAACCGCGCAAAGGCCGAGCGCTATGTCCCGGCGGATGCCTTCGGCGAGAGCCTGCGCCCCTTCTGGGACGCTGCCCGCAGCCACGGCGCGGTGTGCATCTTTGCCTCCCCCGTGGCGATGCGCGAGTTTGACGAGGACAGCGTCTGCCACCCCTCGTTTGCCGCCTACCGCGAGGCGATGCGCGCCTTTGCCGCCGAGGTCGGCGCGCCGTTTATCGACCTTGGCGCCGCTACCGCCGCCGCCAACACCGCCTTTGGCGCTGAGCGCTGCAAGGCCCGCTATATGTGGGTGGGCGCAAAGCAGGACAACGCCCACCAGCAAAACGCCGGCGCCTGCCGCACGGCACAGGCCTTTGTGCAGCAGCTTTTGCAGGATACCACCCCGGCACTGGATGTGCTGCGGGCGAATTTCAAATAAATTTTGACAAAAAAGAAGGTTTTGTTTATGAACTACACCGAACCGAAGGTTATTTACACCTGCTTTCCCGGCGGCAAGCATAAGGTGCTGACGATGAGCTATGATGACGGCCGTTTGGAGGACCGCCGCCTTGTCGAGCTGTTCAACCGCTACGGCATCCGGGGCACCTTCAACCTGAACGGTGGCCTGCCCCGCCCCGAGCGCATCCCGGAGAGCGAGTGGGTCGAGCTGTACAAGGGCCATGAGGTCGCCTGTCACACCTACCACCACCCCACCATCTCCCGCAGCCCGCTGGACCAGACCGCCCGGCAGGTGCTGGCCGACCGTATGCAGCTTGAGGGCGTCATGGGCTACCCCGTGCGCGGCCTTGCCTACCCCAACGGCAGCTGGACACCGGAGATCGCCGCCCTGCTGCCCGCGCTGGGCATCCGCTACGCCCGCGTGGTGGGTGACACCCACGACTTTGCGATGCCCCACGATTTTATGACATGGAAAGCCACCTGCCACCACACCCACAACCTGCTGGAGGACGGCAAGCGCTTTGTAGAGCTGTACAAGACGCAGTATCTCTACATGATGTATGTCTGGGGCCACAGCTTTGAGTTCCGCACCGAGGAGGACTGGGTCCTGATGGAGCAGTTCTGCCAGCTGGCCGGCGGGCGCGAGGACACCTGGTACGCCACCAACATCGAGATCGTGGACTACATGGCCGATGCCGCCCGCCTGCAGTACACCGCCGCGGGTGATAAGGTCTGCAACCCCAACGCCCAGTCCATCTGGGTCGAGGTAGACGGCCGCCACTATGAGATCCCCGCCGGAAAGACAGTGGCGCTGGTATGAAACTGATTTACCCCATTTTGCCCGACGGACGGTTTAAGGCACTGACCCTGAGCTTTGACGACGGGCGCGTGCAGGATCGCCGCCTGGTGACGCTGCTGAACCGCTGCGGCATCAAGGCGACGTTCAACCTGAACTCTGGCGAGCAAGGCGAAAACCGCATCCCCTTGTGCGAATATGCGCCGCTGTACGCCGGGCATGAGATTGCCGCCCACGGCGTGCGCCACCCCGGTATGACCGCCGCCCCGCTGCCGTTGGCCGCACAGCAGGTGTTGGAAGATCGCCGGGCGCTGGAGCATCACACGCAAGCCCCCGTGCGCGGCTTTGCCTACCCCTACGGCGAGGTAAACGCCGCCGTAGCTGCCATGCTGCCCGCGCTGGGCATCCGCTACGCCCGCACCACACAGGACACGGGGCGGTTTGACTTTCCGCAGGATTGGCTGCACTGGGACCCGACCTGCCATATTTTCAACGATCTGGCGTACCATGGCGGAAAGTTTCTGTCCCGCACCGGGCTGCGCAAGCCGATGCTTTTGTACGTCTGGGGGCATAGCTACGAGCTGGACGAAAACAACGGCTGGACCCTGCTGGAGGATTTTTGCCGCCGTCTTGGCGGGCAGACGGATATCTGGTACGCCACCAATATCGAGATTTATGACTATCGGCAGGCCTGCGCACGACTGGAATTTTCTGCCGATGCCGACCGTGTGTACAACCCAAGCTGTCGTGACTGCTGGCTGTATGTGGACGGGCAGACCGTCCGCGCTGCCGCCGGGCAGACAACGCCGCTGTAAAAAAGGAGAGAGCAATGGCAAACCTGATTTTTGACAAAGCCCAAATCGAGGCTACCATCGACAAGATCGTGGACCGCACGATGCGCATGGATATGACGTGGGACTGGCCCTGCGGTGTCGCCTACTACGGCATCTGCGAGGCGTATGAGGTCACCAAAAACGAGCGTTATCTGCAGCTGGTCAAGGACCGCGTGGACGAGTATATTGAGCTGGGCCTGCCGAGCTGGACGGTCAACACCTGCTCAATGGGGCACTGCCTGATCACCCTGTATGAGCATACCGGTGATGAAAAGTATCTGGACATCGCCAAAAGCAAGGTCGAGTATCTGGAAAAGGAGGCACTGCGCTTCGGCAATCATGTTCTGCAGCACACCGTCTCGGTCAACAACGACTTCCCCGAGCAGGCGTGGGCAGACACGCTCTTTATGGCGGGCTTCTTCCTGCTGCGGATGGGCGTGCTTTTGAAGGACGAGGCCCTGATCGATGATGCGCTGAACCAGTATTACTGGCACATCAAGTACCTGCAGGACCCTGAGAGCGGGCTGTACTACCACGGCTACAACAACATCACCGGCGACCATATGTCGGGCATCAAGTGGGGGCGCGCCAACGCATGGGCGGCCTACACAATGGCGCAGGTCGGCGTGCGGCTGCCGCAGTGCTACCTCTACCCCAAGTTTTTGGATGTGGTCGGCAGCCTGAACGACCAGCTGGCCGCGCTCAAGCTTTACCAGACCGAGAACGGCCTGTGGCGCACGATCGTGGACGATGCCGCCTCCTATGAGGAGGTCAGCGCGAGCGCCGGCATAGCCGCCGCCATGATCACCAAGGGCAACCCCCTGCACATCAAGTACATCAACAAGGCTATCCCCGGTATGCTGGCCAATGTCAGCCCGGACGGCCGTGTGCTGAATGTCTCGGGCGGCACGGCGGTCATGAAGGACGCCGACGGCTACCGCGGCATCAGCCGCGACTGGATTCAGGGCTGGGGTCAGGGTCTGGCGCTGGCCTTCTTCGCCGGTGTGCTGAACTACGACAACGTCCGCTCGGACGGCGCGTTGTAAGCAAGGGAGATTTTTCCTATGAAGCTGATTTACCCGATATTGCCTGAGGGCCGTTTCAAGGCACTGACACTGAGCTTTGATGACGGTCACATAGAAGACCGCCGCCTGACAGAGCTTTTTAACCAATACGGACTGCACGCAACCTTCAACTTGAATTCCGGCACCATTGGTACGCAACCAATATAGCAATCTATGACTACATGCAGGCTGTAAGCCAGCTTGAATTTACCGCCGATGCAGACCGTGTATACAACCGCAGCGCTGTCGACTGCTGGCTGTATGCGGACGGTGCCACAGTTCGCCTTCCCGCAGGGGAAATTACAGCACTATAAAGCAAACGAGCAGCGACCCGGTAACACCGGGTTTCTGCTCGTTTATTGCTTTAGGTAGTACCGCAGATGTTTTAGCATATCAATTTTGCAACCGTTGCCAGCTTTCTCACTCGTCCATGCCCTTCTGCACGGCGCAGCCGGGCATTTTTGGGAATAATTTTTGAACAAAATTCCAGTACTGCAAACAGAAATCCCTACTTGAAATCGCTATTGTCTGCCAAGATGGAATCACGATATTGGCGCGGTGTCAACCCGGTTTGCCTGCGGAACACGCGGTAAAAGTAATTGTCATCGGGAAATCCAACCTGCTGGCCGACCTGCGCATTGGACAGGCTCGTATCCCCAAGCAGCTTCATCGCTTTTTGGACACGCAGCCGGGTAATCTGCTCATGGATACCGCAGCCGTAGGTTTGCCGGGAAAGATAATACAGCCCCGTGCGGCTTATAGAAAGTGCCTGGCAGAGAGCCTCACTTGTCAGTTCTTCGTGCAGGTGCTCGGCCAGATAGCGGCTGAGTTTCTCCTGCATACTGTCCGCAGCTAAGCGTGTCAGTCCCTTTTGATACAGGGCAGCTGCTGCAAGCGCCAGCAGGTCCGATGCCGATTTCAGCACCGGATACGGTGTGCGCGGCAAAGCGTTGTAGGCTTCGCGCAGGGCGTCTGCGTCCACCTTATACGCGCCACAGCACTTTTGCGCATAATCCCATTCACCCTGCTCATCGGCCCCCTGTACGATATGGCTCAACAGCAAAAAGCCCACCACCGCATCGTTGATCTGGATAGGCGTAATGACCTCGATCAGGCCCGCATGGCAGGGGTAGATTACCGTCCGCTTTTGCCTTGTTGCCTTGCGGCAGGCTGCCTGATCACACAAATAACAACCTGTATTGCCGTTAGGAATACTGCGAATCAAGCGGCAATACGCCGGAAGCTCCGGCGGGTAGGAGAGCACCTCCATACCAAAGGAATCAAAAACAACCGCGCGCAGCCCTGTCAGACAGTAAAAATCCTGCAGCAGTACCAAAAGCTCTTTTTTATGAAACACTGTCCCCACGGCAGCGCACCCTTTCTGAACAATAAGATAGTTTTATGATACTGAGCAATCCCCATTTTGTCAAGGCGAGGTCGCTATGATAGCACATCACTTTTCTGCCCTGCATGTAAAAGGGCATTTCCTTTTCATAGCTTTGGATCTGCTCTCCCAGCCTTATCGTTTCCTCTGCTGCCGCAGATAATCCCTCACTCTTTGAAGCAAGTGCTTCATAATCCACCTCGATACAGATTCTGTCTGGTATTTCCTTCGTATAAGAATCTTCCCACAATGTCTTTCCAAGGAAGTTGAGTCCCCCTGCGGTTTTGGTTGTTGCATCCGTAATTGCCGGAATACCGGCAAATAAAAAGTGTTTTACATCAGCCAGGGTCGTCTTTTCCCCATTCAGTCCATGGGAGGCTCCACCTGCCGCTTCAATTCCCTGCATCACAACATTGGCTGCTCCTGCCCGTTCCTCCTCCGGCAGCTTCATAATCTCTTTGGAAAGCTCCGACGCATATTTTCCAAGGGATCCCTGCTTTAAGACTTCTTCATTTCTTCTTCCTGTAAATTGTGTCACCCATTTTCCTGTTGTCCGGTCCAGCACCAAGGTGGCAAACATATAAGTAATATCATGATATCCTGCAAAGTTTCCCTTCTGTACCGGAGTCCTGATATAGGTCACATGATCCTCCGGAATGATCTGGTTTCCCAACGGACTTACATAATCATTCTCTCCGTGAATTCCATATAACTTCTGTATTCGGCCCTGATATTCTGCTTCATTGTATTTACGCCGGAATCTTGCATCCGCTTTCTCAGACATTCCCTGCCCGTCCACGGAATAACAGCGGTCAATCAGATCTCCAAATTCTGTTTCCATAGTTACAAACTGCGCTTTATTTCCACCTTTGGAATGCCCGGTTACGATTACTCTCTGATTCTCTGTAAGCTGCGCCTTTCTTGCCACGGTATCAAAATAATCAACGGCACGCTGTTGCTGTGTCGTGATTTCCTTCGTCATGCCCAGTCCATTATCCGGCCATTCTCCATCTCCTGTCCCCCGGTAGGCAACAAAGATGCGGTCATTCTTCTCATCCAGAAAGGTACACGCCTTCGTTCCCTGGTCAAACCCAAGCGTACTGCTCGCATAACATACCTTAAGGTTACCGATC
>OGXX01003747.1_pt1 | contig 12370 bp, 7 predicted proteins | sample 1576301 | NCBI WGS metagenome assembly OGXX01 (sample SAMEA3541469, study PRJEB24748) | human gut metagenome | biome: human gut; feature: human-associated habitat; material: faeces | place: China | collected 2012
CAAAAAAGCACAGCGCCATGCTGTGCTTTTTTGGCGTGGTGAACCCGCGGACAATTTCGCTCTTTGTACTTTCTGAGAAAGTACAAAAGCAGTCTGTCCACAGTGCAAAACAGAAGTTTTTTGTCAAACTTTTGTACACAAAAGTTTGTGGGTTTCCAAAGGGCAAAGCTCTTGGCGCACACCGCAGTGTGCGGAACCTTGTGCCAAAAAAGAAAGCCTCCTCGTCTAAACTCTCGTTATTTTGCATAGGATAAGATACCATTTTGTCGGCAGACATCCTCTTTCCTGTCAAGATTTTCTGCAATTAAAAGTAGTTTTTTGTTTAATCTGTACAGGTATCTTTCGGAGAATTCTACACCGTCATCGTATAAAATCTACATTTTTATATTGAAAATCGGGAATGAAATTGTTATACTTGAATAGTACCCCATTGATAAATGGGACTCGTTACAAAACGAAACTCGTTGTGTAATGACTCATCCGATGACAAAGCTCTCATCTGATGAGAACCCTGCATAAGACAGGGCCCCGCCATAGGGCGGAATGCCGTAAAACGGTGAACTTGAAAGGGGAGATACTTTATGAGACAATATCTGGCAGGAAGGATTCGAAACATTGCATTGACCGGACACAGCGGTTCGGGAAAAACTTCGCTTACCGCGGCTCTGCTGTTTAAAGCAGGCGCGACTGATAGATTAGGAAAAGTAGCAGACGGAAACACAGTTAGCGACTATGATCCGGAAGAAATTAAGAGACAGGTATCTGTTTCCACTTCGATTGCTCCTTTTGCATGGGGCAGCACCAAGATCAACCTGATCGACACCCCAGGATTGTTTGACTTTGCCGGCGAAACTGTACAGGGCGTACGCGCTGCAGAAAGCCTGCTGATCTGTGTATCGGGCAAATCTGGTGTGGATGTCGGCACAGAAAAAGCGTACAAGATGGCAAAAGACGCTTCCAAAGCTACCATGTTCTTTGTCAGCAAGCTCGACGCTGACCACGCTGATTTCTATAAAGTTTTTGAAGAATTGAAAGCTACCTTCGGTCCGACAGTATGTCCGATCGTTGTTCCATATGTAGAAGACCGTGAAGTAAAATCCTACATCAACCTCATCGACATGAAAGCTTACACCTACGATGAAAAGGGCGAGCCTCATGAGGTTGAGATGCCTGACTTTGGCCATCGTCTGGACGGTCTTACCGCAGCTGTTTCTGAAGCAGTTGCTGAAACAGATGAAGCTCTGTTTGAAAAATACTTCTCCGGTGAACAGTTTACCCGTGATGAAATCATCCGCGGCGTACATACCGGTGTAACTAATGGTTCCATCTCTCCAGTTCTGTGCGGCTGCACTACAAATCTCCAGGCAATCGATATGCTGCTCGACGGTATCGTTGACCTGCTGCCATCCCCATGGGAAAAAGGCGGAGAGGTTGCTGTTGATGCTGACGGCGAACCAGTGGAAGTTGTCTGCACCGACGAAGCTCCTCTGGCAGCTTATGTATTCAAGACCATTGCTGACCCATTCATCGGCAAACTTTCCTACATCAAGGTTATCTCCGGTAAGCTTTCCGCAGATATGACACCAATCAACTCCAGAACCGGTCAGCCGGAACGTCTGGGCAAGATCATCTATGTCCGCGGCAAGAAACAGGAAGATACCGCTTACATCACCGCTGGTGATATCGGCGCAGTTACCAAACTGGCTGCTACCGAAACCGGTGATGCACTGTGCGATCCAAAGAAAGTTCTGAACTTTGATCCGATCAACTTCCCGAAACCATGCCTGCAGATGGCAATTAAGACCGAAGCAAAAGGCGACGAATCCAAGATTGCTTCCGGTTTGCAGCGTCTGATGGAAGAAGATCCAACCATCGCTTATGAAAACAACGCAGAAACCCACCAGCAGCTGGTATCCGGTTTAGGTGAACAGCATCTGGATGTTCTGGTTTCCAAACTGAAAAATAAATTCGGCGTATCGGTTTCTCTGGAAGTTCCAAGAGTTGCTTACCGTGAAACCATCCGCAAGAAAGTAAAAGTACAGGGCAAACACAAGAAACAGTCCGGTGGTCATGGTCAGTTCGGTGACGTATGGATCGAATTTGAGCCAACCGTTGGCGACGGTCTTGTATTCGAAGAAAAGGTATTCGGCGGTGCTGTTCCGAAATCCTTCTTCCCAGCCGTTGAAAAAGGTCTTCAGGACTGCGTAAAACATGGTGTTCTGGCAGGATATCCAGTTGTTGGACTGAAAGCTACTCTGGTTGATGGTTCCTACCATCCGGTAGACTCCTCTGAAATGTCCTTCAAGATGGCAGCTTCGCTGGCTTACAAAGCCGGTATGCCACAGGCTTCTCCGGTCCTGCTCGAGCCAATCGGCAACCTCAAGGTCTACGTTCCTGATTCCAACACCGGCGACATCATCGGTGATTTGAACAAACGCCGCGGCAGAGTTCTGGGCATGAACCCAGCCAACGACGGTTTGCAGGAGATTGAAGCGGACGTGCCGATGAGCGAGATGAGCGACTTTGCTACTGCAATCCGTTCGATGACCCAGGGACGCGGCTACTTCACCCTCGAATTTGCCCGCTATGAACAGCTTCCTTCCAACCTGGAAGCCAAGGTCATTGAAGAAGCAAAGAAATTTGCATCGGAAGAATAATCAAAAAGCAATCGTATTAAATCCTTCTTAAAGGAAGGGTGGTTCTGTTCCTAACAGTGGGATAGGACCACCTTTTCTTTTTGCATTGTTTTATCCCTAAACTGTGTATGTTCTATGATAATTTTATGAACCTATTGTTTATTTTTTTATTGCTTTATTTGAGATAAATTGCTACAATATTATTAATATATTGATTATTTTATATTCATTTTGTATTATGTAAGGGAATGATAACATTGAACAAATAGCTTTTAATTTATCGAATATTTACGAATTATAATAAAAAAGGAGATGTAATTATGAAAAAATACTTTCACTTTTATTGGTTCTGACTATGCTATTTACCTTGTGCCCTGCCGCTTTTGCTGCATCTCCAAAAACCAGAGAACTACCATTCGCTGGAGAATATGTAACCGTTTCTGATGATGAAGGAAACGTATATACTGTCTGGGTTGAAGCCAAATTATATCGTGCTAGAACTCCTCGGAGTTCAGATGGTTCTCTTAGTGATGGTCGTTACTCCGAAGGCGACCAAATTGAACTTACTGCAAAAATCAGCAATGACGCCTTAGGTGTTGTGGATAATATAGGAGATCTTTTAAATACTGCTATGAAAACAAAACTAGGTAAGTTGGCTGCTAGTGCAATGTCTCCATATGTTGGTAAAACTATTGAAGCTGGTTCAACTTTAGCTAGTGTACTTGCATCTGCTGTATCTTCTTTTAACATAGTAACTGATAAAAACGGCTTTGAAGTTATTGGTACCTTTGAATGGACTCATTTTCGGCATCAAATTTAAGGAATTGACCTTTGGGATTGGGGATTTGTAGGAGTCCGTGTAGAGGGTTATTAGAAACTGAACTGAGGCATATTTATGATAAAAATTCTAAAGCTAGCCCTTCCATGGATACTGATTATAGGCTCTATTCTTGTTTTACAATCTGAACGGCTTCCTTCCTATTTTTCTCGTTTATTTTCCGGTCTCTTTTTTCTCTATCTATTTCTCTATAATTTGCGGAAAATATACAAAAATCCTAAGAAAAAGCTAGAATGGGTTGAATACCTTGAGCTGATATTGTCTCCGCTGGCTTCCCTGTTTGCTTTTTACGCTTTCTGGGTTCAAATGACTCGCTAGACCTTGCCCCGCGCCAGACTTTGGCGCGGGGATTTTTATTTTTCGTGTCACAGGGGTTTCACCCTTTGTACCCCCACCACCTTTTGAAAAAGGTGGACGAAAACTTTATTATATTGCTATATCCCTTTTGTGATGCGGCAGGCACAAACGGTGATGTCATCATCGTGGTTATCGTTGCGGCGCAGGCGGGCGGTCGAAGCGATGTCGTCGCACAGCGCCTGCAAATTGCCGTCGGCAGCAAAATGGTCCAGCACCGATAAAATCCAGTCGCTGCCGCAGGCGGTGGCTCCGTCGGACACCATCACCACCAAATCCCCATCCGACAGCTTGATGCTGCTCTTTTCAAACTCGACCGCTGTCAGGATACCCACCGGCAGGGAGGTCGATTCCACCATTCCTGCCCGATTTCCTCTGCGGACAAAGGTGGGCGCTGCGCCCGCTTTATAAAAGTGTGCCTGTCCGGTGTAAAGGTCGATTGCTGTGATGTCGATGGTGGAAAGGGACTCCTCCCCCGATTTGACCAGCAACGCGGAGTTGACAATCTTCAGCGCCGCCGTATAGCTGACCCCGGCGTCGATCAGTTTGGTAATCAGCGACACCGTCATATTGGCATCCACCGCAGCCGCCGTCCCGCTGCCCATCCCGTCTGACAGGACAATGTGCGCCACCGAGCGGCGATCGGTAAAGGACTGACAGGCATCCCCGCACAGGCGGCATCCTTGACAAGTGTGCTGGCTAGCGGCAAATTCCGCTGTAAATTCAGCCTGCTCACAAAAGCGGAGCCGCACCGCCCGCTGCTGCCTGCCCGAAGGGTCGGTTTCGGTGATTTCCAGCTTTTGCGGCAGCGCAAAGGCACAATCGCACACGCTGGACAGGTCCATGCTCATTCGCTCCAGCTCCAGCCGAGCCACCCGATACGGCTCCAAATCAATCTGCAAAAACACCCTGCCCTGCCGGTCGCGGTAGCAATCCACCCGCCGCAGCTGGCAGCGCTCGTGCTCCAGATATTCCCGCACCTGCGCCATCATCCGCTCCTCATATCCAGAGATGCCGCACAGCTCCTGCGACAGCCCTTCCAGCAACTCGCCCAGACCCTCAAACTGGTCGGTCACCACCGAGCGCACCCGCGCCACCTTGCGGCTCATCCCCTCCTTTGCGGTAAACTCCTGATAGCCCAAGTTGATCTGCTGTGCCAGCTGCGCCCGTTTGCCACACCGCGCCGAGAGCGGATAGCCAAAATCCTCCTCGCAGATGCTGCCGTTCTGCCGCAGCAGCGGCGTTAAGTGATGAAAGACATCGAGCGTGTCGGTGTACTCCTGCTGCCAGCAGCGGGTCTTCAGCCCACAGTGCAGACAAATGTTGTCCACCGCCTCATCATACACCTGCTCCAGGCTGCCGGCTTTGACCTTGTCCAGCTGGTGAGAGACCGCCTGAGTGGTGCGCGCGATCTCCCGCAGCGCACCGCTTGCCTCTCCCAGCCGCTCCAGCATCAGCTGGCGCACGCTTTTCCCCGCGCTGTCCATCGGTTGGCGGAACAGCTTTGCCCGCAGCGCACACAAAACGCTCTGCGGCAGCAACAGCAACGTCACCGCACTGATGCACCCTTCGTACACCAGCGGCATCACCGGCGGCGGACCGGAAAGAAGGCTCATCCCCCCAAAGGTGAGCACAAAAGCTCCCGCACAGCCAAATCTTCCCAGGTTGGAAAATACCCCTGCCGCCAGTCCTGCCAGCGCATAAATTCCAATCAGCTGCATCTTTGGAAAAAGTGCGACACCGACCGCTGTTCCGCAGACGATGCCGGAAATGGCTCCCCAGCGCTCGCCGCCTGCCAGCGCACACAGCAGCACCGCCAGTGCAGCCAGCAGTCTGCCCAGAGAGATGCCGCCGAAGGTGACGTTGCTCAAAGATACAATCAGCATCGAGGCGGTCAGCACCACGCTGATAAAATCTGCCCTTGTCAGGGTGAACAGACCCTGTCCCAGCGAAAACGCCTTGAGTCCCCGCGCCAGAAAATAGGCACAGGCGGCTGCCATTGTCGCCTCCGCCAAAGCCATCACCAGCTTGTACCCGGAAAAGGACTGTGCCAGCAGCGATGCCACCGAAGGCAGCAGCAGTCCAAAAAATGCCAGCAGCGGCGCCGCTGTTGTCCGCTGCATGGTCGATTCGCTGTGTGCTGCGGTGCGGCGCGCCAGGGTAATCAGCAAAATCGCCGCTGTGTATTTGATAGTCAGGGTGTGCGCTCCGCCCAGCTCGGCAAGGTTGCTCAGCAGCAGGCTGCCCGCCGCACTGCCCAGCGCCGCCGCAGGCAGATAACGAAAGGGTGCTGCCGCACACAAGGCTGCGCCAAAGGGGGAAATCTCCATCATCATATTGCCTAGCCCGACTGTAAATCACAGCAGGACCCACAGCAGCGCGCCCATTGCCTTGATTTGGTTGTACATTGCCTGTCTGAGCTGGTCCATCCATCCGATGCTTACAAAATCTGTCCTGCTTTTCATAGTGCAGCCTCCTTATGTGCTATTTGTAAAATTTTGCTTTCGATGTATAAAAGCATAGCACGCTGCATAGGCATAGATTGTCGTTTGTGCAACCACAAATCCATCGAATGCTGGATGTTTGCGACCGGTGTGGACAGCCTTTTCTATTTCCCTGCTTTCCGACCGGTGTTCTGCCAGTTTTTGTTTTCTTTTTCCACCTTGCACCCATTGGCTGCCAATCAGCAAGGATAAAAAAGGGAACAATGTCCCATCTGCCTTTATCTTTAGAAAGGACGTGTAATGTATGGCAACTGCCACCATCAAAAAAATCCTCAACAGCGACATTCAATCCGTCTGGGAAACGGTGCTTTGTGTAAAACGGTACAGCCGCTGGCGCAGCGATTTGAGCAAAACACAGGTCATCCACGACGGACGATTTATCGAGTATACAAAGGACGGATTTGCCACCCATTTCACCGTCACAAAAACCGAACCATACCGTCGCTGGGAGTTTGATTTGGAAAACAGCCGCATCCGCGGGCACTGGAGCGGTCTTTTTACCGCACAGGGCACACGGACCCAAATCGAATTCACCGAATGTGTGACCGCCAAAAACCCGCTGATGAAACTGGTTCTAAAGCCGTACCTCAAAAAGCAGCAGGCACAGTTTGTGCAGGATTTAAAAAGAGAGCTTGAGGCGCAGCGCCATTGATTCCCCCATCGAAAAAGCAAAGACGCAAACGGTGTTGACATTTTGCGGGCTTTGGAGTATCATAGGTTCAAACAAAAGGTCGGTTTGTCACCGACCGGTAAACCGATGAGTAAGAGAAGTAAAGATGGCATACCTGTCCCCAGAGAGCCGCGGCAAGGTGAAAGCGCGGCGGCAGCGGCTGTTTTGAATGGGCTTACGAGGGCGACCCGAACGAATTTCCAGTAGGCGTCGACGGCAGGCTGCACCGTTATCCGGCAGCACCATTTCGATTGAGTGGGCTCTGCCTTTGCAGGGTCAATCTGGGTGGCACCGCAGGAGTAGCAAAGCTCTTGTCCCTGTTTTTCGGTCTTTTTCTGCCGAAAAGCACAGGACAAGAGCTTTTTTTCATACCCTGCTTCCACCTTTGTCTTGTACATCCATCCAAATAAACGAAATAAACGACAAAAGAAAGAAGGAACTGTTATGGAAAACAATATGAACATCTCCGAAAACAAACCGGAACGCAAAAAGGTCATCTTCTCCGGCATCCAGCCGACCAGCGGCGCTTTCACCCTGGGCAACTACCTGGGCGCTGTTAAAAACTGGGGATTGCTTCAGGACGAATATAATTGCACATACTGCATTGTCAACCAGCACGCCATCACCGTCCGTCAGGACCCGAAGGAGCTGAAAAACAACACCCTGTCCGCCTATGCGCTGATGCTTGCCTGCGGCATTGACCCAAAGAAGAGCATTGCCTTCATCCAGAGCCATGTCAGCACCCACGCAGAGCTGGCATGGGTACTCAACTGCTACACCCAGTTCGGCGAGCTGTCCCGCATGACCCAGTTTAAGGACAAATCCGCTAAACACGCCGATAATATCAACGCCGGTCTGTTCACCTATCCTTCCCTGATGGCTGCCGACATCCTGCTGTATCAGACCGACCTGGTTCCGGTTGGTTTGGACCAGAAGCAGCACCTGGAGCTGAGCCGCGACATCGCTGTCCGCTTTAACGGTCTTTACGGCAACACCTTCCGTATCCCGGATGCTTACATTCCAAAGACAAGCGCCAAGATCATGTCACTGGCAGACCCGACCAAGAAGATGTCCAAATCGGACGAAAACGTCAAAGCCACCGTCTTCCTGCTCGACTCCAAGGACAGCATCATCAAAAAGTTTAAGAGCGCTGTCACCGACTCCGAGATGGAAGTCGTTTACCGCGAGGGCAAGGACGGCATCAACAACCTGATGTCCATTTACAGCGCCATCACCAAAAAGAGCTATGAGGAGATCCAGCGGGAATTTGAAGGCAGAGGCTACGGCGACTTCAAAACTGCTGTCGGTGAAACGGTCGCTGAGGAGCTGCGCCCAATCCGTGAGGAATATGACCGCCTGATGGCTGACAAGGCTTATCTGGAAAGCTGCTACCGCGATGGCGCACAGAAGGCGCGCACCATCTCCCAGCGCACCCTCGACAAGGTCTACAAAAAGATTGGCTTTTTGCCTGCTTCCCTCTAATTCGCCTGTAAGGAGTACACCATGACTGAAAAATTATTTGACCTCGACAGCTACTGCACCCGTTTTTCCGCCTCGGTCCTCTCCTGCGAGCCTGCCTCCAAAAACGGGATGCAGGGATTTGCTGTAAAATTAGACCGCACCTGCTTTTTCCCGGAGGGCGGCGGGCAGCCGGCGGATACCGGCGTGCTCGGCGGTGCGCGCGTGTTGGATGTGCAGATCACGCAGGAGGCGATCGTGCACTATACCGACGCACCGCTCACGCCCGGCGCCCAGGTGCGCGGAGAGATCGACTGGCCGCAGCGCTTCCGGCGTATGCAGGGGCACTCCGGCGAGCATATCATCTCGGGGCTCATCCACAGCAAATACGGCCTTGACAACGTCGGCTTCCACCTCGGGCAAGACACGATCACGATGGACTATAACGGCGAGCTCACGTGGCCGCAGCTCATGCACATCGAGCAGCTGGCCAACGAAGCCGTGTACCGCAACGTGCCGGTCCGCACGGAGTACCCGTCTGCGGAGCGGCTTGCGCAGATGACCTACCGCAGCAAGCTCGACCTCACGGAGGATGTGCGCATCGTGACTGTCGAGGGCTATGATGTCTGCGCCTGCTGCGCGCCGCACGTGTCCTGCACAGGCGAGATCGGCGCCATCAAGTTCACGTCCGTCATGCGTCATCGCGGCGGAATCCGTGTGACGATCCTGTGCGGCGCGGACGCGGAGGTGGATTATCGGGAAAAGAGCGCGCAGGTCGCGGCGCTCTCGGCGCAGCTGTCCGTGCGGCAGGCGGACGTTGTTCCGGCTGTGCAGCGCCTGCTTGACGAGATCGCACAGCTCAAGGCTGCGGCCGCAGAGCTTGAGCACCGGCTCAACGCGCAGCGCCTGCAGCAGCTGCACGAGACGCCCGGCAGTATCTGCGTCATCGACCGCTTTGACGATCCTGTCGCCATGCGCGAATTTGTCAATGCCGGTATGCTGCTCGCAGGCGGCGTTTGCGCCGCCTTTACCGGCAGCGACGCGGATGGCTATCGCTATATCATCGGCAGCCGCACGCTGGATCTGCGTGCTGCGGCAAAGACTATCAACGCGGCCATCAGCGGCCGCGGCGGCGGCAAGCCCACCATGATCCAGGGCTCATGCACCGCACCCGCGGACGCGATCCAGGCGTTTTTCGCCGCTTATCCCGGGAAATGAAATGTACATCTTTGCTCAGTATGTCAAGAACCTCGTAGAGTTTCGCCGCCGGAGCGGCGAAAGAAAGTCCAATCATTTTCTTCGGCGACATGTGCGTCGAAGAAAATACTTCTCGGCCTGCAAACGTGCGCGCCGTCCGCCAAAAGCGGATGGCGCGTGCGCTGCAGTCAGGCCGCAAACCCCTTTGTCAAAAAGTAATACTTTTTGACAGAATTAAACCGCCGCTCAACATGAGCGGCGGCTTTTTGCGCGGCGGCATGAAAAAGCAGTCCGGCATGTTTCATGCCGGACTGCTCCATCCAATTGGGGCGCAGTGCCCCGGTTCTCCCCCCTGCTGCACAAACGATCTACGCAGCAGCATTGGCACTTGGCCAGTGATCCGGCGCCGGGCATCCAATCCGGCACCGGGTGATAACGATACTCAGTCGAACTTCGGCTGCTCGAGGTAGTCGGTGTAATCGCGCAGGAACTTCTTTTCCTCCGGCTTGAGATCCAGGCCGATCGTGCCGCCCGGGTTCATGTTGTAGTCGGGGTCAAAGTAGTTCTTGAGCACGCGGAACACGCCATATTCCTTCTCGCCGATGTAGCCCTCGAGCCAGGGCGCGAACATCTTGCCGATGCCGTGGTGGTGGCTCACGGCCGCGCCGGAGCGCTGGATCGCGTCGAGGATCGTGGTGTGGTAGGCCTTGAAGGCATCCTCATCCTGCATACGGGTGAGGAAGATGAAGTACAGGTTCGCGCCCTGCGGATAGCAGTGCGACATATGCGTCGTGACGACGGTGTTCGGCAGCGCGTGGCAGATCTTGCGCACGTCGGCGTGCACCTGCTCCATGTTCGACCAGTTGACCGTGCACTCGAGGGTGTCGGTCGTGATGCCGAAGTCCATGAGCGTGTCGCGCAGGTAGGGGTCGTTGAAGCGGCCCTTTTCCCAGCTGCGGGTGACGTAGCCGGTCAGCGGCATACCGCCGTGTTTGAGCGCAATTTTCGCGATGTTGCGCGCGACATTGCGGCTGTAGCCCTTCTCGCCGTCGGTGAAGCCGAGGAAGAGGCAGCGCTCCATGTCCTTATAGCCGAACGCATCGAGCAGCGGCTGCAGCGGCGTCTCATCGACGTTGTAGAGCTTGAGCATGAGGTTGGTCTCCTCCGGGTCGGACAGGCGGAACACGGACGAGTAGCCGCACTCGCACTGCATCATCTCGCGGGCGGCCTTCATGGCGGTGTCCCACGTCTTGAAGATGTAGGAGAAGCGCTTGCGGTTTTCCGGCATCCAGCGGAAGACGCGCAGCGTAACCTCGGTCAGCACGCCGAACGTGCCCTCGGAGCCCATCATGATCTGGTTCAGGTTCGGACCGGTGGCCTCGCGGGAGTAGTGGCTGGTCTGGATGACGCCGATGGGCGTGGCGTACTTCTGGCTGAGCACGATGTCGGCGATGGTGCCGTAGTACGTGCTGTTCTGGCCTGCGCCGCGCGTGACGGTCCAGCCGCCGACGCTCGAATACTCGAACGACTGCGGGAAGTGGCCGCAGGTGTACTGGCGCTTTGCACCGAAGAGCTCGGGCGCGTTCTGCAGCGTCTTTTCCAGATCCGGACCGGACATGCCGGCCTGCACGGTGATGGTCTGGTCGATCTCGTTGAAGCTGATGACCTTGTTGAAGTTGCGGCGCATGTCCAGCGAGATGCCGCCCTTGGTCGGCTCGACGCCGCGGGTGACGCTGCTGCCGCCGCCGTAGACGTACAGCGGGATGTGGTGCTCGGTGGAGTAGGCGACGATCTGCTCGACCTGCTCGCTCGTCTCGGGGTAGAGCACGACGTCGGGCACGCTGTCGATGCGCTTGTGGCGCAGACGCAGCAGGTCGTAAGCCGTGGCGCCGTAGGCCACGCTCAGACGGTCGTAGTCCGTGGTGGAGAGGTTCTGCTCACCGACGATCTTTTTGAGCGCGTCGATGTGCTCGGGCGCAAGCTGCACCGGGTGATCGGGCAGCTCCACGGGGTCAAAGCCGGTGTCGTCGGAATATGCCTTGAAGTCGTCGTCCGTCATCTGGAACTTCTCTTTCATGAGCGTGTACAGAGACTCCTTCGGGTATTTGAAGAAGTTCGGGTCGCCCCAGCGGAAGATGGAGCGGTAGCTATTTTCGGGGGCGGGGGTGAGCAGCCAGTTCGGCTCGAATCCTTTGTACGGTTTGTTGCTCATTGTGCAATCCTCCTCTTGACTTGGATCAGTTTCTGATAGATCGGGCGCAGGCGCGGATAGATCTTGCGGTAGGCCTGCTCGTAAATGTCGTTATATACCTCGTGATTCCGCTCGTTTGGCTGGAACGTGTCCTTGACGTGGACCATGGCCTTGGCCGCCTCGTCAAAATCGGCGAATACGCCCTTGGCCACGAACGCGACCATGGACGAGCCGATGGAGCACGCCTCGTGCGTCTGCGAGCGCACGACCGGCAGACCGAACACGTCCGCCGCGATCTGGCAGACCACGTCACTCTTCGCGCCGCCGCCGCCGATGCGGATCTCGCGGATGGTCAGACCCGAGCGGTCCTCCATGATGCGCAGCGCCATGTACAGCTCCAGGCACAGGCCCTCGATGATGGCGCGGTAGAAGTGGTAGCGCGTGTGGTAATCGGAAAAGCCGATGACCGCGCCGAGCGAATCCGGATGCAGGATGCCGGCCGTCCAGTACGGCTGCAGGAGC
>OGXX01003750.1_pt1 | contig 12368 bp, 14 predicted proteins | sample 1576301 | NCBI WGS metagenome assembly OGXX01 (sample SAMEA3541469, study PRJEB24748) | human gut metagenome | biome: human gut; feature: human-associated habitat; material: faeces | place: China | collected 2012
CAAAACCTGCCGGCATACGGCGTTAGGAGAGCCTTTCGTGGGAATTACTACATCGGCGGCCCTTCGATAGAGGGGCATCCGCTTTTGGTGAAGCTCCCGGATAAACCGGAAACGGTCCGGCCGCTGGAGCAGAGGCCGGTTCCGGTCGTTTTTCAGCCGCAGCTGAAGCACCCGCAGAGGAGTATCCAGCAGTACGATCACGCCGCCTACCTTGAACGCGTCCACATTCCGCTGGAAGGTCAGGGCGCCGCCGCCGGTGGCCACCACATAGCCGCCCCGCTGAGAAAGCTCCACGGCGGCCTCGTGCTCCAGGTCCCGGAAGAAGTCTTCGCCGTGTTTTTCAAAAATATCCGGAATTTTCATGCCAGCCCTCTTTTCGATGTAGCCGTCCATATCCACGAATTCCATTTGGGTCATCTGGGAAAGCTTTTTTCCCACCGTGGATTTTCCGCAGCCCATAAAGCCGCAGAGAACGATATTGAGCTTTGTCTGTGCCATGGCGCCGGTCACCCCGGGAAAACGCGGAGCAGCTCCTGCTTTGTCTCTTCGCAGAGAGCCGCGATTTCGTCATAGGTATACTGAGAGCCGTCCCAGATTTTGTGGGAAGCCGCAGCCTGCCATACCAGCATGGAAAGGCCGCCCAGCACCTTGCAGCCACATTCCCTGGCGGTTTTCAAAAGCTTGGTCTCCATGGGGTTGTATACCGCGTCGAACACATACTCCGTGTTCTCTAAAATTTCGCGGCCTACCGGCATTTCATCTATCTGAGGATACATGCCCACAGGGGTGGCGTTGATCAGCAGGTCAATGTGGCCGGAAAGGCAGTCTAAACGGCAGGTTTCCGTATCGCCGTTGTGCACATCGTTGCGAAGCGCTCCGGAAAGAGAGGCGGCGTGGCTCAGGCTTTTCCGGCGCACCGCCAGCATCACGAAGCAGCCGGCCATGGTGGCCTCATAGGCGATGGTGCGGGCGACCCCGCCGGTGCCTAAAATCACCACTCGGCCCTTCAGAGGAATCCCAGCTTGCCCTAGGGCGGAAAGAAAGCCGTCCGGGTCTGTGGTGTAGCCCTCCAGACAGCCATTGTTTTTTACGGTATTTACGGACTGGTATAGAGAGGCTTTTTGATCCATTTGCTTTAAAAAGGGAATGATCGCCTGTTTATGGGGAATGGTGATATTAAAGCCATCGAGAGACTTCAGCTCCTGGATTTTTCCGATCAGGTCCTCAGTGGGGATGTCGTAAACGCCGTAGTCAGCGTCGATGTCCCGCATTTCAAAAAGGCGCTTGTGGATAAACGGCGACATGGTGTGGCCGATTGGATGTCCGATTACCGCGTAACGTTTTTGGCTCATAGAATACACCCCTTAAAATTATGTGGATTTTTTTGAAGAAACTGCCGAAGATTTGTAAAATTGGAAATTTGTTATTGACAAAGCCTATTTTTACTAATAAGATGTGGATATAGAGTTTGGCGTGACAGGGGAAATCATCTGTATGATTCGATTGTACACGAAAAAAGCTGATTTGTCCATGTCATGTTCAGGAGAATGATTATTTTTTAGGAGGAATTACAATATGGTATTAGAAAAGGTCAAAGCGATTTTGAGCGAGCAGTTTGATGTGGAAGAGGATTCCATCACTCCCGACACCAACCTTTCTGAGGATTTGGAAGCGGATTCCTTGGATGTTGTGGATCTGCTGATGTCCATTGAGGATGAATTCGAAATCGAGGTTCCCGATGAGGAGATCGAGAACATCAAGACTGTTGACCAGCTGGTAAAATACATCGAAGCTAATATGAAATAAGTTTGCCCCGCTTTTATAATTAAAAACGGCAAATTCAAAAGCCGCCTTGTAGCAGTAGGAACAAGGCGGCTTTTTATTTTTGCGCCGCTTGAAAAAGAGCGTCCCCGCTTTTTCTGCTTCCGGCAGCGGAAGGAGAATATTACGCGGCGCTGCAATGCTGCGTGAGCTTAGGGAAGCGCCGCCTTTTATCAGGCTCGCTCTCGAACCTCCTGACAGGGAATCAGGGGGAAAAGCGGAGGAGATTTTCCCGGCGCGGCGCTTTTTTTGAATTCTTGTTGAAAATTGGGAAAACATTCTATATAATAAATTTATATGTGTTTCTAAACTATTCTAGTGTTTACAACACGAAAAGGAGAGAATTTCTTTGGGTGATTTTTCATTCTTAATCAACAGTGTGCAGAATATCACCGGGCCTATGGTTGTGATGTGGCTCATCGGCGGTCTTCTGATCTGGCTCGCCATTAAAAAGGATTACGAGCCGGCCCTGCTGCTCCCTATGGGCTTCGGCGCCATCCTGGTAAACCTGCCGGATACCGGCGTGCTGGGGGACAACGGCATTATCCAATGGCTTTACAACGTGGGGATCGGCGCCTCTGAGGCGTTCCCGCTGCTGCTGTTTGTGGGAATCGGCGCTATGATCGATTTTGGCCCCTTGCTTTCCAATCCTAAAATGTTGCTGTTCGGCGGCGCGGCACAGTTCGGTATTTTTATGACCGTCGTCCTGGCGGTGCTCTTAGGCTTCCCGCTGCGGGACGCTATGTCTGCGGGCGTCATCGGCGCGGCGGACGGCCCCACCGCCATTATGGTTTCTCAGGTGCTGAACAGTGATTATAAGGGCGCCATCACCGTGGCGGCATACTCATATATGGCTTTGGTGCCGATTATCCAGCCAATGGCTATCAAGCTGGTCACCACCAAAAAGGAACGGCAGATCCGTATGCCCTATAATCCCAAGTCAGTGTCCAGAACCACAAAGATTTTATTCCCCATTATCGTAACCCTGATCGCCGGACTGATCGCTCCCGACTCCATCGCCCTGGTAGGCTTTTTGATGTTCGGCAATCTGATCCGGGAGTGCGGACGGCTGGAAAACCTGTCTCTGACCGCCCAGGGCCCTCTGGCAAACCTGATCACCATTTTCCTGGGCATCACCATCGCCTTCCAAATGAAGGCGGATCAGTTCTTAACCTGGGGCACCTTGCTGGTCATGGCTCTCGGCCTGTTCGCCTTTGTATTCGATACCATGGGCGGCGTGCTGTTTGCCAAGCTTTTAAACATTTTTCTGCCCAAGGGCAGGAAGATCAACCCCATGGTAGGCGGCGCCGGCATTTCCGCGTTCCCCATGAGCGCCAGGGTGATCCAGAAGATGGCCTTGAAAGAGGACAACCAGAATCACCTGCTGATGCACGCGGTTGGCGCCAATGTGGCCGGACAGATCGGTTCCGTGGTAGCGGGAGGCATTATTCTTTCTCTGGCCCGCACCTTTGGCCTGCTGTAAGGAGGTTAGGACTATGATGTTAATGACGATGCTATACAATTTTTTAGATACGGCTTTCAACAGCGCCCTGGGCCCGGTGGATTTAGAGGATATTTGGAAATCCCTGCGGCTGATGCTGGAGGGCATGGTTGGCATCTTTGTGGTAATGGTGCTGATCTTTCTGGTAATCTTTATTTTAAGCAGAACCTTTGACCGTAAGAAAGACGACGATACCGATAAAAAGGAGTAATCACACATGGCAGAACAGAAGAAAATGGTAGAAGCCATCACCTCGATGGAGGAGGACTTTGCCAAATGGTACACAGATATCGTAAAGAAAGCGGAGCTGATGGATTATTCCAGCGTGCGGGGCTGCATGATTATCGAGCCTTATGGCTGGGCCATTTGGGAAAATATCCGGGATATTTTAGACCATGAGTTTAAAGAGCTTGGTCACGAAAACGTGGCGATGCCGCTGTTTATCCCCGAGAGCCTGCTTCAAAAGGAAAAGGACCACGTGGAGGGCTTCGCTCCTGAGGTGGCCTGGGTGACCCACGGCGGCGAGGAGGAGCTTCCTGAGAGGCTCTGCGTCCGTCCCACCTCGGAGACGCTGTTCTGCGACCACTACAAAAATATTATTCACTCCTGGCGGGATCTGCCCAAGCTGTATAATCAGTGGTGCTCTGTGGTTCGCTGGGAAAAAACCACGCGCCCCTTCCTCCGCTCCGTGGAGTTTTACTGGCAGGAGGGTCACACCATGCACGCCACCGCCCAGGAGGCGATGGAAGAAACTGAGCGTATGCTCAACGTTTACGCGGATTTTTGTGAAAAGCAGCTTGCTATTCCGGTGGTAAAGGGAAGAAAGACGAAAAAGGAACAGTTCGCCGGCGCGGAAGCCACCTATACCATCGAGGCCCTGATGCATGACGGCAAGGCTCTTCAGTCCGGCACCAGCCACTATTTTGGAGACGGCTTCGCGAGGGCTTTTGAGATCACCTATACAGATAAGGAGAACAAGCCTCAGTATCCCCACCAGACCTCCTGGGGCATGTCTACCCGGATCATCGGCGGAATCATCATGACCCACGGCGACGATAACGGACTGGTTCTGCCTCCCGCTGTGGCGCCGATCCAGGTGATGATTATACCGATTGCCCAGCATAAGCCCGGTGTATTGGAAAAGGCAGAGGAGCTGCGGGCAAGGCTGAAAAAGATCTGCCGGGTCCGGATGGACGACAGCGAGCAGAGTCCGGGCTGGAAGTTCAGCCAGTATGAAATGAAGGGTGTGCCGCTTCGTTTGGAGATCGGCCCTAAGGATATCGAGAAAAATCAGTGTGTGCTGGTGCGCCGGGATAACCGGGAAAAGACCTTTGTCTCTCTGGATGAGCTGGAGGCAAAAATTCCTGAACTGCTGGAGGCCGTTCGCCAGGGAATGTACGATAAGGCGCTGGCCCGCCGGGAGCAGATGACTTACACCGCTGTCAGCTTGGAGGAAATGAAGAAGACCGCCGATGAAAAGCCTGGCTTTATCAAGGCCATGTGGTGCGGCGACCAGGCCTGCGAGGAAAAGCTCAAGGAGGAAGCAGGGGTCTCCTCCCGCTGTATGCCCTTTGAGCAGGAGCACTTGTCCGATACCTGCGTTTGCTGCGGCAGACCCGCGAAAACTATGGTATATTGGGGCAAGGCGTATTAAAAATAAAAAGTGCCGGCTGACTGCCGGCACTTTTCGCTATATGGCTCTGGACTCCCTTTCAAAAGCGCCTGAATTTTCTCTTAGCATTTTTATCTCTGCGGCGGATTTTTAAAGAACCCTTGGGCCAGCGGCGGCCTTTGTGTGAAGCCCCGCCCATTCTCCGCCGGCGGCCTGCTTTTAGAAAGCTGAGCTAAAATATCATCTGAATGCTCCGGAACCTTTGCGTCAATACTTCCGCGCTGGTGTGCCAGTGAAAACCCCAAAGCCCGGTTTTCCGCTGAGAAAATTCCGGTATGAGAATCCGCTTAAGCCCACAGCCTATTCCAGCGGGCTTTCACCACGCCGGCGAGCCTGCTGAACACATTGGAAACCGCCTGGGGATTCGCCCGGCCGCTGATAAAAATAGCGGTTGGGCCGTCGGCGCCGCCGATGATACCAATGCTGCCGGCCTCTTTCGGCCTGCCAATGATCTTGATGCTGTGCTGTTTGCCGCAAACGCGGTTGGAAACGGCCTCGCCCAGTCTCAGGATCAAAGCCGTGACGGCCACCATGCCGGCGGCTTTACAAAGAAATTTAAACATCGCAACTACCTCTTTTCGTATTATTTTCTGCCTGTTCGGCTTTGCGTTCAGGCCTCTGGCTCCAGCCTTTTGAAAGGTCCGATTTCGATCTTTGAACCGGCCATGGGCCTTCGCCTGGAATTTTCTGGAGGGCCTGCCTAAATTTGTCATAGCTTTGGTGCGGCTGGCCTTTTCCGCTCGGCTTTAATTTTATTACTTAAACCCGTTATAAGCCGCCGCTTATATTTTAAACGAAAGACAGCTTATGAAACTGTATACCTATTACTATAATGGATTTTAAAGGTTTGTCAAATACAAAAAAGCGGAGGGATGTTTTTGGAAACGCCTTTATACACCGCGTTGACGGATTATCAAAAAAAGAAGTACGCATCCTTTCATACGCCCGGGCATAAAAATACAATAAGTTTTTTAAAATATAATCTATACGATTTGGATTTTACGGAACTGCCGGACACCGACAGCTTATTTGAAGCGGAGGGCTGTATTCTAAAAGCGGAGCAGGCTGCGGCAAAGGCGTTTTCTACACTACTTTGCGTATTATCTGCCGGCGGCTGTACAATGTGTATCCAAGGGATGCTCCGGCTGGCGGCGCCCAGCGGGGGAAAGCTGGTGTGCGGCAGGATCATCCATCGTTCCGCCGTGAATACCATGGCCCTTCTGGGAATCGACCCCGTTTGGGTAATGCCGGAACCGAACGCGGGAGAGGGGCTTGCCGGACGGATTACGCCGGAAGGCGTCCGCAGAGCCTTGGAGAAAAATCCGGAGGCGAAAGGGGTCTACCTTACCAGTCCTGATTATTACGGGGTGATTTGTGATATTCAAGGGATCGCCTGCGTATGTAAGGAATATGGGGTGCCGCTGCTGGTAGACAACGCTCACGGCGCCCATCTGGGCTATTTATCGGAAAACCTTCATCCCATCCATTTGGGAGCCTCTATGGCCGCCTGCTCGGCGCATAAGACGCTGCCGGTGCTGACCGGCGGAGCCTGGCTTCAGATCAACGACAGCCGTTATCTGGAGGGAGTAAAGGAAGCTATGAGCCTGTTCGGCTCCACCAGCCCGTCCTATCCGGTGATGGCCTCTCTTGATTTGTGCCGGGCCTGGCTTGAGGAGGAGGGGCAGAAGGCATTTCAAACACTGGAACGCCGGGTTGGGGCGGTGAAGAAGCTGGCGGCGGCAAAGGGCCTCGGTATACCGGAGGGCCTGACAGACCCGGTCCGAATCACCCTTAATACCGCAAAGATTGGCCTGACCGGGCAGAAAGCGGCTCAGGGCTTCCGGGAATGCGGCGTGGAGCCTGAATATGCCGACGACGGCTTTGTGGTGCTGATCCCCTCTCCTTTCAATACAGAGGAGGAGTTCCTAAGGGTCGAGCGGGCGATTGAGTCCATGCCCGTGGGGGCTCCTCTTGCCATCGGGCGGCGGATCCCGCCGGTTTCGGGGCAGGCGGTTTCCCCCAGAAAGGCGGTGCTTTCTCCAAGCGAGGAGGTTCCAATGAATCTGGCGGTAGGCAGAATCGCGGCCCGGGCCTCTTGTCCTTGTCCGCCGGGAGTGCCGGTGGTGATGCCGGGCGAGGTGATTTCGGAAAAAGCGGCGGAGTTTCTAATTAGGTATGGCTTTTCTTCGGCAAAAGTGCTAAAATAAAAAGGGAAGGCTTCCTTCCCTTTGAAACAACTAAGATAGGGGGATTTCTCTATGAAGCTAGTACTTGCGATTGTAAGCAATGACGATAGCGCCGCGGTTTCCAGCGCGTTGACCAGAAACGGATTCCAGGTAACCAAATTAGCCACCACAGGCGGCTTTCTCATGGCGGGCAACACCACGTTTTTGACTGGTGTGGAGGATGAACAGGTGGATAAGGTTCTGGAGGTCATTGCGGAGAAAAGCAGTAAGCGGACCCAGATCGTTCCCAGCACCACCACGGCGGATGTGGGGATGTACTCCGCGTTCCCGGTACAGGTCACTGTGGGCGGCGCTACTGTGTTTGTCCTGAACGTTGAGCGGTACGAAAAGGTTTAACGGACGAATCATGGAATATCATTTGTCCCATGCGATGATTTTAGAGGGCCCTGATCCGGAGGCGAATCTGGCTCTGGCAAAGAAGCTGGCCCAGCAGGCGGTCTGTACCGCCGGGGGCCGGCGTCCCTGCGGCGTATGCAGAGATTGTGTGAAGGCCGCGGGCGGCAGCCATCCGGATATCGCCGTTTACGGCGGCAAAGGGGGAAGCCGTTCCTTTCACGTGGAGGAGGTCCGGCAGATCCGGGACTCTGCCGCGGTAATGCCCAACGAGGCCCAGGCCAAGGTTTATATCCTGGATGGAGCCGACCATATGACGGAGCAGGCCCAAAACGCCTTGCTAAAGGTGTTGGAGGAGCCGCCGTCCTACGTGATATTTTTGCTGACCTGCGGGGCGGCGTCCTCACTGCTGCCCACTGTCCGTTCCCGGGCGCAGATTTTCCGCATCCAGAAGGAGGACAATCCTCAGACGGAGGAAAGCGAGGCGTTTTTGCTGGCGGAAAGCATGGCCAAGGCCGTTCCATCCGCCAGAGAGTATGATTTGGTTTCCAAAACGGGAACGCTAACCAAAGATAAGGAGCTTTTCCGCGCCGTGCTGAAAGAATTAGCATTGATTTTTCGAGACGCCTGCGCTTTGGTTGCGGGCGGGGAAAGCCAGGTTACAGCGTCGCAGGCCGCCGGCTACCTTGCCCAGCGGCTCACCCGAAAAAAGCTGATGGCTTTGCTGGAAGCGGTGCTGGAAGCCCAGGCTATGCTGGAAAGGAATGTAAATCAAACCCTTCTCGCCGCCTGGATGTGCGCGAAATTAAAATAACGGAGGTAAGAATGGCGGAAGTAATTGGAGTTCGGTTCAAGGAGGTAGGCAAGGTCTACTATTTTGATCCGAACGGCATTCAAATGAAAAAAGGCGATATGGCCATTGTGGAAACTGCCCGCGGTGTGGAATGCGGCGAGGTCGCGATGGAAAATCGTGAGATAGAGGATAAGGATATCGTTCATCCCCTGAAAAAAATGATTCGCAAGGCTACCCAGGGAGATCTCAAAAAGGTGGAGGAGAACCGGAAAAAGGAACGGCACGCCTTTGAGATTTGCGAAAAGAAAATTCTGGATCACAAGCTGGAAATGAAGCTGGTGGATGTAGAGTACACCTTTGACAACAATAAAATACTGTTTTATTTCACTGCCGACGGCCGGGTGGATTTCCGGGAGTTGGTGAAGGATTTGGCTTCTGTGTTCCGCACCAGGATCGAGCTGAGACAGATCGGCGTGCGGGACGAGGCGAAAATGATGGGCGGCCTGGGAATCTGCGGCAGGCCTTTCTGCTGTACCTCTTTTTTAGGAGAGTTTCAGCCGGTATCCATTAAAATGGCGAAGGAGCAAGGGCTTTCCCTGAATCCGGTAAAGATTTCCGGAACATGCGGCAGATTGATGTGCTGCCTGAAATATGAGCAGGCGGCCTATTCCGATCTGCTGAGAACCACGCCGAAAAACGGCGCGGTGGTAAATACCCCGGAGGGCCGGGGCGTGGTGGTGGATGTGAACCTTCTCACCGGGATGCTGAAGGTGAGGATGGATCGGGCGCCGGAGGCTGCGCCGATGTCCTTCCATGCCAAGCAGGTCAAGGTTATCAAGGATTCTCAGATCAAGGTGGCGAAAGAGGAAGTGGAGAAGCTGAAGGATCTGGAGGGTTAGTAACAGATTTTTCAACAGGAATTTACAAAAAAAGTAGTTGCTTTTTTAGAATCACATGATACAATAGAGATGATAAAAAGAAGGAGGTGTCTCTTTTATGGCATACAAGATTTCTGATGAATGTATTTCCTGCGGCGCGTGCGAGGCTGGCTGCCCGGTAAACGCAATTTCCGAGGGCGACGGCAAATACGTAATCGACGCCGATACCTGCATCGATTGTGGCGCTTGCGCGGATGCTTGCCCGGTGGGCGCTCCCCAGGCGGAATAATTAGGTACATGAAGAAAAAGGCGAGGCGGGTTTGCCCCGCCTTTTTTCTATCGGAAAGGGGGAGCGAAAGATGTTTCGCTGGGGCGAGCATTTGGAAGCGCTGGGCAACGGCGTTTCCGTTTTGGTCAACGAAACCCACCATTTCGGAACCGACACCATCCTTTTGGCGGACTTTTGCCTCCCGGTGAAAGGGAAGCAGGCGGTGGAGCTGGGAGCGGGATGCGGGGCGATTTCCATGATCTGGCTTAGAGAACAGCCTCCCGCCCACATTACCGCAGTGGAAATTCAGGAGGAAGCCGTGGACCTGCTGCGCCGCACGGTAAAATATAATGAAAAAGAGGAGCTGGTGACGGTGCTCCGGGAGGATCTGCGGCAGCTGCAAGGGAAGCTGCCGATGGGCGCCATGGACTTGGTGGCCTGTAACCCGCCCTATAAAACCGTGGGAGCGGGTTTGGTCAATGCGGAGGAGGGAAAAAGGATTGCCAGGCATGAGGTGGCCTGCACCATCGAGGATGTGTGTCTCAGCGCTGCGGGGCTGCTGAAATACGGCGGAAGCCTATGCCTCTGCCACCGGGTTGAGCGGATGTGCGACGTGATAGAGGCCATGCGGGAAGCGGGTCTGGAGCCGAAGCGGATGCGGCTTGTTCAGCAGAGGGCGGAAAAGCCTGCTAAGCTGTTTCTTTTAGAGGGCAAAAAGGGCGGAAGGCCCGGGCTTGTGATAGAGCCGGTTTTGCTGATCGAGGATGAAACAGGAGCTTACAGCGGCGAGATGAAGCGGATTTACGGCAGCTACCGAAACGAGCAGGAATGAATTTTGCGCAAAGGATCTCGCAGGAGGGCACCGCCGTCAGAAAAGCGAAGCGGCACGGTATGAGAGGCGCGGCGGAATTGGCAGTACGAAATTAACAGCGCGGGTCTGCCCGCTGTTTTCAAGGATAGCCGCCGCTTTGCGCTGACGGAACAAGGATCATGCCCTGGGCTGCGGCGGTTTGGATTTTTCACAGCGGGAGCTGGAATGGGCTTCCTTGAAAGGAAGCAAATACACAAAAGGCCGGACGCGGCCTTTACCGGAGGAAGAAAATGAGCGGAATACTAACGGTAGTGGGAACGCCCCTTGGGAATTTGGGGGACATGTCTCCCAGAGCGGTGGAAGCCCTGCGCCAAGCGGACTTTATTGCGGCGGAGGATACCAGGGTGACGCTGAAGCTGCTGAATCATTTTGAAATCAAAAAGCCCATGATCAGCTACCATGAACACAATGCCCGCGAAAAGGGCGGTGAGATCATCACCCGCCTGCTTTCCGGTCAGACCTGTGCTATTGTCACCGATGCTGGAATGCCCTGCATCTCCGACCCGGGGGAAGATCTGGTTCGCCTGTGCGCAGAAAATGGAATCGATACCGTTGTAATCCCTGGACCAAGTGCAGCAATCTCTGCTCTGGCTCTGTCGGGACTTTCCACCTCCAAATTTGTGTTTGAAGGTTTTTTAAATCCACAGAAAAATGCCCGTCTCGAACGTCTGGAAGAGCTCAAGCGGGAAAAGCGCACTATTATCTTCTACGAAGCGCCGCACAAGCTGTGTGACACTCTATCCGCAATGTATCAGGTTCTGGGTGACCGGAAAATTACCCTTGCAAGGGAACTGACCAAAATTTATGAGGAAGTTATCCGCACCACACTCTCGCAGGCAGTTGCTCTCTTTGAGGAGAAAGCGCCCAAAGGAGAATTTGTGCTGGTGGTCGAAGGAATGGTGGAGGAGGAGCAGAGCCTTACCTTTGAGCAGGCACTGAAACTGATTCAGGCGCTTGTCGATAAGGGAGAGCCTCTTTCCAAAGCAGCAAAGGATGTTGCCCGTCAGACCGGATTCAAAAAGGGTGAACTCTACTCCCGTTTTTTGGCAGAGTAAAGCTGTAAACTAACTTTAGAGAAAAACAGAAGTTTTTAGTCGAGCTTTTTACAAAAAGCTCGCGGATTCTAAAGGCAGAGCCTTTAGTCGCTCGTCGCAACGAGCGAAATACCTTAAAACAATATAAAAATAAAAAAGTAATAGGGGCAGAAGAGTGACAAACTGTTACTCGCTGTTTCGATGCAGCCGCACGTCAGTGCGCAGGCGCACAGCGGTGCGTCTGATAAGCCATAATGAAATTTTATTTGACAAAACTTTTGTTTGCGACCATTTTCACTAAAACTTTGATATTTTCTGAAAAGAAAGGATAATACTACTATGATGTATTCTGATAAAGTATGGGACCATTTTTCCAATCCACGCAATGTCGGCGAAATCGCTGACGCAGATGGTGTCGGCGAGGTAGGCAACGCTACCTGCGGCGATATCATGAAAATCTACCTGAAGATTGAAAAAGATGTCATCACCGACGTTAAATTCAAAACCTTCGGCTGCGGCGCTGCAATCGCTACCAGCTCTATGGCTACTGAAATGATCAAAGGTAAACCAGTCAGCGAAGCGCTCAAACTCACCAACAAAGCAGTTGTTGAGGCTCTGGATGGTCTGCCGCCGGTAAAGGTTCACTGCTCGGTACTGGCAGAACAGGCAATCAAACATGCTCTAGCTGACTATTACCGCCGCAACGGTATCGATCCAACCCCATTTGTCGGCGAACTGCCGGATGCAGAGGCATGCCATGTCCACTAAGAAAGTTCTTGTCGCTTTAAGCGGCGGCGTTGATTCCTCGGTTGCTGCGGTTCTCGTCCACAAGGCCGTGGGTAAGCAGCTCACCTGCGTCTTTGTTGACCATGGCCTGCTTCGTAAGAACGAAGGCGACCAAGTGGAACAAGTCTTCAAACGAGACTTTGACATGAACCTCATCCGTGTTGA
>OGXX01003751.1_pt1 | contig 12365 bp, 9 predicted proteins | sample 1576301 | NCBI WGS metagenome assembly OGXX01 (sample SAMEA3541469, study PRJEB24748) | human gut metagenome | biome: human gut; feature: human-associated habitat; material: faeces | place: China | collected 2012
TATGTGGTATTTGATAAAACAGGTACCATGACCCAGGGTGTATTCGAGGTAAGTGGTATTCACCACAATGAAATGTCTGATGAGAAATTGTTAGAGTATGCAGCACTTGCAGAGTGTTCTTCTTCCCATCCCATCAGCAAGAGTCTGCAGAAAGCATATGGCAAACCTGTTGACAGAAACCGTGTTGCAGATATTGAAGAGATCAGCGGAAACGGTGTGATCGCCAAAGTGGATAGTGTCTCTGTAGCAGCGGGAAATGCAAAACTGATGAAGAAGCTTGGTGTTGCCTATCAGGAATGTCATCACGTAGGAACCGTGGTACACATGGCTGTAGATGGCAGATATGCAGGACATATCCTGATCTCTGATATTATCAAGCCTCATGCAAAAGAGGCCATTACAGAACTGAAGAAGGCCGGCATTTCCAGAACTGTTATGCTTACCGGCGACTCCAGACGGGTTGCAGATCAGGTTGCCTCAGAGCTGGGAATTGATGAAGTTTACAGTGAACTTCTTCCCGCTGATAAGGTAACAAAGGTGGAAGAACTTCTGGATAAAAAAACAGCCAAAGAAAAACTGGCATTTGTAGGTGACGGTATCAATGATGCCCCGGTATTGTCCAGAGCAGACATCGGTATTGCCATGGGTGCCCTTGGCTCCGATGCAGCGATCGAGGCAGCAGATATTGTGCTTATGGATGATGACCCGCTGAAGATCTCCAAAGCAATTAAGATCGCACGTAAATGTATTCGCATTGTATATGAAAATATCTATTTTGCTATAGGTATCAAAGTTATCTGCCTGATCCTGGGTGCCATTGGTATTGCAAATATGTGGATGGCAATTTTCGCAGATGTAGGAGTTATGATCATTGCGGTATTGAATGCCATCCGTGCGTTATTTGTGAAAAAACTGTAAATATGGATAAAATTGGCAGTAATGAGAAAGGAAACAGGTGACAGAATGGAAGAACGTAAAGATGAAGTATGTGATGGTTTTGAGGTTCATGAAGATCTGTTGAAGATTGTAAATGAGACTCTGCCTGAGGAGACAGAGCTTTATGATCTGGCAGAACTTTTCAAGGTTTTCGGAGACTCTACCAGAATACGCATTTTGTTTGTTTTGTTTGAGGCAGAGGTATGCGTCTGCGATCTCGCTAAAGCATTGAATATGACTCAGTCTGCGATTTCTCATCAGCTTCGTATTCTGAAACAGAATAAACTGGTAAAGAGCCGCAGAGAGGGAAAATCTATTTTCTATTCTCTGGCAGATGATCATGTCCGCACGATTATCAACCAGGGACGGGAACATATAGAAGAAGATTGAAAAAAGCATCAGTTATCTGAAAGATTATAAATTCAGATAACTGATGCTTTTAAAGTTATAGATGAACTCTTTTCAAAATCTCGTTAGTAAGTCCGCCGATCACTACTCCGGCAGCAACACCTGCCACCAGAAGTGCCGGTGCGTATACAAACACACTTGCATTTTGTACGATCAGCATGGCAATGATCAACTGACCGATATTATGGGAAACACCTCCTGCAACGCTGACACCGATCAGACTGAAGGAGGTTTTTTTCAGCATAAGTGTCATAACCGTCATACTAAGCGCAGCGCCTGCCAGACTGTACAGGATACTGAACAGATTTCCGAACATAAATCCAATCACCAGAATGCGGACAACAGAAACCAGAGCAGCCTCCCTAAATGAATATTTCTTCAAAATAAAAAGTACTCCCAGATTGGCAAGCCCAAGTTTAATCCCCGGAATCCCCGCAAAAACCGGAATCAGTGATTCCACATATCCCAGAATGATCGCCACAGCTGAAAAAAGCCCAAGGCAGGCTGTTTTTTGCTTCATAAATCTATTTTCTCCTCTCAAAAAAATCCAAAATGGAATTCTCAGAATTCTTCAGACATTTTAACATAGAAAAAATATTCCCGCAACCACAAGTTAGATGTAACTAATACCGATTGTTACTGAAAACATTTATTGAGAAAAAATGACGAATATCCCCGGTGAAAAAGTGTGGATTTTTTCAGACAGACATGTTACTATTTTATAAGTTAGTGGTAGCTAATTTACATAATTACTGCTGACAGCATACCTATAGCAATCCTATATGAATATCTTTGGCAGAAGTCACTCCCTTTTGGTAAAAGTAAAATCCCTTTGGTTAATAAGTTGATTAACCCTCTGGTAAGAGTGATTCCGCAAAAAAATTTTAGAAGAGGAGAAAAACATGACAAACAAAAAACTTATGAAAAAAATAGCACCTGTTGTAATGAGTGCCGCAGTTGCTATGACCAGCATGCCATATGCAGTTCTGGCATCTGATTTCACAGACAGTGAGGTACTTACAGACAGCACAGATTTCTCTGTTTCCGAAGAGTTTGCCGCCGAGGATGCGCAGGAAGAATTTACCACCGAAGATGTCCAGGATGCTTTTGCTGCAGAAGCACAGCAGGGCGAAGCCTATGTTCTTATGAACATCCCATATGATGATTTCTATAAGGCAGAATTGAAAAACAATGATGTAAAAGTGGATGCCTTTACATCTGCAACCCTTAATAAATCAAGAACTTCCGGAATGATGAACGGAAATTCCGCTTATCATGTAGACCCCAACGGAACCGATGTAACAGGTGTTACATTCCCTGTAAAAGTCAGTGATCTTTCCCTCCTGAAAGACCAGAAACAGGTAACAGATTCTGACTCTGTTACAATTACTGTGACAAACAGAGGACAGACAAGCAGCAATACCTATACAGGAAAAGATTCCCTGATTGAAAATGCCTCTTATTCTTATTACATTTTAAGCGAAACACCGTCTTATTACAAAGAACTTACTGTAAATGCAGATGGCAGCTATTCATTCTCAGCAATGAAAGGCGCTCAGACAAAGACAGTTGCAATTGATGCTACATTAAAAACAGAAACAAAATACGGTGATTATGAACTGGATCTGGACAAGGAAATTTTTTCATCACTGCTCGATACAACCACAGATAAGGTTTATGGTGTAACTGTAAATACTACAGACGGAACTAACTATGGCCTGCGTCATCTGGAGAATATCTGGCGTGGAAGTATGCTTTCCTGGGGAACCGGATATACAACAGAAGTTCACGGATGCCCTGTTTCTTCTGCACATTATAAATCAATCATGGGAAAAACCATTGACAGCGTTACTTATTACACAGATAAGGGAATGATCACCTTTGATGTTCCGGATGTAAAGGTACAGACAACTACAGGAATCAAGGCAACAGTAGCAGATATTATGAATACAGACACATCTGCAGCAGTTACCTTTGACCAGACACTGCCTGCTGATTTCAAGGCACAGTATGCCGTAGACGGAACTGCGGTTTCCTGCACAGACGGAAAACTTGCTGTTGGAACTCTTGCACTGGGAACACACAAGGTTGAAATTGCAGATGCCAGCGGAAACTACGCAGCTATTGTCACTGAATTTACAGTAAATACAGACAAAATGCCGGCTTCCTATGACAGTAACGAGACAAAGCTGGTTGCAGCAGAAGGCATTACTGCAGAAGAATTCTCTGCATACATTAAGAGCATCAGCAAAGTAAAAGTTGATGATACAGAATATGCCGCAACAGGAAAAGGAAGCAAAATCATTGTAAAAGAAGATGGAACTTTAGACCTCACAGATCTTCAGGTAACAGACACAACTGTATTTGAAATAACTGCTGTGGGATATAAGAATAATCTTACTTTTACTTACAAAGAAGTAGAAAATACATTTGAATTAAATACTTCTTCCAAGACTCTATATACAAAAGGCAGCACAAAAACCACTCTCAAAGTTACAACAAACCTTACCGATAAAATTACATGGGAATCCAGCAACACAAAAGTGGCTACAGTAAACAGCAACGGTGTTGTAACTGCTAAAGCAAAAGGAACAGCAGTGATCACAGCATCCTGCGGAGAATACAAAGTAACCTGCAAGATAACAGTTAAGAATCCATCACTGAAACTTACAAAAACTTCAGCGACTGTAAAAGCAGGAAAAACAACAAAAATTTCCGCAAAAGCAACCCCATCCGGAAAGATTACTTACAAATCCAGCAACACCAAGATTGCAACAGTAAGCTCCAAAGGCATTGTAAAAGGAAAGAAAAAAGGTACAGCCAAAATCACAGTAACCTGCAACGGAGTTAAAAAGGTATTTACAGTAAAAGTAAAATAAATGATAACAGATCAATGACTCACACAATAAATGACCTCGGATTTTACTCCGGGGTCATCTTAATGAGAAAAAAACAACATTAGCAAAAGCCATTATATATAGATTTTTGGATACGAAAATGATATACTTCCAAAGTTAGTTGTGATTAAGTTTTGCTTCGCTCAAAAACAAATATCATATCCGGCAAAAATAAAATGAAAGAGAGGAAACAACGTGAATAATCAAAATTTTTATCTGCGTCTGATTGCTCTTTTGCTGATCATCATGGCGGTATTTTTCTATAATGGAACAGTAAAGGATAAAGAACAGACTCAGGATATTGCAGACCTGACTGCAAAAGTAGAGAGTCTGGAGAATCAGCAGGACCAGATTCTTACAGCATTACAGGAAACTTATGAAGAACAGAAAACAGCAGCAGAAAGTAAAACTTCTTCTGATGCCTCTTCAAAAGCTGATAATAAATCCGAAAAGGATTCTACAGATAATAAGGAAAATACAGACCAGGCAGATTCTGAAGAAGCCGATGACTCTGACAATGTATATAAGAATGGCACCTTCGAAGGTTCAGGAACAGGATACGGTGGAACGATCACTGTTCAGGTAACTCTGGAAGACGATACCATTACAGCAGTCAGTGTAGTCAGTGCACCGGGTGAAGACAGTGCTTATCTGTCACAGGGTGAGAATGTCATAAACAGCATCATCAGCGAGCAGAGCACAGATGTTGACACCATTTCCGGAGCAACTTTCAGTTCTACCGGTATCTTAGAAGCAGTAAATGACGCATTATCAAAGGCGGAAAACGCATGAAAAAGAAACAACGAAAGGTACGGCTGATCCGTGCCGCCATACAGCTTATATTTTTTATAGCAGCGCCATCTCTTTTTTCTACTGCATTTGCAGGAGTAAAATCTATCTTTCTTGCAATCGGAGGACAGCAGAGCGTAACCTGGAACTCCTTTCTGGATATCACGGCATTGCTGTTGATCATTACCATTCTGTTCGGACGTCATTTTTGCGGTTATGCCTGTGCGTTTGGCTCGCTGGGAGATGCTCTGTATGAGCTTACCGCATTTATTCGTGCGAAATGCTTTGGAAAAAAGAAAAAACATGGATATCCGGAGGAATGGGTGCACAGATTACAGAAAGTAAAATATGTGCTTCTTACATTCCTGCTTCTCTCCTGCATAACAGGATTCTATTCTAAATTACAGGGAATGAGTCCATGGGATGTATTCTCCATGCTTACAACAGGCAGACTGCCAAAATCTACATATATTGCAGGAACAGTTCTGCTGATCCTGATCATGGTCGGAATGTGTACACAGGAGCGTTTCTTCTGCCAGTTTCTTTGTCCCATGGGAGCGGTATTTGCAATCATGCCGATCATCCCGGGAGCACTTTTCAAACGTAATCGTCCAAACTGTGCGCAGAAGTGCACTCTCTGTAAGAAGAGATGTCCGGCACATCTGGATATTGACGGCGATACTGCACATTCAGGGGAATGCATCTGCTGTCACGCCTGCACTGCAGTCTGCCCAAGAAAAAATATTCACACAGGCACTGTTATTGATAAAAATTAGCAATTACTAACTTATTGAGAAAATTTGATTAGTAAGAACTAACTATATTGGTAGACATACTATCCGTACAATGATATAGTCTATAGAGTTAGATGACAACAACAATAAGAGGATAAGGAATCAGAAATATATGACAAACAGACGCTCTTTTGTGCTGGGACTTTTCATTACGGCATCTCTTTTATGCACATCCCGGACTGCATGGGGAAACTCTGAAATAAACACTTACACCAAAACAGACTTTGCTATGGACACTGTAGTATCAGAGACTCTTTACACAACAGGTGAGGATATCACAGCAGATGTAATCTCTGCATTAAAAGATGTGGAAGAGAACTGGATCTCCTGGACAAAAGAAAGTTCTCAGATATATCAGATCAATCAAAATGCCGGAAATACAACAACGGTATCTGATGAAACTGCCACCTGTTTAAAACAGGTACTGGATTTGTCGAAGGATTCTGACGGAGCCATGGATCCTACTATGGGAAGAGTGATCCGCCTGTGGGATATTGACGGAGAGGATCCGCACATTCCTTCAGATGATAAATTAAATTCCCTGCTTGAAAATGTAGGATATGACAAGGTGACTCTGGATGGAAATAAAGTTACCATGCCGGAAGGAGTAACCCTGGATCTGGGTGCGGCAGGTAAGGGAATCGGCTGCGATGCAGCAAAGAAGATTCTTGATGCAGATAAGAATGTATCAGGCATGATTCTGAATCTTGGCGGCAGCAGTGTTATGAGCTATGGAAGCAAACCCGACGGCTCAACCTGGCAGGTAGCTGTCACTGATCCGCGGGATACAGAAGGTGATTACCTTGGAGTAGTTACTCTGAATGGTACTGAATTTTTATCTACTTCCGGAGATTACGAAAAATATTTTATAGAAGATGGTGTCCGATATCATCATATACTGGATCCTGCTACAGGATATCCTGCAAGAAGTGGTCTTACATCTGTGACGGTTGTGTGTGATGATGGTCTGAATGCGGACGGACTTTCCACTGCCTGCTTTGTACTGGGAAAAGAGAAAGCAGAGGAACTTTTAAAGAAATACAATGCAGACGGACTGTTCGTAGATGATTCTGATCATGTCTGGATGACGGAAGGCATGAAAGAAAGATTTCAATTACTGAAAGATACTTATTCCATCAGTGAATAGGCTTATCTTATATAAAGATCTCTGAACTGTCAAAACTTTCAGTTTTCCGGACAGTTTGGAAATATATTTATCGTTACTGTGAACAGTAACTATTTATCAAATCATATTCAGGAGGATTTAAAGGTATGCGCAAGGGAAATTTAATCAAAATGGCAGCTCCTGCAATTTTAAGTGCAGCAATGATGGTTTCAGGATTACCGGTTATGGCTGCGGATTTTACATCTGATACTGCTGTGGAGACTGAGGCACAGACAGATGAGTTTGATGCAGCAGATGACACCGCTGATGCTTTTGCAGGCGATGAGGAAACACCTTTTGTTGACGATCAGGCAGCAGCAGAAGATGAATTCGCTGCAACAGCAGAAACAGGCTACAAATATGTCTATGCAGGTCTGACATGGGCACAGTACTGGGCATCTGAGGGAGTTTATAATGCTGCAAACACAGCTTCCAATGGAACAAAAGACAGCCATGATGAACTTGACAAAGGCGGTTTCGACACAGTAACCAGAGCTACTGTAAACCATGGCCTGCACAGAGGAAGCTACCAGTGTGAAGCAATCATGTATGACAAAAACGGCGGTTCTTATGAGATTTCCTACTGGACCTCAGCTAATGATGCAGTTCTTACAGACGGAACAACTGTAAAGCTGAATCAGCCTGAAAGAGGACAGATTACAAAAGCTGATGGAAGTGTTGTAGAATTCGACCATTATAACGTAGTAGGCCTGAAATATGTACCTGTCGCAGTAAAAGCAGAAGATTATGAAGCCTTCAAATCCCAGTTCAAGGTTGTGGAAGACGGAAGCACAGTTGCCGGAGGATTTGGAGAAAACAATTTGCAGTCCTATAGTGCAGTTGCGGATGTTACCGCTGAAACAAACGGCTTAAAAGAAGCTGTAAAAGGTTCCGATGGAACATTCACATTCAAGGCCAGAACAAACGGTACAGGTTCCGGACTTAAAGATCAGGCACTCCAGACAGCATCCAATGTTACCGCAACAGTAAAAGAAGCAAGTGGAAGTTACGGCGAATTCTTAAGAGTAGATATTACAGGTGACGGATATGGTGCTCTTGGTGCTAAAATGTATGCTGTAAAATGGGATTACTACGGAAATGGTAATAAAGTTCTGGCATCTTACGGAACAAAATTTGCAGCAGATAACTGGATGCACAAGGCAATGGGAATCCAGCTTGGTCTGACAGATTCCTACCGCTGCCAGCTTCCAAAAGGAACAGATGGAACCGGCAAATGGAAAATCACCGTATATGCAATGGGATATGCAGATACTGTATTTGAAGTTAATGCAACAGATGCAAACATCGTAAAACCGGAAGCAGGAGAAGCAGATACAACAGCATTAAAAGCAGCAGTAGAAAAAGCAGAAGCCTTAAAAGAAGCAGATTACACAGCAGATTCCTGGAAGGCAATGCAGTTAGAGCTTCAGGAAGCAAAGGATCTTCTTGCAAAAGAAAAGCCAACTCAGGCAGAGGTTGATGAAGCTACAACTCATCTGAACGCAGCAGTAGAGGCTCTTGTTAAAGCAGATACGAAGGTAACAGTAACTCTCAACAAGAAAACAGCCACTGTTTACAAAGGAAAAACAACTACACTGAAGGCAACTGTAACAGGAGCAGATGCACCAAAAGTTACATTTACTTCTAGCAACCCAAAAGTTGCAGCCGTAAACAAAACAACCGGTAAAGTTACTGCAAAAGCAAAAGGTAGTGCAGTCATCACAGCTAAATGCGGAGATGTAAAGGTAACCTGCAAAGTAACAGTTAAAAATCCAACTCTTACACTGAACAAAACATCTGCATCTGTAAAAGTCGGCAAAACAACTAAGATCACAGCAAAAGCAGCTCCGTCAGGAAAAGTTACATACAAATCCAACAACAAGAAAATTGCTACAGTATCATCCAATGGTACAATTAAAGGTATCAAAAAAGGTACTGCCAAGATTACAGTAACATGCAATGGCGTAACCAAAACAGTTAAAGTAACTGTAAAATAATCTGACCGGACTGAAGTCAGGCGAATATTTACAGTCGGATTCGCAGACAAGAGAAAAGAAATCCTGTATCCCACAGAAAGGGCAGGATTTCTTTTCAGCTGTAAAACTTTATACAGTTATTACAGTAATCACTTGAATATGATTACCTGAAACAAACTATTGAAGAAGGAGGAATTTATGGACAAAAATAATGAGCAGAAAAATAATAAGACTCCGGAAACGAAACCAAAACAGGACAGTTTCCGTCCATGGTTAAAGCTTATTCCTGCGGCAGCAGTTTTTGCAGCAGTCTGTGTAACCTGTTATCAGGCAGATAAAAGTCCTGTGGAGACTACATCAGTTTCCGATAATAATATTATGTCTACTGACGAGATTAAAGAATTGATTTCGCACGGAGCTGCAGGTAAGGAGTTTGATTCAGAGGACTCTTCTGAAACCAATGGAACCTCAATTTCAAAAACATCAAAAAAAACAAAGAAAACAAGTAAGATTAAAACAGGAACAAAGAAAAATTCATCTACAGGTTCCTCTGCAAATGGAGGTACAGCAGGGGGTGGTGCAGGAAGCACAGTCACACCAACTACAGAAGTTCCTGCCGGTGGATATGCAGACGGTACCTATACAGGCTCCGGGACCGGTTTCGGAGGAACGATCACTGTTCAGGTAACTGTCACTGACCATAAAATTACAGCTATCAATATTGTAGATGCATCAAATGAAACAGCCTCCTATTTTGCAAATGCACAGGGTGTGATCAGCAAAATTCTTGCAAGCCAGTCTCCGAACGTAGATGCAGTCAGTGGTGCCACTTATTCTTCAAACGGAATTATTACTGCGGTTCAGAATGCATTGTCACAGGCAATTCCATCAGGAAACCAGGCAGTTGTTACGCCAACTCCCACTCCATCACCGAAACCGACAAAGAAACCTTCTCCAATACCGAAGCCGGGAGACGAACAGATTTACAAAGACGGAACCTATACAGGAACCGGTAAAGGATACAGTGGGACAATTACGTTGACAGCTAAGATTAAAAAAGGTATGATCAAGTCTCTGGAGGCAGAGCATACAGATACGCCTATGTTCTTTAAGAAAGCATGGGATATCCTGGAAAATGAGATCATTCAGAATCAGTCTGTCGATGGCATTGATACTGTCAGTGGTGCAACCTACTCTTCAAAGGGTATCATAAACGCAATGAAAGATATTCTGAAACAGGCAGAAAAAGACACCACAAAAGTGACACCAACTCCAACACCAGAAGTAACAGTTACGCCAATTCCTGAGGCAACCCCAACCCCGACACCGGAAGAAACTCCGACTCCAGAAGTTACTCCAACACCAGAGGAAACACCGGCTCCCACACCAACACCGGAAGAGACTCCGGAGCCTACGCCGGAACCTACAGGACCATATATTGACGGAACTTATACAGGCTCAAGCTACGGATACAGTGGAAGAGTAAATGTAACCGTAACGATTCAGGGCGGTCAGATTGCTTCCATTGAACAGAATAACAGTGATTCACCGGAGTACTTTGATTATGCATGGGAAACTATTTATCCGCAGATTATGGGAAATCAGTCAGCAGACGGAATTGATGCTGCAAGCGGTGCCACTTATTCCTCAGAGGGAATCCTTGGAGCAATTCAGAAAGCTCTTGCCCAGGCATTGGCATAAAATTATTGTAAGAGAAAAAATCATATGCTCTGGCTATTTCTAACTTATAACGTAAAAATGGAGGACAACAATATGATTAAAACAACTGTAAAAGTAGACGGTATGATGTGCGGAATGTGCGAATCTCACGTAAACGATGCAGTGAGAAAAGTCTTTCAGGTAGATAAAGTTACTTCTTCCCACAGCAAAGGGGAAACTGTGATCATTTCAGAGAAACCTGTAGACGAAGCAAAGCTAAAAACAGCCATCAGCGCAACAGGATATGAAGTAAAAGGTATCAGTTCAGAACCTTATGAAAAAAAGAAAGGTCTGTTTTCATTTCTTCATAAATAATGAGCATGTTCAGTAAATATCATTAAATCATAAACCTATTAAAAACCAGGCAGAAATTTTGCAGATTATACTGCAGTTTTTGCCTGGCTTTCTCTGTGCCAACAAATTGATTTCTCGACAAATCTCGAATAATGGCGTTAAAAAGTCTGAAAAATTCCCAAAAATCAGTTGCTTAATTTGTACAAAACATGGTAGACTATTTGTAGTTAAGAAGTGACAGAAATTTACAATTACTTAACCGAATCAGGTGAGACAAATGACTCTATCTGCCTGATTAATCAGGAGATGAAAGAATGAAAAGAAAAATAGAACTTGTCTGCTGGATTTTATTTACCTTATGTTCCGGTATTTGCTTCTTTATCAATTTTATGAGCAAACCTCCTGTAGACGATACACATAAATTTACCTTATATATGATCGGTGCTGCAACAGTATCTTTACTTTATCCGGGAACTATGTTTATCCTTGGACTGAGAAACAGTTATCTGTATGATAAATTAAACAAATTTACTAAAGAAAAGGGCGAGACGGAAACTGTCAAATCTACACAGATTTCAAAACCATCCGTATCAGGATATACAGTCTCTGATATGAACATCCTTGTCAGTGCTCTGACCTCTGATCAGAAACTTACAGAGGAAGAGAAAGAATATTTATTAGAATACATTAAGAAGAAATGATGTGATGTTTAAATGGAACTGTTAGTTTGTATGTCCATTGCAGGAAGTATTCCTGTTGTGATCTGTTTACTTTTGTATATAATCCAGCGTGGAAACTATAATTACATTCTCGGAAGAAGATTACTACTGACAGGTGTGTTCTTTTATCTGGTACCTGTGCAGTTGGTTAAATATTTGCTTCCAAAAGATGCACTTCCAGAAACAATGTTAATTGGTAGAAAAGCTGATTCCTATCTGTCAGGTTCTCTGGCTTTCTGGAGTGAAAAGCAGGGTGATTACATATGGATACCTCAATGGTTTAATATATTTGCCAGGATCTGGCTAGCAGGAATTATTATCTTCGCAATCTATGAGATTATTAAATACTGGAGAGGAGCACATTCTATCCGGAACTATATCTTTGAAAAGATTGAAGATCATGAAGATAATCTTACTTATTACCTGATTCCGGATGAGATTTGTGGTCCATGTACCATCGGATTTTTCCGTCAGAAAATCGTGTTTCCAGAGAGCTTTCCTCTGCATCCTGATTTTATTATGGTATATAAGCATGAACATACACATTTGAAAAATCATGACAATTTAGTAAAACTTTTATGCCTTTTCGTTCTGTGTTTACATTGGATGAATCCGGTGGCATATCTTTTACTTTTCCTTTACATAGATACAGCAGAAATAGTCAGTGA
>OGXX01003762.1_pt1 | contig 12339 bp, 10 predicted proteins | sample 1576301 | NCBI WGS metagenome assembly OGXX01 (sample SAMEA3541469, study PRJEB24748) | human gut metagenome | biome: human gut; feature: human-associated habitat; material: faeces | place: China | collected 2012
GAACCCGCGGTCGAGCTTGACGACGCACCCGATAGCAACCGTTTCTTCCAACAACTCCCCCTAACGCTGGCGTTCCCGCAAGTAGCGGAACAGCCCCATGAGAGCAAACCCGACGACAGTGAGCGCGGCACCAGCTGCAAACGCCTCGGGGCGGAACTCCTCGACATGATGCGACCCTTTCGCAGCCACGGCAACGCTCGTCGCATGCACGTCGCTCAATCCCTGGTCTTCGGGGCAGGCGAGGTGGAACACCCCGCGGACCTGCAGCATCGTCCCCGTGGTGCCATAGCGTCCGAGCGTGTCGATATGCGATGCGGACTCGCGCGTCATCAGCACCGAAACCGACGCGTTGCTCGAGTTCGAGGCCTCGGCGAGCGTGACCCATACCATGCCGTCGCGCGCATCGATGATGTCTCCCACCGCCTCGCCGGTAATCTGCACGGTCTGCTTGTCGTAGTAGGAATCGGCGTTCGACAGGTCGATGATCGACGAATCGTAGATGAACGACGAGCCAGGTCGCTGCTGGGGGTTTATCAGGTTGGAATCATCTTCGCCGTCGCCGTCGTCCGCGAAAGCGACAGCAGGCATGCATGCGAACAGGCAAAACGCTACCGCGAGCGCAACCCGCAGCGCGCGCCCGGAAAGCGAGGCCCAAGGTGTCGTATCGTGCCTGCTCATTGGCGCCCCCTCCTTTTTCGGGGAGCAAGCGACACGATAATCTCGGCCAAAACGGCGAGCAGCGTGACGAACTCAAGACGGCCCGCCCACATCTGGAAGATGTAGAACGCCTCAAGGGAAGGCGACATGCCAGGCGTCACAATGCCGGTGATGATTCCGCCATTTGAGGTCATGGAGACCGACTCCATGATGGCCTGGGATGCCTCGTACCCGTGCGCGATGCCCACGAGCGCGCCGACCGAGTACGTGATCACAAAGAGCACGAACACGGTCATCGCCTCCTTTACAGCATCGGAGGAAAGAACGCGTCGTCCCAGATGGTTATAGGAAACGACAACGCGAGCAGACGAGGGGGACACCGCCTCTTTCACCGTGGAGACAATCGACTTGAAGATGATGCCCACCCGGTGGAGCTTCACGCCGCCTGAGGTCGATCCCGCCGAGCCGCCAACCGCCGCAATCAGCGCGAGCGCGAGGAAGGCGCCCGACGAGAACACCGTCGTGAGCTGATTGGTCGTTACATTTTGGAACCCGGTGGTAGAGAAAGCCGACACCACCATGAACAGGCCGCGGCGAATCATCGCGGGCAGGTCGGAGAACAGGGCGCTCGCCGAAAGAGACGCTGCGACGACAACCGTCATCACGAGCAGCCAGATGAGCATTGTGCGAATCTCGATATCGCCGAAGAAGGATTGTAGGCGCCCCTTCCACACCTCGGCATGGACGACGAAACTGATCGAGCCCAAGATCATGAGCAGCATGAGGAATACCTCGATGGGAATCGAGTTGTAGTAGGAGACGCTTTCGGCCATCGGTGCGAAGCCGCCGGTGGTGAACGCGGAGATTGCCAGCCAGATCGATTGCAGCACAGCGCGGACAGGCTCCATGCCGATCGAGATGCACAGCGCGGTGAGCACCACCGCGGCGATGAAGATGATGACGAGCGTGATGCGCAAAATGAGCTGCGTCGTCTGGACGACGTTGGGAACCACGTGCTCGCTTCGGCCCTCGGCGGTATAGAGCGACGACCCCGAACGCTTGCCGAAAATGCCAAGCGAGAGCGCGACGACGATGAGTCCCAAGCCGCCGACCAGGTGCATCATGAAGCGGAACATGTTATCGGCGTTGGAGAAGTGGTCAATGTCGAGCGCGACGGTGGCACCTGTCGTCGTGAGGCCCGAGACGCCGTCGAAAAGCGCATCCATGTAGGTGGCGTAGTGCCCGGACAGGAAAAGCGGGACCGACGCGAAGAACGCGAGCACGATCCACGCGAAGCCCGTGACCGCAAGCGCTTGGCGGCGGCCCAGGCGACCAGGCTCGATGCGCAAAAACTGCAACAGCGTGCCGACGACAAGCGCAATGCCGATTCCCAGCAGGTAGCGCTCGGCGGGCTCCCATTCCTGGAACACGAGCGCCGTTATGAACGGCACCGCCATAAGCGCCGCGAAGAGCTGGGTGAGCGTACCGAGGTAATGTCCGATGACGCGCAGGTCGTAAAGCGAGAACCTCTGCCACATAACGCTACCCCATCAGCACGCGAACGACGCTCACCAGGACCACCATCGCAAGAAGAAAGCACACGAGGAACAGCACGACGATCGTGAAGCCCATGAGGGGCGTCGTGATGGATTCGCGTATGTCAGACCAAGACTTTTGCATGGGGCATATTCTAGTACATTTGCCGAAAAAGGCACGTCAGGCGCGATGGATTGTCCCATAGCGGGCACAATCCCCCCTCAAACGCAAAAAGGCTGCCAGGTCATTGAACCTGGCAGCCTTAAACCAACTATCGACTCTCGAGCCTTACTCTAGCGGCAAAGCATCCAAATCGAGCGGCGCCTCGACGCGGCAGGTGTAGTCCCCCGCGGTATCGTCGATATCGATCAGCACATGGCTGCGGTCGAGCAGCTTGCCGCGAACAGCCGCGTCGGCGATGCGATCGACCACTTCACGCTGGATCAAGCGCTTCAACGGGCGGGCGCCGTACACCGGGTCGAAGCCGTCGATCGACAGATGCTCGAGCGCCGCGGGCGTCACGTCGAGCGACACATGGCGGTCGGCCAAGCGCTTGCGCACGTCTTCGAGCTGAAGCTTCACGATAGGCTCCATCGACTCGATCGACAGCGGCTTGAACGTGATGATATCGTCGATGCGGTTCAGGAACTCGGGCTTGAACGTGGCGCGCAGCGAATCCTGAATCCTGTTCGTGAACTCGGCGAGCTTCTTCGACGCGGTGGCCACGTCGGCCTTCATCATGCCTTCCATCATCTCGCCCATCGACTCGTTTTCCTTGGCGAAGTCGCGAATCTCCTGGCTGGCGATGTTGCTCGTCATGATGATGATGGCGTTCTTGAAGCTAACAACACGACCCTGGCCATCCGTCAGACGACCGTCATCGAGCACCTGCAAAAGCACGTTGAACACGTCCGGGTGCGCCTTTTCGATCTCGTCGAGCAGCACGACCGAATAGGGCTTGCGGCGCACCGCCTCGGTGAGCTGGCCGCCCTCGTCGTAGCCTACGTATCCCGGAGGGGCACCGATCAGACGCTGGACGCTGAACTTCTCCATGTACTCGGACATGTCGATGCGCACCATAGCCTTCTCGGAATCGAACAGGTACTCGGCGAGTGCCTTGGCGAGCTCGGTCTTGCCAACACCCGTGGGACCCAAGAACATGAAGCTGCCCACCGGGCGGTTCGGGTCGGAAAGCCCTGCGCGGTTGCGACGAATGGCGCCCGCCACCGCATGCGCGGCCTCGTCCTGGCCGACGACGCGCTCATGCAGCTTGTCTTCCAAGTCGGCGAGCTTCTCCATCTCGCCCTGCATCATCTTCTGGACCGGGATGCCCGTCCACGCGGACACCACCTCGGCGATCTCGTCTTCAGACACCTCCTCCTTCAAGATCGCGCCGTCTTTCTGCTTGCCGACAAGCGTCTCCTCCGCCGTCTTCAAGCGCTGCTGCAGCTCGGGGATGGTGGAATAACGCAGCTCGGAGGCGCGCGAAAGGTCGCCCTCGCGCGTGACGCGCTCCTCTTCGGCCTGGGCGCTTTCCAGGTCGGCCTTGAGCGTCTGCACGTTCTCGATGACGTCTTTCTCGTTGCGCCATTCGGCCTTGCGACGGTCGAGGTCCTCTTGCGCGCTCGCGATGTCGCGGCGCAGCGCCTCCAGGCGTTCCTTCGAGGCGTCGTCGCTCTCCTTCATGAGCGCCTGCTCCTCGATCTGCATCTGTGTGAGCTTGCGCTCTGCCATGTCGACCTCTTCGGGCATCGAATCGATCTCAATGCGCAGGCGGCTCGCCGCCTCGTCCATCAGGTCAATCGCCTTGTCGGGGAGGAAGCGGTCGGAGATGTAGCGGTCGGAAAGCTCCGCCGCGGCAACGATGGCGCCGTCGGTGATGCGCACGCCGTGATGGATCTCGTACTTCTCCTTCAAGCCGCGCAAGATGGCGATGGTGTCTTCCCCCGTCGGCTCGCCGATCATGACCGGCTGGAAACGGCGGGCAAGCGCTTTATCCTTCTCGACGTACTTGCGGTACTCGTCGAGCGTGGTCGCGCCGATGGCATGCAGCTCACCACGCGCGAGCGCGGGCTTAAGCATGTTGCCCGCATCGAGCGTGCTGTCGCCCGAGGAACCGGCGCCCACGATGGTATGCAGCTCGTCGATGAACAAGATAACCTTGCCCTCGGACTGCTTCACCTCGCGCAGCACCGCCTTCAAGCGGTCCTCGAACTCGCCGCGGTACTTAGCGCCTGCGACCATGGCGCCCAGGTCGAGCGCGATGACGTCGTGGTCCTTCAAGCCGGACGGGACATCGCCGGCGACGATGCGCTGCGCCAGGCCTTCGACGATGGCGGTTTTGCCGACGCCCGGCTCGCCGATGAGCACAGGGTTGTTCTTGGTTTTACGCGACAGGATGCGGATGACGTTGCGGATCTCCGCGTCGCGGCCGATGACGGGGTCAAGCTCCTTGCTGCGGGCGCGCTCGACAAGGTCGGTGCCGTATTTCTTGAGCGCGTCGTAGGTCTCCTCGGGATTGTCCGAGGTCACGGGAGCGGTTTTGACCTTGCTCAGCTCGTCGGTAAAGCGGCTGCGCGTGATGCCATGGCTCTGGAGCAGCTGCTTGACGTCGCTCGTTCCCTCGGAGAAGATAGCGAGCATCAGGTGCTCGACGGAGATATAATCGTCGTGCAGCTTCTCGGCGGTCTTTTCGGCAAGGTTCAGAATTTTGCCGGTCTCCGGTGAGGCGTACACCTCACCGCTGCCGCCGGAGACCTTCGGCAGACGCCGGATCAGCGTGTCCAGCTCGGAGAGCAGGCCGTCGCAGTCCACGCCCATCTTGCCGAAGAGCGACGCGATGAGTCCGCCGTCCTGATCGACAAGGGCATAGAGCAGATGCTCGGGGGTCAGATATTGGTTGCCGTTTTCCTGCGCCATGCTCTGCGCGGTCTTGACGGCGTCCAGCGTTTTCTGGGTATATTTTTCAGCGTTCATATAAATTCACCTCTATTGACAAAACTGCGAATCGCTTAAATCAGAAGCCCGCGGCCCCGCAGGTCGCCGCGGTAGGCCAGCTCCACGTCCTTGGCGCTCAGATCGCCGCTCAGATAGCCCTTGAGCAGGCGGTCGAAGAGCTGCACATAGGCGCTGATGGCGCCGGCGATGTCCTCCGCCGAGCGGGCGTGTCCGCGCGGCATGGCGAGCGGACGGACGAAGCGCCCGTCGTAGAGCGAACAGGCGATCGTGCCGCCGAGCGCCGGCGCGAGACAGACATTCTCGATACGCGCCCACAGACGGAAGAAGTCCGTCAGCGCGGCGATCAGCTCCGCCGACTGCGTGCGGAACACGACGTTGAGCGTGCCCAGCGTATCCTCGCCGCCGCCGAGATCGACCTCATACTTGACCGTCGGACGGTACTTGTAGGCGAGGCTCGATTTGAGCGACATGGACTGCGAGTTCGGCGCGAAAAACGGCACCAGCTCGCGCGAGGGGGAAACGAGAGCCTCGATGGCCTCGAAAATATCGTTGATCCTGCGCTCCGGCGTGGGGACGGAGACGTACTCGGACAGAATGCGGTTCACCAACGCCGAGCGGTTCGTGCCCAGCCGGTGCGCCAGCGCGTCGACCTCCCGCACCACCTCGTCCGAGAGCGTCAGGCTGTATAGATTCTTTTTCATCATGCACCTCCTTACCGGGGTTTTCCTTGCTGTACCGTATCATAGCACAGCGAAAACTTTTGTCAATAGATTTATATAAATATTTTAGCGGATTATAGAAATGTTTACACGGAGTTCATTTTCTGCCCTTGTATTTCCAGTCGCGGAAATACAGCAGCGCCTCCAGAATGGACAGCGCCGAGCGAAGCCGTCCAAGGTCGATGCCGGGGTAATGGATGACCAGCGTGTGCTGCGGCGCGGAGCCGGGACGCAGGGCAAAATCCGAGAGGAAGGAGAGCCGCACGCCGCGCCCCTCGGCGTCGGCACGCAGCACATGGTCGGTGCATTTCGTGTCGATCGTCAGAAGGAAGTGCAGCCCCGCGTCCTCACCGGACACCCGGCAGTGCTCGCCGAGCGGGCTTTGCAGAATGGTGTCGATGACCGCGTCGCGCTGCGCGCGGTAGGACTTGCGCATCCGGTTGATGTGCGCTTCAAAATACCCCTCGTCCAAAAAGCGCGCAAGCGTGTGCTGCTCCATCGCCGGCACAGTGGAGGAGTAGAAGCCGAGCTGCGCGCGGTAGCGCTCGGTCAGGCTCTTGGGCAGGACCATATAGCTGATGCGCAGCGAGGGCGCGAGCGTGCGCGAGAAGGTGTTGACGTAGATCACGCGCCCCGCGCGGTCGATGCTTTGCAGCGTGGGGATGGGGCGCAGCGTGAAGCGGAACTCGCTGTCGTAATCGTCCTCGATGATATAGCGGCCCTCCCGCGCCTCCGCCCAGCGCAGCAGGCTCTGGCGGCGGCCGATGGGCGTCACCGCGCCGGTGGGGAATTGGTGGTTCGGCGAGGTGTGCAGGATCTGTGCGCCGCTCATTTCCAGAGATCTCAGGCTCACGCCGCCCTCATCCACAAGCACGGGCGAAGTCCTTGCGCCGCCGAGCGCGTAGATGCGCGCGGCCTTGGAGTAGCCGGGGTCCTCCACGCCGTAGACGGCCTCGCGCCCGAGCAGCTGGACGATGAGGTTATAGAGGTACTCCGTGCCCGCGCCGACGACGATCTGCTCCGGCGCGGCGGAGATGCCGCGGAAGCGGTAGAGATGCTGCGCGATGGCCCTGCGCAGCGCGTCCGCGCCGTTCGGCGGCGTGGCGCGCAGCAGCGCCTCGCCCTCCTCGCTCAGCACGCGGCGCATGAGCTTTGCCCACACGGAAAAGGGAAAGTCCTCCGTCCCGCTGCCGCCGGAGCTGAGATCGAGCAGCCACGAACGCTGCGGCTGCGGCGCGCTCCGGGCCGGGGCGCGCCCGGGCGCGGCGGGGTGCCGCTCCACGTCGGCGACGTAGTAGCCGCGCTTCTCGCGCGTGTAGAGATAGCCCTCCGCCTCGAGCTGGGCATAGGCGTTCTGCACCGTGATGACCGCCGTTTGCAGATGGCTTGCAAGTGAGCGCTTGCTCGGCAGCTTTTCGCCCGCCGTCAGGCGGCCCGCGAGAATGTCCTCACGGATGCAGCGGTAAAGATAATCGTAGCGCGCGAGCTTGCCGCGCCGGTCAAGATCGTAGGTGAGCATGGGCGTCTCCAATCTGGTTCTATGAAAATATATTGATTTGATGCTTTTATTAAGTCCAATTCTGATTAAAATACAGACCAAGCAGAAATGCAAGACTTTTTTGGAGATGATTTTCATGACGGATATGAAATTGCGTAAGCTGGTCCTCGCGGCGCTGTTCGCCGCCCTCTGCACCGTGATGACGATGGTCATCCAGGTGCCCTCGCCCATGCAGGGCTACGTCAACCTCGGCGACTGCGCCGTGCTGCTCTCGGCGTGGGTGCTGGGGCCGTGGTACGGCGGCGCGGCGGCGGGCCTCGGCTCGATGCTCGCCGACCTGCTGAGCTATCCGCACTATGCCCCCGGCACGCTCGTCATCAAGTTCACGATGGCGGTCGCCGCGGCGTATATTTTTGAGGCCATGCGGGAGCGCAGCGGCAAGCTGGCGGCGCAGCTCATCGGCGGCGCGGCGGCGGAGATCATCATGGTCCTCGGCTACTTCGGCTATGCGAGCCTGTGGCTCGGCAAGGGCTTGGCCGCGGCGGCGTCCATCCCCGGCAACCTTGTGCAGGGCGTGTTCGGCATTGCCGCCGGCGTCGCGGTCTATGCGGTGCTCGACCGCAGCCACGTTCTCGCCCGCGCCTGATTTTGGATTGCATTGCGCCCTTGTTCATGGTATCCTGTTGAGGAAACATAAATCCCCTTGCAGGAGGTCCGCCATGAAGATCAAGGTCGTGGATATGCCCTACGAGCAGGCGCTCGCGCAGCCGAGAGAAAAGCACACGCCGCCGCGCCGTCCGTCCATGCTGTTCCGCACGCTCCTGCGCGCGCTGTCCGCGCCTGACCTGCGCGCGACGCATTTTCGCTGTGACCGCGTGGGCATGGAGCGGCTCGGCCCTGACGAGCCCTGTCTCGTTCTGATGAATCACTCCTGCTTTTTGGACCTGAAGATCGCTGCGGCGGTGCTCTACCCGCGCCCCTTCAACATCGTCTGCACGTCGGACGGCTTTGTGGGCAAGGCGGGACTGATGCGCGCGCTCGGCTGCATTCCCACGCGGAAGTTTCAGCCGGACACCGCGCTCGTGCGCGATATGCTCTACGCGGTGAAGAAGCTCAAAAGCTCCATCCTCCTCTATCCCGAGGCGAGCTACAGCTTCGACGGCACGGCCACGCCGCTGCCGGAGAGCCTCGGCAAGTGCGTCAAGGCGCTCGGCGTGCCGGTCGTGCTGCTGCGTACCTGCGGCGCGTTCGCGCGCGACCCGCTCTACAACGGACTGCAGAACCGCAGGGTCAATGTCTCCGCGGAACTGCGCTATCTGCTCTCGCCCGAGGAGGCCGCGGAAAAGAGCGCGGACGAGATCAACGCGCTGCTCGCGGATGAATTTTCCTTTGATAACTTCCGCTGGCAGCAGGAAAACAGCGTCGTCGTGAACGAGCCGTTCCGCGCCGACGGTCTCAACCGCGTGCTCTACAAATGCCCGCACTGCGGCACCGAGGGCGAAACGGAGGGCCGCGGCACGGAGCTTATCTGCCGCGACTGCGGCGTGCGCTACCGCCTGACGGAGCTGGGCGCGCTCGAATGTGAGAACGCCGAGGCGAAATTCACCCATGTTCCCGACTGGTATGCGTGGGAACGCGCGTGCGTGCGCGAGGAGCTGGAGCAGGGCAGCTATCTGCTCGACGCTCCGGTGAGCATCTGCGTGATGGTCAACTTCCGGCAGATCTGCCGCGTCGGCGAGGGCCGCCTGCGCCACGATGCGAACGGCTTCCGCCTCACGGGCTGCGGCGGAAAATTGGACTTCACGCAGAAGCCCGAGACCAGCTACAGTCTCTACGCTGACTACTTCTGGTATGAGCTGGGCGACATGATCTGCATCGGCGACCGCGACGTGCTCTACTACTGCTTCCCGCAGGGGAATGGCGATGTGGTCGCCAAGACGCGGCTCGCCGCCGAGGAGCTCTACAAGCTCAAACGCGCCGAAAGGGCCGCGAAAAACGGCTGATGCAACCGTCCGTTGCGCAAATCCCGAGAGCTTTTCTTGCCTGCCACCGCAGAATGCGCTACGATGAGGACAGAAAACAGAAAGGAGAGCGGCGGTGAGCTTTCAGGAAAATCTGATCCGTGCGCGCAAGGCGCGCGGTATGACGCAGGAGGAGCTGGCGGCAAGGCTGAGCATCTCGCGGCAGGCGGTGAGCAAGTGGGAAACGGGGGAGTCGCTCCCCGACCTCTATAAGCTCGCGGCGCTCGCCGACGAGCTGGGCGTGAGCACGGACGAGCTGTGCGGCCGCGAAGCGGCTTTATGCGGCGAGGTACCCGCAACGGCTTTCGCGGGGGATGCTGCCGAGAGAGAAGCCTTTGCGGAGGAGATCCGGAGGATCGCAAAGCAGAACAGATCTCTGCGCTGCGTCGTAGGCATACTGGTGCTGATTTGCGGCGTGCTGACCATGCTGTCGGGATACCGTTCACTCCAAAACAGCAAGGCACCGAGCAATGAAATAACGACGCCCGCACCCCTGCCGGACACGATCACCATCAGCGGTCTGACGCTCGACATCGATGGTATTGCGTTGGTATTCCGCTTCGTCCCCAGCGTCAGCGGCGAGGGCTACGAGTGGTCGGCGAGCTGCGCGCCGGACAACAACGGTCTGATCTCCGTTGAAACGACGACGGACGGCGGCATCTGCACCGTGCGGCTTTTGAATGTTCCGCGGTACGGCGGCGTTACGCTTTCCGCCACCGTGACGAACGGGGCGGAGAGCCGCAGCATCTGCCTTGCCACAGACATCCGCGTCGGGGAAAACAGCATCTCCTGGGACCCACAGGTGTAACGCCCCGACAGACAATCAAACAGACCATGCCGGACGGCTGCCCTTCGGGGCAGCTGTTTTTTCGGCTCCGCACCACCGCACGGCCTCGCGCATACCCTGACAAAGGGAGAGGAAGTGGCCCCGATGCGGATGACACTTGACGCGCTGCCGGTCGGCGCGAGCGCCGTAGTGACGGCGCTGCGCTCCACCGGTGCACAGCGCCGCCGGATGCTCGACCTCGGCTTCGTGCCGGGCTCGTGCGTCCGCGCTCTGCACGTTTCCCCGTGGAGCGACCCGGTCGCCTACGGTGTGCGCGGCGCGGTCATCGCGCTGCGGCGCGAGGACGCGGGCGGCGTGCAGATCGAAATGCTTTGATTTTTCAGGAGGGATCGCCCCATGCCGAACGAGGCGCATATCATTGCTCTGGCGGGAAACCCGAACGTGGGAAAATCCACCGTGTTCAACGCCCTCACCGGGCTGCGGCAGCACACGGGCAACTGGCCGGGGAAAACCGTCGCCGCGGCGCGCGGCGATCTTACATACGGCGGCGAGCGTTTCACGCTCGTCGATCTGCCGGGGACGTACTCGCTGTTCCCCAACTCCGCCGAGGAGGAGATCGCGCGGGACTATCTCTGCTCTGGCGAGGCGGAGGCCGTGCTCATTTTGGCGGATGCGACCTGTCTGGAGCGCAGCCTGAACCTCGTGCTGCAAACCCTCGAGGCGGCGGATGTTCCTGCGGTCGTGTGCGTGAATCTGTTGGACGAAGCGGCAAAGAAGGGCATCGTGCTCGACCTGCCCGCGCTCTCCCGCGCGCTCGGCGTGCCGGTCGTCGGCACAGCAGCGAGCTGCGGAGAGGGACTGGATAAACTGCGCGCGGCGCTGGCCGCCGCCGTCCGCGAAAAGCCTCGGCGGAGAGAGACGGCGGTCGAATATCCCCGCGCGGTCGAGCGCGCGGTGCGCGTGCTGGAGCCGGCGCTCGCGCCGTTCGCGCGGGAGCAGAGCCGATTCTACGCGCTGCGGCTGCTGGAGGACGACGCTCTGTTCTTCGCCCGCTTCGGCGCTGATCTGCCTGCCCTGGCGGCGGAGCGCATCGGGGAGGTCTGCGTCCGCGCCCGCGCCGAGCTGGGGGAGCTGACCGGCGACGCCCTGCGCGACGCGCTGGTGGGTGCGCTCTCCGCCCACGCTACGGCGCTGGTGCGGCTGTGCGAGCGGCGGGACGAGACCGCCGCGCAGCGGCGTGACCGGCGGCTCGACCGCCTGCTTACCTCCCGCGCGACGGGCATCCCCGTGATGCTCGCGCTCTTCGGGGCGATCTTATGGCTGACGGTCGAGGGCGCGAATGTGCCGTCACAGCTGCTCTCGCGGGCGCTGTTCTCGGCGCAGGAGCCGCTGCGGGAGCTTCTCACCTTCCTGCCGCCGTTCTGGCGCGGCGCGCTGGTGGACGGAATGTACCGCACGCTTGCGTGGGTTGTATCAGTGATGCTGCCGCCGATGGCGATCTTCTTCCCGCTCTTTACGCTGCTCGAGGACGTGGGCTATCTGCCGCGCGTGGCGTTCGTGCTCGACCGCTGCTTCGCCCGCGCCGGGGCGCACGGGCGGCAGAGCCTGACGATGTGCATGGGCTTCGGCTGCAACGCCTGCGGCGTGACGGGCTGCCGCATCATCGACTCGCCGCGCGAGCGGCTCATCGCGATGCTGACGAACAGCCTTGTGCCGTGCAACGGGCGCTTTCCGCTGCTCATCACGCTTTTGACCGCGTTCCTTTCCGGAGAAGCCATGCTCGGTGCAAGCGCCGGACTGCTCGCGGCGCTGGTGCTCTCCGTGTGCGTGACGCTGCTCGTCTCACGCCTGCTGTCCGCCACGCTGCTGCGGGGAGAAAGCTCCGCCTTCTCCCTCGAGCTGCCGCCCTACCGCCGTCCGCGCGTGGGGCAGGTGCTGGTGCGCTCGCTTCTGGATCGGACGGTGTTCGTCCTCGGCCGCGCGGTGACGGTCGCCGCGCCCGCGGGCCTGCTCATCTATCTGCTGGGGAACTGCACCGTGGGCGGCACGACGCTGCTCGCGCACGGCGCGGCAGCGCTCGATCCGCTGGGGCGCGCACTGGGGCTGGACGGCATGATCCTGCTCGCCTTTCTGCTCGGCTTTCCGGCGAATGAGATCGTGCTG